>Ga0066825_10000314_pt1 | contig 15847 bp, 9 predicted proteins | sample ETNtaG_6_FD_65608 | JGI IMG/M metagenome (GOLD analysis project Ga0066825, IMG submission 65608) | Marine microbial and viral communities from oxygen minimum zone, Eastern Pacific Ocean - ETNP201306SV45 | ecosystem: Environmental > Aquatic > Marine > Oceanic | place: Pacific Ocean: Eastern...
GTGTACAGCAAGGGCAAACACACGGTGAAAATCGGCCGGCAAAAGCCAGATCGTGTTACCGTGAATGATCTCGAGCCCAAGTCGAAGAAAGCCGCCGGCACCATGAAAGTAGCTGTGTAATTAATCCGGAATAATTCTAGGAGGGACGAGTTTCAACTCGTCCCTTTTTTATTTGATCCGGTGGCGAAGTTCAGGCCGCGTTGCCCATGGTCTGCATGAGCGCAAATCCCCAGAGGTTAAGGCCGAGCAGAGACAGAGTTTGAGGGCGTCGGAGGCAAGTCAATTAGCCGCTTCCACTGTGATGATGATGGATTTGGAGGTGGGCGTGTTGCTGATACGGGCGGTGCTGTCGAGCGGAACGAGGACGTTGGTCTCGGGAAAATAGGCCGCCGCACAGCCGCGGGGCAGATCGTAGGGCAGGGCGAGAAAGAGCCTGGCTTCGCGGGTTTCGCCCTGCCAATGGCTGGTAAGATTCACGGGCTGCTCTGGTTCTAGTTCGCGGGCGGTCATGTCCTCGCGATTCAGAAACACAACCCGGCGTTCGCCACGAATGCCGCGGTACCGGTCGTCCATGCCGTAGATAGTGGTGTTGAACTGGTCATGACTGCGGATGGTCATGAGCACCAATTGATCGTCTGTGAGTTCCAAGGGTTCCAGTGGATGAATGCTGAAAGGCGCCTTGTCGTTCTGTCCGAATCGGCGTTCCTTGGCGCTGTTGGGCAGATAAAATCCACCGGGCTCGGCGACACGTTGTTCGAAATGATCAAACCCGGAGATAGTTTTCTCAATGCGTTGCCGGATCAGGGCGTAGTCTTCGGCGAACTCGGTCCAGGGCGTCTGGTCATCGGTCAACACAGCCCGGGCCATGCCGGAGACAATGGCGGGTTCGCTGCGCACGGTGTGGCTGATGGGTTCCAGTTTGCCGTGCGAGGCGTGCACGATGCCCATGGAGTTTTCCACGGTCACAAATTGTTTTCCATCGCGCTCGCTGCGGCCGAGGCAGGGCAGGATCAACGCTTGCTGGCCGGTGATCAGGTGGCTGCGATTGAGTTTGGTTGACACCTGCACAGTCAACCGGCAGCGGCGCAGACCTTCGGCGACCGCCTTCACATCCGGTGTGGCCGAGAGGAAGTTGCCGCCGAGAGCGACGAACACCTGGGCTTGGCCAGCGCGCATGGCGCGGATAGATTGCACCACATCCAGCCCGGGCTTTGTGGGTGGGGTAAAATGAAACTCCTGACCCAGCGCTTCCAGAAACGCCGTCGGGGCGTTGGTGGTGATGCCCATGGTGCGGTCGCCCTGCACGTTGCTGTGCCCGCGCACAGGCAAGAGGCCGGCCCCGGGTTTGCCGATGTTGCCGCGCAGGAGATGAAGGTTCACCACGTCCTGAATGCAGGCCACCGCGGTGATGTGTTGGGTCAGACCCATTGCCCAGCAGGAGATAACCGATCGGGCCCTGCGATAGGTGTCGGCGGCGGCTTCGATTTCCTCACGGGTCAGGCCGCTCTGTGTTGTGAGGTCATTCCACTCCACCGCCTCAAGTGCGGTGCGCCATTCGGCGAAGCCGGTGGTGTGTTGATCAATAAAATCCTGATCCAGCACCGTGCCGGGCGCTTCGGCTTCGGCGGCGAGCAGCGCTTTTTGCATGCCCTTGAGCAGCGCCATGTCGCCATTGATTTTCACCTGCAGATATTGCTCGGCCAACGGCGTGGCCATGCCGAGCATGCCGCGCACTTCCTGCGGATGCGCAAAGCCCAGCAGACCGGCTTCCTTCAAGGGATTCACCGCCACGATCTCAGCACCGTTGCGTTTGGCGGCCTGCAGCGAGCTGAGCATGCGCGGGTGGTTGGTGCCGGGGTTTTGGCCGAAGATAAAAATGGCATCGGACCGTTCGAAGTCCTGCAGGGTTACGGTGCCTTTACTGATGCCGATGGTGGCTTTGAGGGCGGCGCCACTGGATTCGTGGCACATGTTTGAGCAGTCGGGCAGGTTGTTGGTGCCAAACCGGCGGGCCATAAGCTGATACAAATATGCGGCCTCGTTGACCGTGCGGCCGGATGTGTAAAAGATCGCTTCATTAGGCGATGCCAGCGCGTGCAGTTCCTCCGCGATCAGGCTGAAGGCGTCGTCCCAGGCGATCGGTTCATAATGGGTGGCGCCCTCGCGCAGAACCATGGGTTCGGTGAGGCGTCCCTGGAGTTCGTGCCAGTGATCGGTTTGCGCAGCTAGCTCGGCGACTGAGTGAGTTTTGAAAAAATCCGCGTCGCAACGGTTGCGATTAGCGGCCTCGGAGGCCAGCGCCTTAGCGCCGTTCTCGCAAAACTCGGTGGTGGCCCGATGCTCATCGGGATCCGGCCAGGCGCAGCTGGGGCAATCGAAGCCGTCCTTTTGGTTCAGGCCCAGCCAGGACTTCAGCGCGCGACCGGCGCCCGATTCCCGCAGGGCGTGCTTCATGGAGCTAGTCACCGCCGGCAGACCCGCGGCGGATTGCGACGGAATACTACGTCGCAGTTCGGTGAACTCCTCGGGATTTTCCGCGGCCGGTTGTGAGCCTTTCGCCATGTGCGGGTATCATCCAAAAATCTGCCATTCATTCAATCCTCAACCGACGGCTTTGACACGCCGAAGTCGGCTGCCTAAACTCGTCAGGTGAAATTTGCTACCCTAATACTCGTGCTCGGTTTCAGTTTGCAGGCCGGCCAAAATGCTGCGCCGTCGTCGCACATGGTGTTTGATGACAACTTTCCGGGCGACATTTTGATCAACGAAGTACGCGTGCCAAAAGCGGGGGAGGCGATGTATACCTATTACGAAACGCTCGGCTGGCGCGGCCGCGCGGCGGGGTATGCGGGCATTCAAGCGCACCCTAAGGCGCACAATTACATTTTCTCCATCTGGGATCACAAAGGTCACACCGCGCCGATCCGCGCCGTGCATCGCGGGCCAGGGACGTTGACCGAGAAATTTGGCGGCGAGGGCACTGGGCTCAAGTCGTGGAACTTTACGCTCGGGTGGGAGGTGGACACTTGGTACACGCTTGTCTCGCGTTGCTGGGTGATGGGCGATCACACTTATTACGGGTTCTGGAGTCGCTCGGGCAAGACCGGGCAATGGACGCATTTGGTCACCATGGATGTCGCCGCCAAGGAGGCTTTTTTTGAGGGCGGTACAGATGCCTTTATCGAGGACTGGCTGGAGACTGGCAAAAACGCGCGCACCTCCCATTTGCGCGGCGGCTGGAAACGCCGACTCAACGGTCAGTGGCACGCCTTCGGACGCGCGCAGTACTCGGTGAATTATTGGGATCTGGATCCCGGCAAGCGGTCGTTCAACTTCAAAACCAATTGGAACGGCGGCGTGGCCAAGGATGCCGCCGGTGAATTTTATTTCATGACTGCCGGCGGCAAGGCAACCCAGCCCACAACAAAGAATCCATCTCAACACGCCATCAAACGCACCGCCCCCAAGCCTGGCTATGCGCCCTTAAAAATTAAATCCGCAAAGGTCAAGAGGGACGGCAACACTCTCGTGGTCGAATGGGAAAACGATCAGGCTACGCTGCCGCAGTTTTCGTACAAGGTGTTTTACGACGGCATCGAGCCCAGCGCGGTCCCCAGCATGGTGCCCTCCGCGCGCCGGGCCGAGCTGCCCATCAAACAATCCGGCCGCGCCACCGTGCACCTGATCTGCGAGGATATCCTCGGTAACAAATCGAAGGTTTACACCCTCAACTTGACGGCCGGGCGTTGACACCTTGGGCTGCCGTTCTTGCTCTTGACCGAGCTGTGTCGAGTGGCCGTCACCGTCAAATTTGCCTGAACTACTGCAAGCGGAGGCGGGCGGTGATGGGTTGATGGTCACTGGGGATTTGGGGGAAGTCTTTGAAGAGCACAATTTCCGTGCGGTCCACCAGTACCGGGCCACGGGTCAGAACCCAGTCGATGCGGCGGTCGCCGCGCTGGGTTTGGCCAAAGCCGTTGAAGGTGTTCCAGCCGGCGTTGACTTTTTCCTTGGCGACCTCAAACGAATCGTGAAAGGCACCCTCGGAGGTGAGCGTGGTATAGGCGCGGTTGGCCTTTGCGACCGCGTTGAAGTCGCCCACGAGGATGACTGGTAGCTGGGTCTTCAAAGCGTTCACTCGCTGTAGGATCAGTTGGGCCGATTTCTCGCGCGATGGCTGTGACCGGTGATCGAAGTGCGTGTTCCAGAAATAAAACTCTTTTTTCGTTCGGCGATCGAGAAAGCGCACCCACGTGACCATGCGTTTCACCGTGTTGCCCCAACTGGCGGAGCCGACTTTCTCCGGCGTGTCCGATAACCAAAAATGTTTCGTCTCCAACGGTTCAAACCGCGCGTGCCGATAAAAGATGGCCATGAATTCCCCGCGCTGACCACCTTCGCGCCCAGTACCGATCCATTTGTGGTCCGGTAACGACTTGTCCATGAACACCAGTTGATGATGCAGTCCTTCTTGCGTGCCGATGAGGTCGGCCTTTTGATCGGCGATCACTTTGACCACACCGCCTCGCCGCTTCGGCCAGGCATTTACTCCTGTGGCACTGGCGTACCGAATATTGAACGCCATCACGTTGAGGGGCTCGGTAGTTTTAGACTGTTGTGCCTGAACTTCAGCACCAATCAATAGGATTAACACCAAGACAGTGTGCGTAAAAATAAATGGCATGGGCCTGAGTGTCTGGTCCTACGAAGTTTTCTTCAAGCGGGAAACGTCGAGTTGCAACCGGTTAGGTTTGACCTCCATTCGCGACTGCCCAATGCTTCACCCATGACACGTTGGTTTCTCGTATGGTTGCTGGGCGTTGGCGAACTGTTGAGCGCGGCGCAGCCGAACATCATCGTATTCATGGTCGATGATTACGACAAATACGAGACGAGCGTGTACGGCGGCAAGGTTCTCACGCCCCATCTCGACCGGCTGGCCCGGGAGGGGATCACGTTTGAAAATGCCCATGTTACCTCGACCGTGTGCACACCGTCACGTTACACATTCCTGACTGGCCGATATGCGGGGTCGGCCTACTCAGCGGAATTTTTGGAGCTTTTCCCCAAGGGGCAGCAAAGCCTGCCGGGCTTCAACGTAGAACTGGAATCGGACAATCAAAACGTTGCGGCGCTGCTGACTAAGGCGGGGTACGCCACGGGCATGGTGGGGAAATTTCATGTAGGGCCGTCGCTCAGTGATGCGAAGTTTCGGCGGAAATACGGCCTGCACGAGATTGAGAAAAACGTACCCTTCACGCCGACGCTCAACCGCAAAAAATTTGAAAATGAGAAGGGGTATCGGAAGGCCGTGAAGGATTTCGGGTTTACGTGGGCCAAGAATATTTATTGGGACAATACTAAGGCGCCGTTCCAAAGTCATAATCCGGAATGGACCGCCGCCGCCGCGGTGGAGTTTATCGAGCAACACCGTGAAGGACCGTTTTATCTGCACTACTGCACAACGTTGCTGCACGGGCCGAACGGTTCCTGGCACAAGTCGCTGGACAAGCCGAGGGTCACCGGCGAAGGCATCATCGATGCGGATTTAAACGTGCTGCCGTCTCGAGGTTCGGTCATGAAACGAATCGAGCAAGCTGGATTAACCTCGAATCAAGCCGGATACCTGTGGATGGATGATTCTCTCGGATTGATCCTCAACAAGCTGGATGAACTGAAACTGGCGCAAAACACGATCGTGTTGTTTGTGGCTGATCACGGATCGGCCCACAAGGGGTCGTTGTACAAGGCCAGAGGCACGGAAGTGCCGTGCATTATGCGATGGCCGGCCGGGATGAAGGCTGGCGTGCGCAGTGATGAGTTGATTCAAAACACTGACTTTGTGCCGACATGGTTTGAGTTGGCTGGCGTGAAAAAGCCCGACTCCTACCGGATGGATGGCGTGAGTTTGACCCCGCTTTTCCAAGCGCCGCACGAGCCGGTCCGCGAGCATGTATACGCCGAGATTGGCGCCGCTCGTTCCATCAAGACCAAGACGTACAGTTACATCGCCCTGCGGTATACGCAGGAACAGGTAGCTGGCGTGCAGAAACGTCAGCGGCGGGACCTTAAGGCGTTGACCGGCTTGAGCGGCGGTGTTTCACGTTCCATTGCCACACATCCGTACGCGTACACCGGCGATCAATTGTACGACTTGAACCGGGATCCGGATGCGCAGAATAATCTGGCTGACCACAAACGCCATGCCGGGACATTGGCTCAAATGAAACAAAAACTTGCTGCGGAGCTCAAACGGTTTACGGCCCGGCCCTATGGTGAATTTGTTCCGGGCGGCAACGCACTGGACGGTGGCGGATACGAAAAGGTGTTCGAAACCCTCCGCCGCGCGGCGGGCGACAAGAAACCCAAAAAATAGGCCATGCAAAGCAGTGCCAAGAAAAAGTGATGCGGATCGCGGTTGTCGTATTGTGGTGGTCGCTGGGGTCGGTTATTGCGGCGCCGCCCGTGGTGCCGGGGCTATTGCATGAGCGGCATGGATTGGATGCATCCGGGCAGGGGCGGTTGTTGATCGAGGAGCTACGCTGCGCCGGGTGCCATGCGGGGCCGGTGCAACGCAAGTTGGGGCCGGATTTGTCGGGGGTAGGCGCGCGGGTGGATGCGGGTTATCTGCGCCGGTTTTTGTTGGACCCACAAAAAGAAGATCCGGGTACTCAAATGCCGGATGTGCTAGCGGCCGTATCGGCGGATGAACGCGAGGCCACGGCGGATATGCTGACACATTATTTGACGAGTTTATCCGCCGATAAATTTTCGCGGGCTAAGGTGGATGGCTCGATGATGGTAGCGGGCAAAAAACTTTTTGAGAGTGTGGGCTGCGTCACTTGTCACACGCCGGGCCAAGGAGTAGGGCTAAAGCATGTGCCGGCCAAGTACGGGCTTGATTCGTTGTCCGCGTTTTTGTTTCAGCCGCATCACTCCCGGCCGGCGGGACGTATGCCGGATATGAATCTCACGCGCGACGAGGCGCGCTCCATTGCGGCATTTCTGCTGGGGACGAAGGAGTTGAAGGTCACAAAGCTTCCCCCTAATCCGGCCACGGTGGCGGCGGGTAAGGCGGTATTCCGCAGTTTGAACTGCACGTCGTGCCATAAGTTGCCGAATCAAAAGTCGCAGTTGAATATGCCGATGGCCGAGCTTCGGGCGGGTAGGGGATGCCTGGCCGAGCAACCGGACGGCGTGCCTGATTTTCATTTGTCCGCCTTCCAGCGGGCAGCCATCGGCAAGGCTTTGGCAGGGATTCAAAAACCGTTGTCGGATCGGCTGCAGGTTAAGCATACCATGACGGCTTTCAACTGCATTGCCTGCCATGCGCGCGATGGTGCGGGCGGCGTGAGCAATGCGATGTTTCAGTACTTCGGCACGGACGAGGAGGGGCTGGGCAATCCCGGCCGCATTCCGCCGACGCTGGACGGCGTGGGCGCGAAGCTTCGGCCGGAATGGCTACGCAAGGTGTTGTTCGATGGGGCAACGGTGCGGCCTTATATGCACACGCGCATGCCGCAATTCGGCGAGGCCAACCTGCGGCATTTGCCGGGGCTGTTCGAGAAAGTGGATTCGTTGCCGGTGGTGGAATTACCGGAGCCCAAGCGCGAAGATCGGCGCAGGGTTCGTGAGGCCGGCCATTTGTTGGTGGGGGATCAAGGATTGAATTGCGTGGCTTGTCATAACTTTAACGGCAAACCGTCGCCGGGCTTGAAAGGGATGGATTTACTGAATTCCTTTGAGCGGCTGCAGCCCAGTTGGTTTGCGTACTTCATGCGGAACCCTCAGAAGTTTCGCCCGGGTATTGTGATGCCGAACTTTTGGCCGGACGGCAAGGCGGTGCGGTCGGATGTGTTGAAGGGCCAAACGGAGGCGCAACTGCAGGCCTTGTGGTATTACTTTTCGCTGGGCCGCTCGGCGCGCGATCCCTCGGGCATTCGCTCAGTGGGCACGGATCTGGTGGTGAGCGATCGCACACGCGTGTATCGCGGTCGCAGTCGAGTGGCGGGCTATCGCGGGATTGCGGTCGGTTTTCCGGGTGGGTTGAACTACGCCTTCAATGCGCAGAATGGCACGCTTAGCGCTCTATGGCAGGGCGAGTTTGTGAGCGTGTACTGGGGCGGTCAGGGCGCGGGAAATTTTAATCCGAAACCGCGTGCCATCGAGCTGGCGCAAGATGTGACGTTTTACCGCCTAGAAAAGGCCGATACGCCCTGGCCGTTGCGGCCGCAGATGACCAAGGAGAATCCGGTGAACCCCGATCCGTTGTATCCGCGTAATCGGGGTTATCGGTTTGAGGGTTATCAATTGGACGCCGATGGTGTGCCGACGTTCCTATATCGTACAGGAGCCGTGAGTGTGGCGGATCGCTCGCACGCGTTGGTGTCCAACCGACTGAATGGCTTGGCGCGCGCGCTGCATTTAGACGCGCCCCATTCGGAAACGGTTTATGTGCGGGTATTGACCGGAAAGGTGCAGCGGTTAGCGCCGCGTCAATACGGCACGGAATCACTAAAAGTGTGGCTGCCGGAAACGGAAGTCCTCCTTCGTGGTGCCGGTGAGACGAAGGAATTGTTGATGAAATTAAACCTGCCCAAAGGCAAGTCGGAATGGGGAATACGGTATGAGTTGTTGCGTTAACTGGTTGGGCCCCATGCTGGCCTCGGTAATCGCTTCAAGCGCAATTGCTGAGGAGGTGGGTGCACGTTGGGGGACAGAGCAGCGGGAGCGGGAATATTATCGGGTCGTGAGTGTGCCGATTCCGAAAGGGCAGGTGATTGAAGCGGGCGCGTTTGAGTTGCTGCCGGACAATCGTATGGCTATTGGCACGCGGCGCGGGGAGATTTACCTGATGAGTGGGGTAGATGACGCCAAGCCGCGGCCGCGCTTCGAGAAGTTTGCCGAAGGACTGGATGAAATTTTCGGGCTGGCGTATCGCAAGAACGAGAAGGATGCGTTGTATGTGACGCACAGCGCGGAGCTGACACGGGTGCGCGATACGAACGGCGACGGCCGCGCGGATCGGTTTGAGACGGTGTCCGACGCGTGGGGATATCGTAATTATCACGAGTACGCTTTTGGCTCGAAGTTCGATGCGCAGGGCAATCTCTACGTGGCGTTGGGGTTGTCCAGCTCGTACCATTCGCGTGCGCTCTATCGCGGATGGGCGCTGAAGGTTACGCCGGAGGGTAAGAGCATCCCGATCGCCAGCGGTCTACGTAGTCCGGGCGGCATCGGCCCGAACGAACACGGCGCGTTGTTTTACATAGAGAGTCAGGGACCGTGGAATTCCTCGTGCAGCCTGAAATTTCTCAAGCCCGGTGGGTTCATGGGGCACCCGGCGAGTTTTAACTGGTACCCGTACGCCCCGAATCTTCCGCGGCCGATCGCGCCAGAGAGCGGCACACGCATTGTCACCGAAAAGGAAAAGGTGAAGGAACTCGTGCCGTATGCGGTGGTGTTTCCCTACATCCGCATGGGGCGCTCGATCACCGGGTATGTGGTCGATCAAACAGGCGGCAAGTTTGGGCCGTTTGAAAATCAAATATTTCTCGGCGACTACACGCAATCGATCCTTATGCGCGCGACCACCGAGCAGATCAACGGCGTGTGGCAGGGCGCGTGTTACCCGTTTCGAGAAGGGCTTTCCACCGGCATCCTGAATGTGCAATTCACCCGGCAGGGCCGCCTGTTGGCCGGCGGTACTAATCGAGGCTGGCCGGTGCGCGGTATTAAATCCTTCGCGCTGGAGCGATTGGATTGGACCGGCAAAATGCCGTTCGAGATCAAGCGCATCCACATCACGCCCAATGGATTCAAAATCCTGTTTACTAAACCGGTCGATACCAAGACCGGCGACGATCCGAAGAGCTACAAGGTCAGCACTTTCACGCACATTTACCACGGCGGCTACGGCGGGCCGGAGGTGGATCGGACCACGCCGGAAATAAAAAGTGCCAAACTCGCGCCTGACGGTTTGAGCGCGCAGATTGTTTTAAATGAAATCAAACGCGGCCACGTGCATGAATTTGATCTGGGCGCCCTGCGCGGACGTGGAGAGGCGCAGGAACCGCTACTGCACCGCCACGCCTATTACACTGTCAACGAAATCCCCAAGAAATAAAATGCGCCTTGGTTGCTGCCTTCTCATGTTCGCCCAGATTGTGCTGGGAGCGGAATGGGCGTCCGTGAGCCAGTGGCCCGCGCCGGAGGCGCATCAGGCGGCCGCAGCAGATCAGCGATTCTTTTATGCCATCACCAGTCGCGCGGTGGCGAAATATGACCGGACCACGGGCAAGCGAGTGGCGTTGAGCACGGGCGCGGCGCGGCATTTGAACAGCGGATTTTTCTGGGATGGTAAGCTGCTGTGCGCGCATTCGAATTATCCTTTCAAGCCCGAGCGCAGCGAGATCATGGTGCTCGATGTCGATACCATGAAGCTGTCGACTTTCAAGGCCTTCGGCAATGCCGACGGCTCGCTGGTGTGGGTGTTGCGCAAGGATGATCATTGGTGGTGCAACTTCGCCCACTACGGCGCGAGCAACGCCAAGACGTTTCTCGCCAAGTACGACAATCAATGGCGCGAGGTGGCGCGCTGGACATATCCGAAGAAAGTCATCAGCCAGCTGGGGCGTTACAGTTTGTCCGGTGGCATTTGGCGCGGGGATGAGCTTTGGGTGACGGGCCATGATGATCCGGTGGCCTTTCGTTTGGCGTTACCTAAGCAGGGAGGCGAGCTTCAGTACCTCGGCCAACACACGGTGCCGTTTACCGGGCAGGGCTTGGCAAACGATCCGGTCACCGGCGGGTTGATCGGAATCCATCGTGCCCAGCGGCAGGTGATTGTTGCCGGGCGCAATAGGGCGCCGGTGCGGTTGCGGGTGTTGTGTTACAACATCCATCATGCGGCGGGTGTGGACGGTAAGCTGGATGTGCCGCGTATTGCGCGCGTGATCCAATCGGTGCAGCCGGACTTGGTTGCGTTGCAGGAGGTGGATCGGAACACAACGCGCACGAGCAAGGTGGATCAGGCCGCCGAATTGGCGCGGCTCACCCGAATGAATCATGTCTTCGGTGCCAACATCGCGTTTCAGGGTGGTCAATTCGGCAACGCCATTCTTTCGCGGTTCCCGATTACGGAGCATCGGAATCATCTGTTGCCCAACGTGGATGCCGGCGAACAACGTGGCGTGTTGGCGGCGACGGTTCAGATATCCAAGGATCGAAGCCTGCGTTTATTTGCGACGCATTTTGATCATCGACGGCCCGATGCGGAGCGGTTGGCCTCGGCGAAGTTCGTCAATCAATTGACCACCAAACAACCGGAGATGCCGGCGATCTTCGCGGGGGATTTGAACGACGTGCCTGCCAGCCGGACCTTACAGGAAATCGGTCGAACTTGGGCACGGACCAACGCGCGCATCATGCCGACGATTCCGGTCGGTCAACCGGCCCGACAAATCGATTACATTTTCGTGCGCCCGAAAGCACGCTGGACACTCGTGGAAACGCGTGTGCTAGCCGAAGCTGTGGCGTCTGATCACCGCGCCATCTTCGCGATCATTGAATTGCGCGAGTAGCCTTACTCGGCCTCACTTTTTCGACGGATTCTTTTTCCGGATGACGCTGACTTCGTCCCACGGTTTGGCGCCCACTCGGTGGGCCCAGGCTTCGTAGAGTTTTTTGAGTTCAGCGGCTTTTTGCGGCATAGACCGGGAGAGGTCGTGGAGTTCGTTGCGGTCCTTACGCATATTGTAGAGCTCCCACGGGGTGTTGTGTTGGGCGACGAGTTTATAATCACCCTGACGCACGGCGCGGTTGCCTTCGTGTTCCCAAAAGAGTGTGCGTGGCTGGGTGCTGTCCTTGGTAAACACCGGCAGCAAGGTTTGGCCTTCCATACCTTTAGTGGATAGGCCGGCGGCATTGAGGCAGGTGGGGGCAATGTCGATGATGTGGCCGGGAGCGTGGCGGAGTTCGTTTTGGGTTTTCAATCCATCGGGCCAATGGACGATTAGTGGGGTGGCGACCCCTCCTTCATGGGTGTAGCGCTTATACATGCGAAAAGGAGCGTTACTAAGGTTGGCCCAACCTCGACCGGAACTAGAAGACCAGCCTCCGCGTCGACCCCACTCGGAGTAGTTGTCCACGCGTGTCTCAGGGTGACGACCGTTTTTAGCAAAGAGTCCTCGCCAATCGTGTACACCCGTGCCGGGTACGCCGTTGTCCACCATGAACAGGAATAGGGTGTTATCCAGTCGGCCGGCGGTGCGGAGTTTCTCGATCACCCGGCCGATGTTTTGGTCCATGCGATCGATGATCGCGGAGTAGAGCGCCATTTTTAGGTCGAGTTCATCGCGCAGCTTGGCGTCGTAGGTGTCCCACTTGGGCACGTCGGCTGGCGAGAGGGCCCATTCTTTTTTTATTAGGCCAAGCTCTATCATCCGTTCGTAGCGTTGCTGGCGGAGCTTGTCCCAGCCGGTGTCGCGAAAGCGGCCGCGATATTTTTTAGTGTCCTCCTCGCGCGCGTGCAGCGGGAAATGCGGCGCGTTATGGGCGATGTACAGGAAGATCGGTTGATCGCTGTGTTTCTTGAACGCCTCGTCCATGAAATGCAGTGCGTAATCGGTGAAGACATCCGTGGTGTACCATTCCTGGTCCGGATGCAGATGGTTCACGGGTGTCTCGGTGCCGGGTAGCACAATCTTGTCGTCGAGAAATACTGGGCAATGCTCGAGCACGGTGAAGTAGGAATCGATGAAGTTGCGCGTGCCATAAAAGCGATCGAACCCGCGCGCGATTGGCGATTGCTTGGGTTCTGTGCCAAGATGCCATTTGCCTGTCATCATCGTGCGATAGCCGCCTTGGCGCAGCCGCTCGGCGAGCGTTGGCACGTGAGGCAGAATGGTGCCGCTGTAGCTGGGCAGGCCGCGATCTTTTGTCATGTGCCCCATCCCCGCTTGATGTTGATAGACGCCGGTTAGCAACGCAGCCCGCGACGGACAGCATCGGCCGGTGTTATAAAACTGCGAGAACCGCAGTCCGTTGGCTGCGAGTTTGTCCAATACTGGCGTTTCAATCTCGCCACCATAACATCCGAAATCCGAATACCCGGCATCATCGGCCATGATCACGACGATGTTGGGCTGTTTTTGGTCAGCTCCAAGCAATAGAAGAGGCGTTAGTAGTATTATTAGAAACTGGTGAGTTTTACTCATACTATAAATTTTATGGGGTGGAGACCCTCAGTTCGACTAGGTGTCCATTAATGGCTTCTTTGGGAGATTCAGAATCAACGGGATCGTTATCAAAATGCCCAACCGCGAAGTTTTCTTTTGGATGTGTATGTAGTAATCCCTGAAGATGCCCACCAGTAGTCGAGTTTCCTCCTACTTGCAGGGAAAGATTTTCTGCATTAAAGCGCACGATTACATTAAGTTTGGATTGCTTCCCTTGAATAGTTGCAATCCTTTGAAAGGATTTTTGGCCGTAGCGCACACAGAAATATATGGCACCTTGTTTGGCGTACAACGCATAGCCCGTCTTCGTGCCCCCATGGTCAATAATAGTGCCGTGGGCTTTTTTCCCAGCCGGTATTTCAATGGTCGCATTAATCAGGATTGATTTACCTTTTAGTTCCGGTAGCGAAGCAGTGGAGTAAGTATGACCGAGCTTTACCTTTTTCCAGTCAATGGGTTTCGTTGGGTTTACGGGGTCTGAAGGGCGGGCCTTTTTGGTGGTAGGATATAGAGTAACTGGATTTTCCACAAAACCGGCCGGGCGTTTGTTGGCAGCGAGATCGGCAGTCATGGTTTCAGCAAGCTGCGTCAGGCGCGCGACAATGTCTGGGTTCTGCGCTGCGAGGTCGGTTTGTTCGCCGATTTCATTTTCCAGATTGTAGAGGCGCCCGCCCTTGGCCAGATCGGCATCGCGCTGGCGGATGCCCATGCCGAGTGATTGGCCGGTCAGGGCGAGTTTCCATGGGCCCTTTCGCACAGCCTGCAGCTTGGTACCGCGGAAGTAATGCCAGGTGTCGCGCGGGGATTGTTCGGCTTCGCCGAGGAGCCAATCGGAGACATCGAGGCCGTCGATCTTCACGTCCTGTTTGATTTTCCCGCCGGCCAAGGAAACGAACGTGGGCAACACATCGGTGGTGCCGGCGATGCCTGCGGATTCCGTGCCGGGCGCGATGGTGCCTGGCCACCAGACGAGGGTCGGTTCGCGTACGCCGCCTTCCAGCGTGCAGCCTTTACTGCCGCGCAACGGCCCCGACACACCCCCTGCTTTGCCCTTGGACGCCCACGGGCCGTTGTCGCTGGTGAACAGCACAAGCGTGTTCTCGGCGAGCTTCAGCTCTTTTAAGGCCTCCAACACCTGCCCGACGCTCCAATCGACTTCCTCAACCCAATCGCCGTACACGCCGTTCTTGGATTTACCGGCAAAATCTGGATGCGGATACAGCGGCACATGCATGGCGGTGTGGGGCAAGTAGAGGAAAAAGTTTTTGTCCGCCTTGGCGCTGGCCTCGATGAATTTCACAGCCTCCTCGGTGTACTCCCGGGTGATGCGTCGCTGGCTTTCATCCTCCAGCAGCTCGGCCACCTTGTCATCGCGTAGCAACGGATGCACGCGCTTGCCCGTGGCGGCGGCGGTGCGGCCCATGTCGTTGGAGTAGGGGATGCCGAAGTAGCCGTCGAACCCATGCCGCGTGGGCAGGAACTCGGGTTGATCGCCCAGATGCCATTTGCCTACGCACATGGTGGCGTAGCCCAGCTCACGAAGATATTCGGCCACGGTGTGTTCCTGGGGGTTCAGGCCATTCCGACCGGCGGGGAAAAACACGCCCGGCACGCCAACGCGCGGCGCGTAGCAACCGGTCAACAATTGCGCCCGCGATGCGGAACAAACCGGCGCGGCATAAAAGCTCGTGAGCTTGCGCCCTTCTTTCGCCATGCGATCCAGATGCGGCGTGCGGTTGAGATGGGAGCCGAACGGGCCAATATCGCCGTAGCCCATGTCGTCGATGAAAATCAAAACCAGATTCGGACGAGCCGACATCGATTCGGTAAGCGACATCCAAACCAGCAAAAAGAGAAGCAGTTGTTTCATGCGAAACCGGAGGCTAGTGCGATGTAGTGCTTGGATCAAATCATTATCCTTTGATGGAGCGCTGAGTACAACTGGAGTTTGGCCAATTCCCTCTGCTTCGTTTAGATTCACGGCCCTTGGGCAACAGGAAAAAATCTTTGATCATTGTGGGAGGCGGAATCGTGGGGTTGGCCACCGCCCGTCAGCTCCTGCATACCCGCCCCGGTTTGGAGGTAACCGTTCTGGAGAAGGAACAGACGCTGGGGCAACATCAAACCAGCCATAATAGTGGAGTGCTTCACTGTGGTCTCTACTACAAGCCCGGCTCACTAAAGGCTCGATTGGCGGTGGATGGAATTCGGCAAATGGTAGAGTTTTGTCAAAAGCACAATGTTCCGCACGAGATTTGCGGTAAACTTGTGGTCGCGACCGATTCTCAGGAGCTGAGCCGTATGGAAACTCTCATGGAACGAGGGATTGCTAATGGCTTGGAGGGAATCCGAAAATTGTCCGGCGATGAATTGCGTGAAATTGAACCGAACTGTGGCGGGATCGGTGCATTACAAGTGCCCCAGGAAGGGATCGTGGATTATCCGGCTGTGGTACAGGCCATGGCCTCGGATATAGAGCAGCGGGGAGGGCGAATTGTTACTAATGCTCATGTGGTTGATTTGATTCAACGAGATCAGTGGGTTGCTATCACCTCGGCTGGCGATTTCAAAGGTGATCTCTTAATTAACTGCGCGGGGCTTCACTGTGA
>Ga0066825_10000315_pt1 | contig 15832 bp, 12 predicted proteins | sample ETNtaG_6_FD_65608 | JGI IMG/M metagenome (GOLD analysis project Ga0066825, IMG submission 65608) | Marine microbial and viral communities from oxygen minimum zone, Eastern Pacific Ocean - ETNP201306SV45 | ecosystem: Environmental > Aquatic > Marine > Oceanic | place: Pacific Ocean: Eastern...
CCAATCGGTGCGGCGACCCGATGGAACGGTTGTCGATGGAATGCTGATCTTCTATGGGTGGAAGGATCCCGTCGCGCCGACAGCCCAAGCCTTCTTGTTGGATGATCGGTAAGGCGGGTGGGGTTGCATCCTCGATACGTTGACCGCGTCGCGCTGAACCGTAGCCACGCCGAGGATTCGGCGTGGAATATCTCCTAGTGGGTAAACGTTGGCCGCTCGGAGATCCAGGCTTCACATGAAGCTACGCCGGACTACCGTCGGCCGCTACCTTATGAATGCTTTATCGCATCTTCGTAGGATGCTAGCGCGATCTGCTTGATTCGGTATGGGGGGATCGGCTATATCCATGGCAATGACGATTATTCGGAACGTGACGCGTAGTTGGGCGAAGGGATTCAGTTTCGTTCTGCAGATCGGCTTGCTGTCGATGTCGATAGCTCAGGAAGAATCCACGAACGATTGGGCGATAGAGGACGCGGCGGAACGGGCGAAGTTGCCCGAGTACAAGACTATCCCTGCAGCTGAGACGAAGGACCTGACGCGAACGGATGGTTTGCCGCCGCGAGAGAACTACCGGAATTGGCCCCGATCGCATGGCGACTACACTTCGAGCAAGTACTCCGGTTTGACGCAAATCACGCGGAAGAATGTCCATCGATTGGAAGTCGCTTGGACCTATCGCAGCGGCGACAAGCCGGGCAATGTGCAGGTGAATCCGATTATCGTGGACGGCGTCATGTATGCTCCCACTTCAGGCGACGATATTGTCGCGGTCAACGGAGCGACGGGGAAAGAGATTTGGCGCTATGCCCCGAAGGGTAAGACTTCGCGTCGCGGCATTAGCTATTGGCGGGGGCCGCGTCGCGAAAAGGACCGCATCTTGTTTACGGCTGGAAAGGAAATTGTGGCTTTGCTCGCCTCCACAGGACGGCTCGATCCTTCATTTGGGCAAAAGGGTATTATACCGATTCCCGATACCTGCGCGGCGCCCTTGGCCGTGTATGAGGACATTATCGTGTTCCCGGGCTTCTCGAAACATGTTTATGGATACGACATGAATACGGGTGAACAGCTCTGGGTTTTTCACACGATTCCCGAGCCGGGCGAGTTCGGATACGATACTTGGGATAAGCCGGATTTGGGAGCCAATGCTTGGAGCGGTCTGACCCTCGATCGAGGACGCGGCATTGCCTACGTTACTACGGGATCGCCGAAGCCCAATTTCATGGGACAACGACATCGGGGTCGGAACCTCTTCGCACATTGCTTGATCGCCATTGACGTTAAGACCGGGAAGCGGCTTTGGCACTTTCAGGAAGTGAGGCACGACATCTGGGACATGGATATTCCAGGGCCGCCGTTTTTGGCCACGATCGAACGGGATGGCGTGAAAGTCGATGTGGTTGGAGCGGTTAGCAAGCTGGCCAATACGCTGCTTCTGGATCGCGTTACCGGGGAGACGATTTTTCCCTTTCGACTTAAGCGGGCCCCCGCTTCCCAGTTGCCGGGCATCGTGACCTGGCCCTACCAGCCGAAACCCGAGCTGCCGGAACCGTTCGCTACTCAGGAATTCACCATGGATCGCGTGACGGATATCGGCGAAGCCAATCGCGAATCAGTGCTTAAGCAGCTGGAAGGAGCGACTATGGGATGGCTGGAGCCCAACGCCCTCAATCGACCGAACGTGATCAACAACATCAATGGGGGCGGGGAATGGTCCGGCGTGGCGGTGGATCCGGATACGGCGACCATGTTCGTCAACGCGAATGAATTCCCTTGGTATATTACGCTGACCCAAGCTCCGGAGGATTTCGTGGATGAGAGCAAGTTGCCGGTCACACCGGGACGAGAGGTGTATCAGTCGCTCTGTATTGTCTGTCACGGTCCCAATCGGGAGGGCACGGGTGAATTTCCCCCTCTCGTTGGCTTGAAATTTCGTTCGAACGAGGAAGCGGTTAAAGAGCTCTTGAAAACCGGTCGAAATCTCATGCCGGCAGCGCCGCATATTCAAGGGGACGAGTTACAGGCCCTCTTGGACTATTTGTTCGAAAAGGACCGTCCTGAGCTCGCGAAGCAATCGAAGCCGAAGTCCGAGCGCCCGGTTTACAAGTTTCTCGGGTTCAAGCGTCTCAATGAGCATGAAGGCTATCATGGCAGCAAGCCGCCATGGGGCACGCTCAATGCCTTGGATCTCAATACCGGCAAGCTGAAATGGAGGTGCCGCTTGGCGAACACGCCGAGCTGACTAAGCGTGGTATTGAGAAAACCGGTACGGAGAATTACGGAGGACCCGTGGCGACGGCAGGTGGATTGGTGTTTTGCTCGGGAACGAGCGACTTGAAGATCCGAGCGTTCGATGCGGAGACCGGAGAAGAGCTTTGGGAGAGCGAGTTGCCTTACAATGCTTCCGCCGCTCCCAGCGTTTACGAAGCCAATGGCGAGCAATACATCGTCGTGCCCGCTACGGGCGGCGGCAAACTTCGACTGCCCATGGGCGACGCCTACGTGGCATTCAAGTTGCCGAAGTGAACTTCGGCTAAGGAAGAGCGTCGGCGAAAGAGGGCGATGTTAACAGGGATCCAGCTGCGCAGGAGCGGGATGCCTGTTAATTCAAATCGGTTAATGGTAGGGACGACCGGCTCGGTCGTCCGTAAGTGGAAGTGGGAAGAACTCGAGCATGATAGCGAGATAGGCGAATTCGCGAATTGAGTCGAAGTTCCATTGTCCTACCATACGAACTCCTCGATACCCTGTGATGAAAAAGCGCGCTCTTGATATTCGATTCCCTTTAGTTCGATTGCTGCGTGTGTTCGGGCAATTAGCGACGGTAGTCTTATTTCAGGCAGTGAGTTCGGGCGAGGAACGGCACAACGTGTTGTTCATCGCGGTTGACGACTTGCGGGTCGAGCTGGGGTGCTATGGCAATGCTCATGTCATTTCACCGAATATCGATCGCCTGGCAGAGCAGGGAACCCTGTTCGAGCGAGCCTATTGCCAGCAAACGGTGTGCAATCCCTCACGGGCATCTTTGTTAACGGGATTGCGCCCGGATCGATTGGGCGTTTGGGATCTCTTTACCCATTTCCGGCAAAACCTCCCGGAGGTTGTGACTCTGCCGCAGCGTTTCAAGCAAGTCGGCTATCACTCTCAGTGCGTCGGCAAGATCTTTCACAATTGGCGGCAGGACGATTGGAGAGGGGATCGCGTTTCCTGGAGCGAGCCGGAGTTTCTGCACTATGCGACTCATGGGGCAGACGATGCTCAATTGGATGGCGTGTTACCTCCGAATTTGGCCTCGGGAGCGGATGGCATCGAGTGCCGCGACGTACCCGATGAGGCCTATTACGATGGGAGGGTGGCGGCGAAAGCGGTCGAAGCGTTGCGGAGCGCAAAGAAACGAGCTCAGCCCTTCTTCCTTGCGGTCGGATTCTGGAAGCCGCACACGCCGTTCAACGCGCCGAAGAAGTACTGGGACTGGTATGATCGAGCTACCGTCCCGGTACCCGTACATTTGGATCCGCCGAAGTCCGTTCCGGAACTTGCGATGACAAGGTCCCGCTATGATGGACGTTCGAAGCCGGAGGAGCTTCGAGAGATGCATCATGGGCATTTGGCTGCGATCAGCTATTTGGATACGCAAATCGGAAAAGTGCTCGACGAGCTGGATCGGCTCGAATTGCGAGACAATACGATCATCGTTTTCTGGTCGGATCACGGCTTGCATCTTGGCGAGCATGGGCTGACCCGAAAAACGACGGCCTTCGAATTGGATGCGGCCGTGCCGATGATTATCGCGACTCCGGAGCATCGGGCAGGGCAGCGAAGTCCGGCTCTGGTGGAGTTGCTCGATGTGTACCCCACCTTGATGGAGTTGTGCAGGATTGAAGCGCCGCATCGCTTGGAAGGGCGATCGCTCGTTCCTTTGCTGGAGGATCCGGACGCGGCATTCAAACCAGGCGTCTTAACTCAGACGCCCCGTCCGAACTATCCGAAAAGAAAGCGACCGGAAGTCATGGGTTATTCGCTACGGACGGATCGCTTTCGCTACACGGAGTGGCGCGATTTCGATTCAGGAGAGCTGCGGGCGAGAGAATTGTACGATCACGGGATCGATTCGTTGGAAACGGTTAACCTAGCTCCGGTAGAGCAGTATCAATCGTACTTGCCTGAGTTGGCGGAACAGTTGGAGGCATTGGTTCGGCCGTGAACATCTTGCTGAAATCGCGGCGTAAAGCCGCTCCTACGTGGGTGTCGTTGCCCGCCGCTTGCTTAGGCTCATTTGCGGAGCGGCCCAACATCGTTTTCATCATGGCTGACGACTTGGGTTATGGGGATCTCAGCTGTTATGGGCAGAAGAATTTTCAGACGCCTAACATCGATGCCTTGGCTCGAAAGGGCATTCGCTTCACTCAAGCTTATGCGGGCGGGCCGGTGTGCGCGTCCTCGCGCAGCGTTCTGATGACGGGCCTGCATGGCGGGCATACGCCTGCTCGCGACAACGTACCGCACTATCCAACGTATTTGAAGGATGAGGACGTTACGCTTGCGGAAGTTCTCAAAGGAGCGGGTTACCGGTGCGGTGGAATTGGCAAGTGGAGTCTCGGCGATCCCGGAACGGAAGGCGATGCGACGAAGCAAGGCTTCGATATGTGGTTTGGCTACCAGAATCAGGATCACGCCCACTACTATTTTCCGGAATACTTGGACGACAGCGACGCGTCTGATGGGCGAATGGAGTATCCCGGCAATAGCCGCACCCGAGCGGTATACAGTCACGATGCCATGACTGAGCGTGCCTTGTCGTTTATCGAGGATTCGGCGGAAGGGCCTTTCTTTCTCTACGCCGCCTATACGGTTCCTCATTTCTCTAGTCGCAGCGAGGACTCCGATCGTTTGGCCGTGCCGGACCTGGGAAGCTATCGGAATAAGCCCTGGAGCGAGGCAGCCAAGAAGTACGCTTCCATGGTCAGTCGCTTGGATCGCGATCTGGGACGGATCGTCGCGAAGGTCGAATCTTTGGGCTTGAGCGACAACACGCTCTTCATCTTCACGAGCGACCAAGGACCATTAAGCGGTGGCCCGGCAGAGGAGCTGGATAGCAATGGCCCATTGTGTGGGGCCAAGCGCAGCCTGTATGAGGGCGGGCTCAGAGTGCCGTTTATCGTTCGATGGGATGGACGCGCTCCTTCGGGCTCGGAAAGCAATGAGGTCATTGCGTTTTGGGACATGCTGCCAACCTTGGCCGAAGTTGCGGGTATTGTGGACACGCCTAAGAATGACGGACGGTCCGTCCTAGATGCCTTTCTCGGGAAAGCGATCGAAGGGCCCCATGAGTATTTGTATTGGGATTACGGTCACAATCGCCGACGTTACGATCAGGCGGTTCGCTGGGGCGATTGGAAGGGTATCCGTCACGGCGTGGGCAAAGATATCCAACTCTACCATTTGGCGAATGACCTGAGCGAATCGAACGATGTGGCGAGCGAGCATCCGGATATTGTAAAGCGAATTGCTGAGATGATGGACGCGGCTGCTACTCCCGATCCTCGCTATCGGGTTGGCGAGCTCTACGAAGGGAAACCGATTTGGCAGCCAAGTTGGTGAAACGGATGGATGAATAAAACTTGCAATTTCGGTGATTATAACAGAATTTGCAATGAAACAATCGCTTATGAGTCGTGAAATCGTTAGGCAGCGTCAGTTGGACGAACTTCATAAGTATCTGGAGTTCAGTCCTGTAGTTGCCATTCTGGGTCCTAGACAAAGCGGTAAGACGACTTTGGCCAAGAAGGTGGGGGCGGAACATTATTTCGATTTAGAGAATCCGCGAGACTTGGCTCGTCTCGAGAATGCTCAAACTGCCTTGGAGTCGCTTACCGGCTTGGTTGTCATCGACGAAGTGCAGCTTCGCCCTGATCTATTCCCTCTTCTGAGGCATTTGGTGGATGAGCGAACGGATACGCGTTATCTGATTCTTGGAAGCGCCTCGCGCGATTTGATTCGGCAAGGGAACGAAACCTTGGCTGGACGTATTCTATTTCTGCATCTCAATGGTTTCGCCTTAGACGAAGTGGGTCCAGCCAACTGGAAGCGCCTCTGGTGGCGAGGCGGTTTCCCTCGAGCGTATCTGGCTCCTGGAGATGAACTTAGTCAGAAGTGGCTCGACGACTACATTGCGACTTTTCTGGAACGCGACATTCCTCAATTTGGAATACAGGTTCCGGCGGCGACATTGCGACGATTTTGGATCATGTTGAGCCACTATCATGGCAATCTGATCAACTACTCGGAATTGGGCCGATCATTGCAAGTAGCGGATACCACGATTCGTCACTATGTGGATATTCTTGAGAGCGCGTTTATGGTTCGCGTATTGCGTCCCTGGTTTACGAATACGTCTAAACGCTTGGTCAAAAGACCTAAAATCTACCTTAACGATACGGGTCTATTTCATCGCCTTCAATCGTTCGAGAGTTCCGACTATTTAGAGAGCCACCCGAAACTTGGCGCCTCGTGGGAGGGGTTTGCTCTGAATCAATTGATTCGGCTTTCTGGCCTATCTGATGAACGCTTTTTCTTTTGGGCTACTCAGTCCGGGGCCGAGGTGGATCTTTTCTGGCAGCGCAATGGCAAGAACTACGCTGCCGAATTCAAGTACAGCGATGCTCCACGGCGGACTAAATCGATGACTGCGGCATTCAAGGACTTAGACTTGGAGCGCCTTTGGGTTGTCTACCCAGGTAAAGAGAATTACCCCATTGGCAAGGACATGGATGTTCTATCGATTTTGAATCTAGAGAACGTCTTTCTTGATCGAGATTAGAGGTGAATTCCGCGTAGAAGAACTCGGCTCTTGGGAATTGGCTCGCTTGTTAGCGGCAAGATGCGTTTTATCTGCGATACCGTTTTCTGCTCTCTTATTCCCAATTATGCCCCTTCGTGTTTCAGTGTCGTTAGCCTTGATCGGGGTCTTGGCGCTGTGCCCTTCGACTTTTTCGGATGATGCCATCGATATTGAGAACCACCGACAGCTATTCATCGACGATTACCTTATTGCTGAGAGCGACAATGTAACGCGGTGTTTGCATCCGGTGACGAAGCATTCGAGCAATCCGATTGTTCGGCCGGACCGGTCCTGGGAACGGGGATTAGCAGTACCTCAGGGAACCGTGATCTATGATGGCGAGGATAAGATCTACAAGATGTGGTACACAACGAATGTCCAATCTCGCGGAGAGGGTGAGAGTTTCAACAAGGGTAAGTCTCTTGCATACGCGATAAGCGAAGATGGCGTTCGTTGGGAAAAGCCGAACATGGATATCGTCATGGAGGATGGTCGCGAGACCAATATGCTGATCGGGCCTATGACGTTTGGCTACATGTATCAGCCTTACTTTGTTATAAAAGATACCGATGCGCTGGATCCGGATCGCCGCTACAAAATGGCTTTTCTTTCGATTCAGCGAAACCTGGCCAGGGACGAATCCGCTACCCATCCCGGTACGCGTCGGGGGTTGGGTATCGCCTTCAGTCCGGATGGCTTGCATTGGACGAAGGCGGCGGATTTCGCTTCGGACGATATAATCGACATTAGCCACATCATGGTCGATCCGTATAAGGGCGGCGAATACGCTATCTATGGCCGAACGCTGAAAGTACTTCCCGAGATTCGAGAGGCCTGGGGACATCACGATTGGTTCGAAGAGGTCTACAATGGTAGGGCGGTAGTTCGCTCTGTCAGCGACGACTTTCTGGAATGGGCTCCTGCCGATTTCATCATGGGGCCAGACTTGAAGGATCCGGTGAGTACGCAGATCTACTCCATGAATGTCTTCCCGTACGAGGGACTGTATCTCGGTCTGGTTCAGCGCTATATAAGCAAGCCCGGTATCGGCACCATCGACATCCAATTGGCGGTGAGCCGCGACGGGGTTCATTTCGAACGCCCGTTTCGGGATGCGTTTTTTCCTTTGGGAGACGTTGGGACCTGGGACCGCTTCATGCTGCACAATATGTCGGGTCCTCCGATAGCGGTCGGTGACGAGTTGCGATTCTACTATGGGGGACGCAACTTTCGCCATCGCCCGACTAAGATTGCCGACGCGGCGAATCCTCCGGAGGGCAATATCGGGCTCGCGACCTTGCTCAAAGATCGATTCGTATCCGTGGAAGCCAGTTTCGATGGAGGTATGCTCGTGACGAAACCCGTGTTGATCGATGGTTCGTCTCTGTTTGTGAACTGCAACACATCGTTTGGTCGACTAGGCGTGCGTCTGCTGGATCGCAATGGCGATTCGATCGATGGGTTTGAGGCGACTATTGAAGGCGTCGATCAAACGAAGGTCGAAGCGCCCTTTGAGCGTTCGATCCGCGAACTACCCAATTCGGTCGCCCAGGTAGAATTTACATTCTATAACTCACAGCTGTATTCGTTTTTCGTTGAGTGATGGATGTGGGGACAGAAATGGCATACTCCGCCGTTTGGAAGAGTCCCACTCTGAGACCTTTGAGTGACTGCGGGACGGTTGCGTCGCAGCGCGACCTGGAATGAGAGTTTAATTCGCGTTGCTTCGTGACGCATGGGGCGCCAAGGTTAGGTTCTCTTCAGTAAACCTCCTTGAATGCCCTATGAAACGAAGCGCTCTCCTATCCTGTTTTCCTATCCTTGCAGTAGCTGGCCTGTCCTTGTCGCAGGCGGCTGAAGTACCCGAAGGGGTTTGGGTTCGCGATGGCTATGAACTGACGGTTGTCGAAGACACCATCAAGAAGCCGCGGTTCATGGCCTTCGACAAGGAGGGCGTTTTGTACGTCAGTGTTATCGCCGAGGGTAAGATTCTCGCTTGTCGCGACAAGGATGGCGATGGGAGCTACGAAACGGTAACGCCGTTTATCGAGGGCAAAGAACCGAAGACTCGCCTGCAAGGGGTTCAGTTTCACAATGGCTGGCTCTACTTTGCTCAGCTGAATTCGATTTCGAGAGCCCAGGATACCGATGGTGACGGCAAGGCCGACAAGGTACAGGAGATTCTAGGGGCGGATGATCTTCCGACAGGAAAAGCCACCGGTCACCGTTGGCGGGCGCTCTTGATTCACAAGGGGCGCATCTACACCCATGTCGGCGATCAGACTAATGCCACCGACGAGCCCATCGAAGCGTCGGAGCGTAAGAAAATATGGTCCTTCAAGTTGAATGGCTCGGACAAGAAGCTCTTCGCTTCGGGGATTCGCAATTCCGAGAAGTTGGTGATTCGTCCGGGGACGGATGAAATCTGGGGCGTGGATCACGATGTCGATATGATGGGCTGGGAAATGGAAGGAAAGCGCGATCGGAATTCGACGGAAGGTCAGCCAATCACCGATCACAATCCGCCGGCCGAGTTGAATCACTACGAAGAGGGCAAGTTTTACGGTCACCCTTGGATCGTAGGAAAGATGATGCCGAACCTGATGTTTATCGATCATCCCGATCTGATGAAGTACGCCCGCATGTCGACGAATCCCGAGTGGACGATGGCGGCTCACAGTTCGGCCAACTCGCTGATTTTCTACCGCGGCAACAAGATTCCACGAGCGAACGGCGATGTGTTCGTCGCTCAAAAGGGAGGATGGAACGCTACCCAGAAAGTGGGCTATTGCCTATCCCGCATCTTGTTTGAAAATGGTAAGCCGTATGGCGAACAAAAGATGGTCGATTTCTTGAAGGACGGCGAAGAAGTCCTCGGGCGCCCGACCGATTGCGTTCAGGCTCCTGACGGATCCATCCTTTTCAGCGACGATACCGGGAATAAAATCTACCGTTTGCGCTGGGTGGGCAGGTAGCTTTCAAAGCGCGCCTCCCACGGATAGGACATTGGGAGATCTGAAAATCGGATACGAGTGGTTCATTGCTTGCATTTCCGGCGAGCTTGGCGTCAGCATTGGACTGGTATGAAGTTTTCTGTTCCCCTCGTATTGGTCAGCCTATTGCTGACGGCTTGCGCGACGAACTCTACGCGCTCGCCTTCTTCGTCTCCTGGGAAGGTAGCCCAAGAGCGCCGCGACCCTTTTACGGTTGTCGTGTTGCCGGATACGCAGTGCTACTGCGATATACGATTCGCTCAGTCGGCGAAGCGTTGGGGCAATGGGGATTTGCGCCGCTACTTTTACGATCAAACCAATTGGATCGTCGAGTCGGCCGCACGGTTGAACACCGCATTTGTGGTACACGAAGGGGATATCGTGCAGGCGGATTATCCCGCGGAATGGGAAGTGGCGGAGGACGCTCTGTCTCGCTTGAATGGCAAGGTGCCCTATTGCTTGTGTTTAGGAAATCATGACGTAGGCGTCACTGTGAATCCGGATGGAAAGGGCTATAAGTCTGGCCTGCATCGCCAAACGAAGTTCGACGATTATTTCCCGCGTTCTCGATTCGAGAAGGAAGATTGGTTTGGCGGTACTTTCGACCGAACGATGGCCAATGCCTATTTCCTGTTCGAGGAGTCAGGGGTCGATCTCATGGTCATCAGCTTGGAGTTTCAGCCGCGCGATGAGGTCTTAGATTGGGCGGGGAAAGTGTGCCAAGAGAACCCGGATCGGCAGGTCATCATTCTGACCCACAGCTATCTGACCAATAAAAGCGAACGCATTACCAAGAAGTATCCCGTTGAGGGCAACAATGGGGAAGAAATGTGGCAGAAACTCGTCTCCCAGCATGCCAATATCTTTATGGTGTTGTGCGGGCATGCCGCTGGCGATGGCTACTTGGTTTCGGAGGGAGTTCATGGGAATCCCGTGCACCAAGTTCTGTGTGACTACCAGGGGCGTCACAACGGGGGCGAATCCTGGCTGCGCTACATGACGTTTATCCCTGAAGAAGATCGAATCGACGTGTTTACCTATAATCCTTCTCTGGATACGCATGAGAAGACGCCGAACAGTCAGTTCCAGATCGAATATCGGATGGCGAATCGATGAGCATGCGTTCGCTTTGGATTGAGCGTTGAGTGGTATATTCGGAGGCCGTTTGCCAAAAAGACGATTTTTTCGAAAATTTCTTTAGTAAGGTTTTCGCCGCGATCACGTCTTAATCACCGAGAGGGTCTCTCGAATGACTGAGGATGAAGGATTTTTCCAATGTAAACGTTGGCCGGCGGCGGTTTTTGCGACTGGGGTTATTTGTGTCTACGGCCGCGTTGATTCGAGGGAGCGCGTACGCGTCGGAGAAAAAGGCGGAGCGGCGCTATTTCAATGTCCCCAAGGGAGAGGCGATCAAATCGCTCAAACTTGCAGCCAAACAGGCCAAGGTGGAATTCCTTTTGTCGGCTGATATGTTGAAGGGGATTGAGACGAAGAAGATTAGGGGGAGGTATACGCCGATCGAGGCATTCAGTCGCATGCTGCTAGGGACTGATTTGGCCGTGGTTCGTCTTGAGAAGTCGGGGGCCTATTCCATTAAGAAAAACAGTGATTTAAAAACGGTTTCTCAGGAGGGGAATCCCCGTCCGTAATTCGAAGGCGCTCCAATATCCGGTTAGCCATTGCTTCCTCAAAAATTCCAAGACAAACTACAGAAGACATGCCCCCTGAATACTCAGACCAAGCCCAATGGTACGCGGAAAATATCGAACCCCACGAACCTTTCATTCGCAATTGGCTGAAAAGCCGTTACGGAAGCCAGTGCGATGTGGACGACGTCATTCAGGATTCCCTCCTGAAGGTTTTCAAAGCGAGAGAGAAGCAAGAATTGAAATCGCCAAAGGCTTTTTTCTTCGCGGTGGCTCGGAACGTGGCGGTCGACGCTATGCGGAAGGCGAAGATATTGGTTACGGACTCTCTGTTAGAAGAAGAAGTTCTCGAGATTCTCGACGAGGGGGAAACGGTGGACGAAGTCGCCGCTCGTAATCACGAGCTGGAGATTCTCACTCAAGCGATCCAGACCCTCCCCGAACGCTGCAGACGGATTTTTACTCTAAGCAAGGTTTATGGGATGACCTACAACGACATCGCCCGAGATATGGGGATTTCGTTTAACACCGTATCCGCCCAGATCGCGATCGGACTTTCGAAGTGCACGAAATACATGCGGCGGCATGGTAGGGATTGAGGAGGATGGAAAATATGCGCTTAAATTTTAAATACGAACCAAGGGTAGGGCTGACTATCCCTAGTCAGCCGCAACGTGCCAATATCTCCGGCTGCTTAGGGATAAGCAGCCCTACCCATTTTAGAAAGCTTTCACAATGAACGATAACGAAATAGAATTTCCCGAGGACGAGCGCATCGACAGCGAGGCAGCCGAATGGGTTGCCAAACGGGTCAGGGGCTTTACGGCCAAAGAGCAGGACGCGTTCTTCGAGTGGCTCGCCGACGATCCTCGCCATAGCGAATGGTACACGCGCCACATGAAGACCTGGAAACAGCTCGACCAGCTCGCCCAGTGGAAGCCCGAGCACAGCAAACGGCCCAACCAGGATCTCTTGAAATACCACATGACACGCAGTCGGTGGGCCTGGCTTGGCGGGATCGCAGCGGCGCTGGCGTTGGTGGGCACATTGTGGTTCACATTCAGCGTTTCGCCTGCAGACGACATGGAAACCTTTTCGGGTAATCTGGTCGCCAATAGCTACGAAAGCCACGTCTTGCCCGACGGCTCCATTGTTGAAATGAATCGCGGCGCGGCGCTCAAGGTGGACTACACGCCTGAGATGCGTCGCGTGGAGCTTGTATCCAGCGAGGCCCATTTTGACGTGGCGAAAAATCCGGATCGCCCGTTTATCGTGAATGCCGGAGGAGTCGACTTTCGCGCGGTGGGCACGGCGTTCAATGTCAAATTGACAGGAGACTCGGTCGAACTGCTGGTAACGGAAGGCCGTGTGCAGATGTCAGCGCTAGATCCCACAGCCGATCTAGGCTCGCCGGAGTTGTCTTACTATACGCAGGACGTTTTCGCGGGGCAGAGAACGGTTGCTCCATTGGTCGAAAACACGCCCATTTCAGAGGTCGCAGAGGTTTCCGCTCTGGAAGCCCGCGAGCTCTTGGCCTGGAAGCCCGAGCTGCTCGATTTCGATGATGTTCCCTTATCGGAAGTCGTGAAAGAGTTCAATCGCCGCAATACGGTGCAGTTGGAATTTCTCGACCCGGAGATAGGGGACGAGCCCATCGTCGCCTCGTTTTATACAGCGAACGTAGATCACTTCGTTGAATTGCTCGAATGGACCTTTGACATACGGTCCGAAAGAGTGGGAGAGGAGCTAGTGCTTCTTCGTAAGCCTTAGTGAGTTTTCATATATTATAATTTAAACGATGAGACACAATAGTATCCTAGAGCGGTTCAACGTAGCTCACTCGCTACAGCGTGAACGAAATGGATACAACTTGCTCTTCTCACGCTGAAGCGAGTGAGCTACGTTTCAGCTTTTTCGAACTATTCTCAAATTTCCTTTAATAACCTTTACCTCATCAAAACGTCTTAGAGCGCGAAGAAAGCGTTCTAATGACGAATAAACTACGAAACCATGTTGAGTTTGACATACCGTCGAAGCGTATTGGTATTCGTGTATCTTTGTTCATCGATTGCCTTCTTCGACTGTCAGCAGATTTTCGCTACAGCGGAATCGGAGATAGTGCGTTTCGATGTTCCTGGGGGCAAAGCAAAAAAGACCCTCAAGCAAGCTGCTCAACAAGCCGAGCTGGAGATTTTCTTTTCGGTTTCAAATGTCCGAGGTGTATTTACTCATTCGGTACAAGGTGAGTTTGCTCCAATCGAAGCGTTCAATCTCATGTTGGCGGATACCTCGCTCGCCGTATTTCGACATGAGAAATCTGGCGTGTATACAATAAGGAAGATCGCAGTCGCAGAAGATGCAGACGGAGATTCAAACTCAGTAAACACTACACCCATGAACGAAAAGAAAAAAACAATCGCAGACCTATTCAAAGGTCTGCTGGCGCTCGCAGTTGCGAGCTCTCCGAGTCTACATGCTCAAGATGATAGAGGAGACGAAGAAGTTTTCGAATTGTCGCCATTTACCGTCGATGTGTCATCAGAAACAGGGTACAGAGCAACTCAAACGCTGGCGGGCACTCGTATTGCCACCTCGCTCAAGGACGTAGCAGCTCAGGTGGATGTCATGACAACGCAATTCCTGGATGATGTTGCCGCTGTGAATATCGAAGACGCATTGCTGTATTCCCTGAATGTGGAAAACGTTCAGGAGTTCATGCCGAACGATCCCGCAGCAAATCAAACCGCAGGCGTCCTAAATCTGAATGGCGCGGCTCGTGTTCGTGGGCTTGGCAATGCTACCAGAACCCGAGATTACTTTCCCACCTTTTTCCAAACCGACACATACAACAGTGCAAGCATCACTCTTAATAGTGGTCCCAATGCGATTCTTTTCGGATTAGGATCTGCTGGAGGAATCATTAACCAAGACAGTCAGAAAAGCTATTTTACCGACAGCAATAGAATTCGGCTGCGATTCGATAGCGAAGATTCCATACGAGGGGATTTTTTGTTTAACCGTGTGCTTGTGGAGGACAAGCTCGCGATTTCCATTGCCGGGGTTTACGAGGATCGGGAACAATGGAGGAAGCCAAGTTACGACACCAAGGAACGATTCTTCACTGCGTTGACATTTAAACCAGTAGAGAAAACGACCATTCGTGCTTCTTACGAGCATATCGATCGTGAAGCGAATTGGCCACGTTCATCGGCAAGCAGGGATTATGTGACGCCCTACCTGGAGTACCGGGCTGCCAAAATGGTGGAATTAGGAATTTCCGATCCGTACGATCCGCGACTTTATTGGGCGCCCGGCGATCCGATAGATGATACGACTCCATTCGCAAGGACGAGTAATCGAATTCGCCTGATCACAGGCTCTCATGAGCCGATACCATCACACTTGTTGCTGGGCAACTATCATGGGGCGGATCGGAATAATCAATGGATTATAGGTACCGAGCCCCAAGAGTTTTTCCGAACGAACGGCAGTGCCATGTCTAGAGGTCCGGACCGTATGGCGGGTGTTCATCCCGCGGACCGATTCAACCGTAGCTTAGATGGGTCCGTTTTTCCTTATGGTATCAATTTGGGTGGCGCCACCAGAGTTGAGCAAGGCGGAGAAATTTTTATGGCCTCCATAGAGCAGCAGTTGGCTGAAAATTTTTTCGTAGAACTTGCGTATCACACCGAACAATTTGACAAGGAGCACGATGACTGGATTCGCGGTTCCGGCCAGGGAATACGTATTGATGTCGACCGTTATCTGCCTCAAGATCGCGAAAGCTCTGAACCCCCTCAACTTAATCCCAACCGCGGTAAGTTCTTCATGGAGAACTGGGGACAGTCCGCCATCACAGACAACTGGCGGGAAGATGCGCGGGCCAACGCGACCTATAAGCTGGATTTCACGCAGAAAGAGGGTTGGGTGTCCTGGCTTGGCAGGCACAACCTGAGTGCTCTATTCGATTATTCGAGGCATGAATTTGGAATCCAGAACGGACGCACGGCTCTTTACCCGCCTTTCCCGGATGGCGTTGTGGCCAGTGGTAGAGGTAATAGTGCGGCTCATTTTCGAGTGTTGCACCGCGTTTACTTGGATGATCCGAATGATCCTTCAGGAACCGACTTCACCCTAGATCCAAACAAGCATGTTACCGAATTGGTCAATGAGCCATTTGGCCAATGGAATAGTGTTTTTGTTTCAGGAATGCCTGACCCGAGCTTCGAATATGGTGTCTGGTCAGGGGGGAGTTACCGGACAAATGGATCGAAGGGGAGGTCAATCGCGATTCAGAGTTCCTTCTGGGACGACCGAATCATATTCCTATATGGCAAGCGGAAGGACGA
>Ga0066825_10000316_pt1 | contig 15823 bp, 16 predicted proteins | sample ETNtaG_6_FD_65608 | JGI IMG/M metagenome (GOLD analysis project Ga0066825, IMG submission 65608) | Marine microbial and viral communities from oxygen minimum zone, Eastern Pacific Ocean - ETNP201306SV45 | ecosystem: Environmental > Aquatic > Marine > Oceanic | place: Pacific Ocean: Eastern...
ATTGTTCTTAAATTTGAAACGCCTGAGTTGGGTGAAGTTACAATTGTGATTGATTTAAAAGAGAACAAGATGTCGTACAATTTTCAAACTGATAATGGTGATACAAAGCAATACATTACAGAGATGTCTGCTGAGTTAAGAGACAGAATGGAGACTTTGGACTATGAAATGGTAGGTCTTCAAACAGTGGTTACCGATAGACAACTCGATTTAACAGATTTATTACTCCCTCTTATTAACCTTGATAAAGTAAATAGGATCATTACGGAAGCATAATGGCAGAAGATAGAAAAAAGTTATCACAGCAAGAAGGGTTTAAGCGGATTAAGAAATCTGTAGACCAACTGGAGCAACCTGCTAAGAAGCGTCAGGCGATTGCCATTAAATATGATGTAGAAAAAGGTAAGGCGCCAAAAATTATGGCGACAGGGCAAGGTAATATTGCCGATATGATTCTTCAAGTTGCCGAAGAAAACAAAGTCCCTTTTTATGAAGATTCTTCTTTAGCAGATTTACTTTCTAAATTAGAATTAGAATCTGAGATTCCTCCTGAATTATATACATTGGTCGCAGAGGTATTAGCATTCGTGTATCAGCTTGATAAATTGGCTAAGAAACGTCAAAAAGTTAGGCAAAAATACGGTCATAAAGGCAAAAAAGATGCTTAAAGATGTTTTGAAAATGAAAATAGTGGGTATCTGCTTCCTTAGTGTCTTTGCACTTACTGGGACAGTGCTGGCATTTGACGATTTCGAAGAAATTCAAGATTCAGGGGTGTTAAACAACGTGTACGCTATGCGCGCATTTCAGGTTCACTATACCAACTTTATGTTCTATACGATGAATGTACAGACGCCAGGCTTTATTGAGGAAGGTGTCTATAACTCTCGTCGTGCGGATTCTAAAAAAGTAGACAACGTTATGTTCTATCGTTGGCGTGCTGGACCTATTATGACAACAGATAGAGAGCTCGACTTTTATATCGATGCTCGTAGTAGAGGCTTCTTTGTTGTAAAGATGCAAAGTACATTTGCATACACACGAGACGGACGCTTCCAAATTGATTCAAAAAATCGTTTAGTTACTCTTGCAGGCCAGTATCCAGTTATGGGTGATTCTGGAGAAATTATTGTGCCTGAAGGGTATAAGTCTATTACATGCTCGAGATCTGGGACTCTCTACGTGGATGGACAACGATTAGCCCAACTTAAAACCGCCGTTTTCAAAAGTTTTAAAGACATGAGGACGATGGATACGCTTAATGGGAACTACTTTGTTTTGACAAGGGAGTTAGAATTATTGGAGGGACCTGAGCACTATGCGATTGTGCAAGGGTCGCTAGAACAGAACAACGTTTTAAAGGGTATTACTGGAGATATTTTAATGGCGAAGAATAGTTATGACGTTAACGCTAAGTCTGCTCATCTGATCAATAAATCGATCGGAACAGCGGCTTCGTTAATTTCGCCATCACCTTAGGGGCGCAAGGAAAGGGTAAGGTTCAATGTTATCACAATTATTTATGGCTAAATCCGCGTTTTTCTCCTATCAGAGAAAGATGCAAATCATCAGTAACAACATTGCGAACGCGCAAACAGTTGGTTACAAGAAACGTCGTATGGAGATGGAAAGTATTTTTCCTCTCGTACTTGAAAGAGCGTATTCTGAATTTGATGAGACAACGGGTGGAGCCTCAGCAAAACGTAAGAAGTATATGGAATATGGACAGGGTATCCGTATTGTAGATATTACAAAGGATTTCTCCGGTGGTACGGTGGAAATTACAAATCAGCCACTGGATATGGCGATTGAAGGAAATGGATTATTTCAATTCCGTATGCCAGACGGTACTATGGCCTATGGTCGTGCTGGTAACTTGCATATGGACCCTGAAGGAAACTTACTTGATCCGAATGGACATCCGTTAGAGCCAGCAATTCGTATTCCTCGAAATACAACTGAAGTTATTATCAACGAGCAAGGACGAGTGTTTGTTCGAGTTGGAAATGATGAAGAGCCACAAGAAATTGGTCAGGTACTTCTTGCAAGATTCCCTAATCCAGTTGGGTTACGTGATATTGGTCAGAACTTATATAAAGAAACGGATGCATCTGGTGCTCCTGAGACAGTAGTGCCTACTGAAGAAGGTGTTGGTGCGATTCGTCAAAGAGCTCTAGAGTTCTCTAACGTTAATATTGTTGATGAGTTAATGCATATGCTGTTAACACAGCGTTCGTTTGAGCTGATTGTAAAAACAATTAACTCTGCTGATTCTATGCTTAAGATTGCAAGTGATATTAACAAATAGATGGTTTAGTTTTTTTGCTGCACTTTTAGTATTCAGCGCAGCAGTAGATGGGAGCGAGTTTAAATTCGAAAAGGATATCCAGGAGATGTATAAATATAAAGTTGTGAGAGACTATCCATTAGCAAATCCTGAAAGTATTGAGATCGATATTAAGGAATCTGCATTGTTAGGTAAAATGACTGCAGCTGCTTCAGAATTTAAACTCCAGTTTCCTCAAGGTTCAGATATTGTAGGAAGAACAGTTCTTCCCATTCGTTTTTTTGATTCTGGAGGGGACATTGTTCATAAAGGTAATATTGTTGTTGATGTTGAAGCAAAAGCCCCATATTACAGAACGAAGCGTTTAATTAAACGTCATAAAGTTATTAAAGAGACCGATATTGAATTAGTGAATTTATCTGTAAAAGGACAACATAAAAACGTCGTACGTCGTAAAGAGGATATTGTAGGTCGTATGACGGCATCTACGTTGGCTTCTGGTTCGATAATGACAGCGTACATGTTAAAAGAAGTCCCTGTTATTAATATTGGCTCAACGGTTACGGTTTTATTACAAAATAATGGCTTTGAATTAAGAGTGAAGGGCCGTGCTTTAGATGACGGTAGTATTGGAGATACGATTCGAGTTCAAACAAAATTAGAAACTCGAAAAGTAATATATGCGGAGGTACTGAATGAAACGACTGTTCGTTATCATTTTTTTGATTAGTTTTTGTGCCGTTCCTGTTCTAGCAGATTCTTTATGGTCAGCGAATCAGACATCGCTTTACGGTGTTCAAAAACGACGTATTCGTATTGGTGATATTGTTACGGTGCTTATTTCAGAATCAACGTCAGCTGTGCAAAGTGCGACGACTAGAACTCAAAAAGATGCGTCTGTGGGTGCTGGAATGTTGAATAACTGGGACCAGGTAGCCAACTTATTGGGTAATGAAACACTTCGTAAAACATTCGATTTTGGTTTGTCTGGCGATGATGCATATCAAGGTGCGGGGCAAACATCTCGTCAAAGTAACGTAAGAGCTGTGGTGACATGTACTGTTACAGAAATCTTAGAGTCTGGAAACTTGTTTATTGTTGGCGAGCATCGTGTGAAAGTGAACAATGAAATCGAAACGGTTCGTATTTCTGGTGTGATTCGACCACAAGATATTACAGGACAGAACACGGTTATATCGTCACAAGTTGCGAAAGCTGAAGTATCGGTAAATGGTGAAGGTGTTGTTGCAGCTAAACAAACTCCTGGAGTCATGACAAAATTATTCAACTGGTTATTCTAATGATAAAGCGTTTATTACTTACATTTTTAATCTGTTCCTTTATCTTCCCTGTGTCACTACAGTCACAGCAAACAACGCCTGTTCGTATTAAAGATATAGGTAAAATTGTTGAGGCGAGAGATAATCAGATTTTAGGGTTTGGTTTAGTCGTTGGTCTCAAAAATACTGGAGATACTCGATCAACGGGATTTACTCATTTAGCACTTCGTAACCTGTTAGGAAAAATGGGAGTGTCTGTTGGCGGTGTTAACTTTAATTCACGAAACGTTGCGGCTGTTATGGTAACGGCTACATTGCCTCCTTTTCTTAAGCGAGGACAACGTATTCCAGTAACCGTTTCTGCTTTAGGAGATAGCTCTAGCCTAGTAGGTGGAACGCTACTTATGACACCTTTGCAGGGTGCGGATAGTCAAATTTATGCCGTTGCTCAAGGGAATGTTGTGGTGAATGGTTTGAATGAACGGTTTGAAGGAAACCGATTTAGCCGTGCTCAGACAACAGTTGGTAGTATTCCTGATGGCGCCATCATCGAAGCGGAAGTTCCTGTGACATTTACAGATCAACATAATATTACTGTTGTTATGAACGACTCTAATTTTATAACGGTATCTCGAGCCACTGAAGCTATTCAGGATGCAGGGTTTAAAGGTGCTAAAGCGATTGATGCAAATACAATCAAAGTTCCATTGTCTGATTTGGATTCTTCAGATTTAGTCTCGACAATTGCTCAGCTTGAAAATGTAACATTAGTACCAGATTCTTCTGCAAAGATTGTACTTAACTCTCGTACAGGTACCGTTGTAATTGGAGAAATGGTGAGGTTATTTCCTGTAGCCTTAACTCATGGAACAGTATCGATTCGAATTAACGAAGCTGAAGGTGGCGGTTTTAACCAAGGCCCTCAAGCTCCAGCAATTGAGTTAGAAGAAAGTAATAATAGACTCATTTATTTAAATCCTACTTCAACACTATCTAGTTTAGTTAATGCGCTGAACGATATAGGGGCCACTCCGAAGGATCTTATTGCTATAATACAGGCATTAAAAGAATCGGGAGCTCTAGTTGCAGATATTGAAATTATTTAGTTTTTTAGCGTTTTTCTTATTGTTTATGAGTACACAAATTTCGGCACAGGCTTTTGGTAGCATGCCTGCTGGAATGCTTAATGATCCAGCCTTTTTATTTGACTCTACTTCTCGTCGTTCTAATAATCCTGAGAAAATTGTGGACGAGTTTCAAGTGCAGTTTATAGAGCAGTCTTTTACGCGACCTTTAATGGAAAGTAACGCGACGTTTTTTTCTGAAGAGGACGAAGATAGTTTTTTAGGTTCATCTCAGGATGATGAAATGTTAAACTCTTTAATGGCTTATATGTTAGCAAAAGAGCTTTCTCGACGTGATGCATTTGGTTTGAAGAAACCATTGATGGAGCAGGTTGATCAGCTAATACGAGCGCAGCGATAGGAGAGCTTTTCATTGCCTGAGCATAAAGATGTCGATGTAAATAAATTAAGGCGGGAAGAAGTTTCTAAGTCATTTGCTGAAGAACCTATTTCTGATGAGTTTATGAAAGACCATATTTCTATGGTTGAATCCGTTGCGTCTGGAATTGTTGCGAGCGGTAAGGTTCCTCCGTGTATTGATTTTGGAGATTTAGTAAGTTGGGGAGTAGAAGGACTTATTAAAGCAAAGAAAAATTATAAAGAGGGTAAAGGCTCTCAATTCAAAACGTATGCCTATTATAGAATTCGAGGGGAAATGCTCGATAAGATTCGTTCAGAGTGGCATTACCGAAATCCTGGAGATTATGAAGCATATAGAAAACGTGTTCGTGCACGAATTGCAGAAGTTGCAGGTGATCAAGCTAAAGAAGGTGGAATGCTTGGAAGTAGCATGCAGGAGAATGTTAAAAGCCTGATTGAGAATTCTGGAATGGTGTATATGTTGTCTGCTGATGATGTTGAAATTGTGTCAGATAAGGCCGGTACTAAGAATCCTGAAATTGAACATGTAGACGAAACAGATAGTGTTTTATGGGAAGAGATTAAAAAGCTAGAAGGCGAAGAACGTGAAATTGTTGAAATGTTCTATGTTAAGGGCTTTAAACAGATCGAAATTGCTGAGAAATTAAAGTTTTCTAGAAGTAAAGTCTGTCGTATCCATATGAGTGTGCTGAATAAGCTTCGAAATAGACTGCATAAGCGGTATAATGAGGACTGATATGAAACGCTGGGGTGTGCTTTTATTTTTACTGTTACTACCGTCTTTCCTTTCCGCTCAGGCAAGGTATGAGTCTCTTTTTGACTCTATGTTATTCACGAGTGCGATTCCAAGATTAGAAGAAGCGATTCATGATACTGGTCGTCGTCATGCAATTTACAGTTATAACTTAGCTAACGCGACTACTCCTGGTTTTGAACCTATTCTCTTCGAGGACGATCAACGTCAGTTATTAAATATGGTTCCTGAAGATAGTGAATATTTTGCAAAAGTTGTTGTTGAGCATATGTCAGCGAAGATGGCGATTAATAGAGGTCGTCAGCAAGCTTATTATGCCTTGTATAAGAAAATGTTTGATAATTACAAACAAGTCGTGACATTGGGTAAGAAGTAATGAAAAAGTTTTTAATTTTAATTCTAGTTTTGTTTTCAACTCCAATTTTGTCTCAGACATTAGAAGATGCCATGATGATCAATACATCGGGTGTACTTGCTCAACGTATGAGAATGACAGTTATTGCTGAAAACTTAGCCAACTTAATGACACTCAAAGATGAAGAAACAGGACTTCCTTACCAGAAGAAATATGTTGTTCTTCAGGCTGCTGGTTTGAATGGTGTACAGATTCAGAGAGTTGAGAGAAGTACAGAGCCATTTGGTCGTTACTTTGATCCTGCAGTTCCACAAGCTGATGAAGATGGATACTTTTATCTTCCAAATACAAACATGCCTAATGAAATGATTGTACTTAAGCATTCGGAGTCTATGTTTGATGCGAACATTAATGCATTTAAACTGTCGAAGGCGATGTATCAGACATCGATAGAGTTGTTGAAGTAGGAGATACCATGGCAGGATTAGCGGGAATTAATAATACGATAAACGGATTAGCTCAAGTTGGGACACAACAAGGACTTCCTGGTGGTGCAGACGGCCAGTTTGATTTATATCTTAATCAAGCAATGCAAGCTCAGTCTCTAGGACAAATACAATCTCTAGATGATGCATCACGTGCAGAATTAATTGCTCAGGTTCTAAACGAAGAAGAGCTTCAACAATTAGAGCAGCGACGACGAACTGATCGTGATCAAACTTTACCTAATGCGATTAATCCGTTAGCCTTACAGACCAATAGATTGGAAGTTCCTCCATTTCAACTCTTTATTGATAAGGCAGTCGATGCATTGGAGAACATCAGTCAGCTCGAGTTTCGAGTAAATGATTTGACTGAGCAGTATATTGAGGGGCGAGTGTCGATTGATGAGGTATCAATTGAGGCTAATAAATTAAACTTGGCGGTGTCTTTTGCTACTACGGTGATTTCCACAGCGTCACAAACACTTAAAGAGTTAACACAGCTCACAATTTAGTTTTTATAAAGGATATTCTCTGTGGCAGAAGAAGATGAATTTGGAGTAGATGACGAATTAGATAACCTCCAAGCAGACCTGGATCAAACAGGCCTGCAAGATGTTGCTACAGGGGCGTCTTCTGGAAATCGTGCTATGATTATTGGGGGTGCGATTGTTGGTGTTGTTGTTTTAGGGTCCGTTTTATTTGGCATGAAAATGTTTTCTAAAAACGACGTTGTAAAACAAAATGGTCCAGTCAGTGCAGAACAACGTCAAAAACAAGAAAAACCAAAGAAAAAAAAGAAGATTAAATATGTTCGTCTTTTTTCTCAGTTAACTGGAATTGAAGCTACACGAGTTCTTAAAGAACTGAGTATTGCTGGATTTAAGTTTAAGACAGAGCAAAACGGTAATAACTTTGCCGTTTTAGTAGATGAAGACGAAGAGACTGAAGTACGTAACTTACTAGCTGTTAAGGGACTGCCTACTGGTTTAGTAAAAGGATATGAATTATTAGATGAATCTCAGACACTGGGAGTAACGGAGTTTGATAAACGTGTTAGGTTTTTAAGAGCATTATCTGGTGAGCTAGAAAAAGCGATTATGCAGTTTGATGCGATTGAAGATGCTAAGGTTCAAATTGTATTGCCTGAGCAGCGTCTTTTCTCTGTGACTCAGCCTCCTGTAACATCTTCTATTTTAGTTAGACGTACCCCAGGAGAAGATATTACGGATGATACGGTATTTAGTATTATTCAGCTTGTTTCTAATGCTGTAGAGAACCTTCAACAAGAAAACGTATCGGTTATTGATACCCAAGGCTTCGTATTATCTGACGGCATTTTTGAGAGAATGGCCCAGAGAAGAGCTGGTACCTATAGAGAGAAAAAGAAAGAGCCTGCTCCAATTAAAGCAATGACTCGTGAAGAGGCTGTTGGTCAGCCTATGATTCCTCAATTTGATAAGATTCGTGAGTGGTTTGATCTTAAGTGGGAATTTGAGCAGCGTTTAGTTCGTAGAACAATGAAACACTTAATGGGTGTTTTACCACTTGGCGCGTATAAGGTTTCTGTAACGTCTGATTTAGGACCTTTAGAAAATGGAGAAATTGTAGATATTCGTCGACTTACTATTAGTGTGGTTGTTGATAATAATAATGATGAGATTTATTTAGATCAGCAAACTAAAAGACAAATCTATTCTACTGTTGCGGGTGCTACTGGGTATGTAAAAGGTAGAGATCAAATTATTTTAACCAGAGCTGACTTTACGTTGCTATCACCTGAAGAGAAAGCTCAGATTGAACGTCTTAAAAAAGAGCAGGCGAGAGAGCAGCTTATGAGACGAATTTTTATGATTGGCGCTCCAATTGTTCTTACTATTGGAACTATTGTTGGGTTAGTAGCATATATACGACGTAGAAGAGCGATGAAGGCACTGGAGAAACCTATTGTGGATGTTCCAGAGACAGAAGAAGAATTTGAAGTTGAGGAAGTCGATGTGTCGTCTTATCTCGAGAGGTTAAGATCTGCTGCTCAAACAGAGCCGGAGCTTGTAGCCGCCTTAATGCAAGAGTGGTTAGGTAATGCAGGTGCGCCATTACAGCAACCAGCTGCTGCTGAGACTCCGTTTGCAGACTTTGGAGATGATATAGCTTCTGCACCACAACAAACTCTTGGTGAAGAACAGCCTATTGCAGATGCAGGGGATGATTTTGGAGATGATGATTTATTTACAGATGAATTTGGTGATGACTTTGACGACTTAGGGTTTGAAGATGAGTTTGCTGAAGATATTGCTGAGGAGGTGACATAGCCATGCAAGGACAAGAAAAAGCACAGGTTTTGTTATCTCTTTTAGAAGATAGTTCACAAGGTGTACTTTCCAGTTTAGATAATGCGAGTGCTCAGCAGTTATTGTCATCTGTAGGAAGTGTGGACGCTTTAGAAGGAGAACCACTCCAAGCCTTTCTAATTGATGTTCTTGAACAATTGGATAGGAAGAGACAAGAGCAGCTCTTTGCACCTAATATTGAAGAACCGCTTCAAGCAGAGCCTGAACCGGAGCCAGAGGAACCTGTAACAGAAACGTTTGAGAGTTTAGAATCTGATGAACCTTTTTTTAAAGCAAATGACCCAGAAGCAAAGCCAGAGAGAGACCCTACATTAAGAAGCCCTTCTTTTATTGCGAGATTAGTTTCTGAACAGAAACCACAAGTAAGAGCGTTCTTTTTATCTCGTATTGATGAGGATTTGAGAAATGAAATTATGACATTTCTTCCTGACGAAGTTATTGCAGATTACGAATCAAGACAAATCGAGGAAATTCCATTATCAGATAAAGTCTTTGAAACGCTTTATGAAGAGTTATGTCGTAAATCGCCAGAAGATGCTCCTGAAGACAATAACGAATCACTCGAAGATGACTCAGGATTTCCTAACTTTTTCTAAGTTTTTTTCTGTAGAGCCCTATTCCCACACTTAGTAGTATTAGTAATAAAATCCAGCTTTCTCCAATTAATATATAGACAGTTTTGTTCGAATATAAGGGAACTGTTTTTGTGATAATAGCTTGAGTATCGAGAATTGTTTCTTGGCCTATTTTGCCTTTTGGGTTAATAAAGGCCGATATTCCTGTATTAGTTACGTGTAAGAGGCTTCTATGCGTTTCTATGGCCCTTAGAGTGCTCATCTGTAAGTGCTTATTGGCAGCAGATGAGTCAAAGAACCATGCATTATTGGCTGCAACATATAACAGTGTCGCTTTATTCTTTACCATTTCTCTTCCTATCCAAGGATAAATGGATTCTAGGCACACAAGAGCGCCTACTTCTGTGTCATCGTATAAGAGTGGCCAAAGCCCTTTTCCAGGTGTGAATTCATTTCCTGGAATAACATTTTTTAATCCTAAAGAAAGAAATAAAGACTTGGCTGGCCAATATTCTCCAAATGGCATTAATTGCACTTTGTCATATGTCTCTTTTGACAATCCATTAGGTGTCATAAGTGCAATCGAATTAAAGTATTGAGTGTTTCGCTTGATAGGGGTGCCGAAAAAGATACCGATCGAATGCTTTTGTGAAAGTTCGGATAAGGGATGTATAAAGTGGGGTCGCTTTGTATTTAAGCCTGGGGTAATTGTTTCGGGTAGAAAAATAAGAGATGGTTTGGCAGTGACGATGTTTTTTTCAATAAGTCTAAGATGCTCTTTTCGTAGGGTTGCCCAGGAATATTTATTTAGCTTTTTTTCTTGAGGATGATTGGGTTGGATAATACTAACGTTCTTATACCCTATGGGGCTAGGTGTTTGATTCAGGCTTAAATACCCGACTCCAATCCACATAACAAGAGTAATAGCTGCTATACCTAAATATTTGTAAGAGTACTTTGGCCTGGCATTGACTGTATAAAAAATTAACGTGTTTATAACAATCACTAGAAAACTCAATAAGAAGATACCTCCTATCGATGCTACTTGGTTTAGTAAGGGTGCGAATCCTAGTGTATAGCCAGCGCTACCAGCAGGATTACCAATAGCACTTATTGATTTTAGATACTCGAATCCGATCCAGATAACTGGAAATGACCATATGGCGCTTTTGAACTTGTATAGGGTAGCCGAAAGAGCGCCATAAAATAGACTGAGGTATAGGCTATATAAAACCCACATGATACTAACACCAACTGTGGGGCCCCATGCACGAAGTTCTAGTATCCAAGAATGGAACCCCCCAATAAATAGTAATCCGAAAAGAGCACCCAGTTTAAATGCAGATTTTGTTGAGCGTTGATTTGTGATGCCGATAAAAAGAGGCACAGCTGCAAAGAAAGAGAGCCACCACAGATTTAAAGGAGGGAAGGCTGCAAGCCATAAGCAGGCTGAAAGTAATGCTGGGCCTATAATATTTCTATCCTCCATTTTTCTATATCCGAAGAACTGGAAATATCATCTTCATCAGACTGCTCCACACCTGTAGAGATATTGTTTTTGTTAATGATTATAGATTCTACTTGGTCGGCTTTATCTTGAATGCTTCCTGTTTCTGTATTGTCTGTAATTTCTGAAGTAGCAAAGGTGAAGTAACGTGTTCCTGAAAGATCAGGTTCTATGATTGAGAGATCGAATTGAAGTGAAATCGTGTCAGACGTGGTGGATAGTGTACATTCTTGTTCAAAGTTTCTTCTGTAGTCGTAGACGGCATTTTTTGTAGTCGTTGCATCAAATCCTGTGCTACCTGATTGGTATAAATATGGGGTTTCTTTATGAATCACAATATATTCAGACCATGTACTAAAGTAATCTTCGTAGTAGGGCGTAATGCCTTCAACAGTGAAGTCTTCGATAAAAGAACCTGTTTCGAATTCTCTTCCTGGAGTTGGAAAGTAAGGTTTAAAACTTGATGGAGTATCCGGCAGGGCGATATCGGATGATTCTGAGAAAATAATGAAGTAGTTATTGTTTATGAGGTCTAGATTTCCGGCAGTTTGAATGTTTATTGTCATGAAAAGCGTGGTGCTTCTTTCTGTAACAGTTCTAGCACAACTGATACAAAGCATACTGCAAATTAGAAGAAGTAATATTCTCATGACTAAAGTCTTTCCTTAGATTTTTCGTTGAATCGGCCTTCAACTTTCCAGACATCTTTTTGCTTCTTCAGCTCAAGAGGGTCGTTTGGAAACGCGTTAAACGTATATACAATTGTAAATTCTTCTGCGAGTTTACGGTAGCCAATACTCAATTTTCGTTTATGCTCGTTTTTGACAATATTAATCGATTCCATGTCATACCGTGAGACATCGTAGTGTCCCGGTTGATTTGTTGTGTTGTAGGCATACGTTGTTTGGATTTCCCATCTGTATTCTTTGTTTCCACCTAAAACAAAGCCTAAATCGAATTTAGAACTTTCGATTTCAGTGATGTCTTCGTCTGTGTATTTGTTTAAGTCGATGGCAATATCATAGTCGAATTTAATGTTATTCGAAGGCGTAATGTTGAATTCGAAACGAAGAGGTCTGAATCTCTGGGATTTTTGAGATGATGAGAAGTTAAGCTTCTTACCTGTCTGTACGGTTGCGTGTGCTTTTTTTGTAACGGAGGTTTTTAGCGTTGTCGTATAATCTCCCCATTTTTGATCTTCTCTTACCCAACTATAGTTTGCACTGTGTGACCAGCTAAAGCTAAAGAAATACGGGAACCTTTTAATCTTCTCTCGCTTAGTGTGGAAGGTAAGTGTTTCTTGAATTTCGTTTTTGTCTTGAATCGTTTTTTGGAATTCATAGAAAGGGGAGTTGTTTTCAATGGGGGCGTACTGGCTTGTATAGCTTCCATTTAATTTAATAAAGTTTAAAAAGTTTGAACTATGGCTTGCTTTGAAGTCTAAACTATAAAGCGCATCCCCATTGAATATATCTTTATCAGGTGTTTTAAATACGTATTGATCTACACCTAAGTTAAATTGGAAGGTAGTAGCCTGAGTTAGATTGTCAAACTTAATGTCTGCATCTTGCTTGAAAATATAGGCATTAGGGGCCCCTGTGAAATCTTTTTGTTCAGGGAATTTTCGGATTTTTTCAGTGGAATTGTCGTAACGTGTTTCTTGATATCTTGCGATGGTTGTTTGTTGCTTGAGAGAGATGTTTTTATATTTGATATTGTCGAAGTAAAGGTTAATTTCGGGCGCTTTATGCAGAAAATTATTTAGAGCAATGTCGGATGTTACGGTGTCTTGGTCGATGTCATATATTTGGTCAATGGCAAGTGATCCTTTAATGTGGGAGTTGAATCGTTTTTCAAATGTGGTGTAGGCCTTCAATTGTTTGTCGATTTCAATATCATCAGACCAATCTGAGTCGTTTTCAGTGTATTTTATGACGTTTTTAAAGGTTGCGTTTCCTGGTAGATAGAAGGTGTGGTCGCCATTTAAACTACTACTTCTTCGTTTTACAGAGTACGTTTCATTTTTTGTATGATTAAATCCGTAGTGGCGTTTCCCATTATATGTACGTGCGAAGTTTGTAGACTGAGTCTTTGTTTGAGACGAATTAAAGTTTTGTTTTTCAGAAAATGAGGAGGTGTATTTGTTACCTAAGTCGTCGTAAGTAAATGAAATGTTTTTGTTTTGACGTTTATCCTGACCTTGGGAGTTAATGCGTTCTGCAACATCAATGGATTCGTACGTGTGATCGACAGTGATCTTATCATTTGGCGTGTAGGTGTTTTCCCATTTAACTTTTTTATTGAACTTGTTTGTAACTTGGTTGTTATCGACTTCTTCAAAGTCATAGTTGTAGTAATAAAGCTGGCCATTATGCCGATCGAAAATATCTTTGTAGTAATGACGAATACCAAGACCAAGTGATCCTTTTCTGTTGTCCTTAGCCTCATACCAATCAATTAGAATGCTAGACTCTTTGTTTGGATCTTCAGGGTCATAATTGTAGTCGATTTGGTTTTGTACAAAATATCCCCAACCATCTTGTTCCTTACGACCAATTGTAGGGAAGTTCCATACCCATTTTCTGTGACCTAAGGAATAGTTGTAATAGGGGAGCCAAAAATACATGGGAATAAAGAGGAGTCGATTATAGAACCATACGTTGTACATTTTTATGCTTTTCTTAGGCACGTATTTAAACTTTTTTGCATACACAAAATTATGAAAATGATCTGGGTTGGTACATGTTGTGACTAATCCACCTGTACCATGCTTGTAGTGTTCGGTGTCTGTTAATGTTTTAGCTCGAATATATATCTTCTCTTTTTTTGCATCGCTTTTTCCTTTGTTTTTTTTGCTCATTTCTTCAGGAGGTATGACCGATACATAAATATCATTAACCGTTACAACCTGTTCATTAAGATCCATTAAAATTCCGTTAGATTCAAAGCTGTCCTCACCTCTCGATAAAGTGACCTTTCCTTTACTCCATACGAAGTTGCTATCTGTGTCTAATGTAATCTCTGTGGCTTCAAGTTCTAGTTCTCCATATCGTAAGTGAACATTGTCAGATGCCTTCAAGAGTCTGGAGTCTTCTGTATATGCTATATGACTAGCTTCAAGACGAACTGGCGTTTCTGCTAAGAGTGCAGAAGGTAGAACGCATATCGCAATTAAAAGTCCCCAAATCTTTTGTATCATTATAATCCTGGCAGTGTGTCTGATGGTTGAAATGGTGTGTTGTCGATCCAGTCCAAATCTTTTTTATCAGTATCTTCAATGTACGATGTTCGCCTTTGAATAAAGTGCATTAAAGTGCCAGATTGAGAGGCTTTCTCCCAGTATTGAAACGCTAACTTAATATTGCCTTGTTGGTTATACGTGTCTCCTATACTTAGTAAAGCCAACGTGTTTTTAGGGTTTATCTTTATTGCCTTGTGATAGCATTCGATTGCTTGTTCGAATTTTTCTTGAGAAAAGTATATTAGGCCTCTGTTTAAATAAATGAGATCAAAGTTTTCGTTTATCTTTTCTGCATTTGCGAGACACTCTAGAGCTTCTTCTGTTTTCTTCTGCATGAGTTTTACAAGAGCATGGTTACAGTGAGCTACAGTAAGTTGAGGATCCATTTGTGTGGCTAAGTTAAACTCTGCGTCTGCTGAAGTTAAGTTTTGCTTAAGAAGGTAGTCTACGCCTTGGTTGTTATGTGGGTGAGCAAAACTGATTTTTTGAAGCTGTGGATCTGATTGAGTTTCTTCCATATTGTGGATTGATACCAGGTTTAATGAGCTGTGTAATGATGGCATAATGCCTGAAAGTGCTTTGCCTCGCAGATCTAATAAACTCATTTCTTTTAGGTCTGTTAATAAGGTTTCTACATTTGGGAATTGAATATCGTATTCTAAAATTGTTTCAAGTTCTTGAATGGCTTCTTTGAATTTGCCTAGATACATGTAATTTAAACTCATAAGGAAACGGCATTTGTTTCCAAAGAAGGTATTGTCTTGTGACAAGTACTGAAGTGTTCTAGAAAGCTGATTGATTGTCATGTCGTAACGACCAAGCTCTAAGAAACAACGTGCAATAAGTGCCTGACAATTTAGATATGTATCGGTTTCCGGTTGAACCTTTTGAAAATGCTCTAATGCTTCATAAAGTGTGCCAGATCGTAAATGGAGTTGGCCAAGTTCGTAATCATTATTTTGAATTTTCTTGTTTGTATTAATGTCGTGTTTGTAGTGTTCTAGTTTTGTTTCTTTAAGTTGTGCATGAATAGGTAGCGTATCTGGGTACTGCTTTAGTAAAAGCTGAAGTTCGTCGATACATTGGGTATAACGTTGCTCTTTTCTTAAAATTTCTGCTTCAAGTAAACGTGCATCACAATGACTTTCTGTATGAGTGAGTTCGTTAAGAATTGTTTTTGCATTATCGTATTGAGCATTTTTGATATAGGTTTTCGCAAGTGCTAGTTGGAGTTCTTCTTTTTTCTCTGGTGAGAGATCCATAATATTTTCTACCGTATGTTTAATAAACTCGACAGGTGGTAGTTCTGTATCGACTAGTTTTTGAATGTAGAAAGTGGACTGTTTTGCATTGTTTTCAGATAAATAAATCTTAGCTAGAAGTTCCATCGCCATTACTTGTTCAGGGTAACGTTCTAGAATGGATTCTAAGATTGGAATGATTTGAGTATTGTGGTCGTTACTTTGTTCGTGGACACTGCCTAGTG
>Ga0066825_10000317_pt1 | contig 15796 bp, 15 predicted proteins | sample ETNtaG_6_FD_65608 | JGI IMG/M metagenome (GOLD analysis project Ga0066825, IMG submission 65608) | Marine microbial and viral communities from oxygen minimum zone, Eastern Pacific Ocean - ETNP201306SV45 | ecosystem: Environmental > Aquatic > Marine > Oceanic | place: Pacific Ocean: Eastern...
CTATGTTACATTTTCCGCAACATTATGATGGTATCACAATTGGTGAAGTTCCTCAGGAATCTTACCCTTTTATCGCGTATAAAGCGGCAAAAGAAGTAGATAAGCCGATCATATATATTGCAATTAATGATCAAAAAGCAAAACAAGCATATGATATATTGAATGCTTTGCTTAATGATAGAAAAATCTATTATTTCCCAGCCTGGGATACCCTTCCATATGATCGCATTTCACCCAATTTAGAAATTATTAGTCAAAGACTCAAGGCCCTCAGCGAATTAAGTGTCTCAGATATAAAAAAACAAAAAAAATCAGTAATAGTTACAACAGTAAATAGCCTGCTAACAAAAATAATTCCAAAAAATATATTAAAAGAAAATTATTTCACAATATCTCTTAATGATGAAATATCGCAAAACAAGGTAACTAATTTTCTAATTTCGAATAGTTACCACCGAACTGAAACCGTCAGTGATCCAGGTGAGTTTGCTATAAAAGGAAGTCTTTTTGATATATTTCCGCTTGGCTATAAAAACCCGCTTAGAATCGATTTTTTTGGAGATAATGTCGACTCTATAAAAGAATTTGATCCAATCACTCAAATTACTACCAAAAAGATCAAATCTTTTAAGTTAATTCCAGCCAATGAGGTAATATTAAATGACCAATATACCGCAAATTTTAAGAGTAATTATAAAAATTTATTCAACGTAAATTATAGTGATGACCTGTTATATGAGTCAATTTCAATAAAAAGACAGTTTATAGGAATGGAACACTGGCTTCCATTATTTTATAATAAGCTAGATAGCTTAACCGATTATCTAGAAGATCCAGTTTTTATTTGCGATAAATTATTTACAGAAGCAATTTCAGAAAGAGCCAAGGCGATTAGGGATTATTATGATACTAGAAAAAGTGTTACAAAAACAAAAAATGAACAGCCTTACAACCCTATTCCGCCTGAATTATTATATTACTCTGATGAAGATATATCCAAATTGCAGGAAAATTATAAATTTGTTACCTTAAATAATTTTTCAGAATCTCAAGGATATGCAATAGAAAGTAATATTGTTTCTGTTCCAAACTTCTTTTTAGAAAGTAAAAGCAAAAAAAACTCAGTATTTGAGTTATTAAAAAAATTTTTAAGTGAACAAAAGAAATATATTAAATCTAAAAATATTATCATCACCTCACATAATAATATTGGCCTAAAAAAATTGCAGGAAATTTTAACTCATTATGAGTTAGAAGCCATAATACAAGACAAATTGCCTAGCTCACCAAATGGGCTAATCAATCTAATGGTTATGCCAATAGAATCAGGATTTATAACAGGTGAATATATTTTTATCAGTGAACAAGATATATTGGGAACCAAAGTTATCAGGAAAGAAAATACCAGGAGAAAAGCTGAAAAACTCATATTAGAAGCAGGCTCTTTATCAATAGGTGAATATATTGTGCATAAAGAGCATGGGGTAGGAAAATTTATTGGGCTGAAAACTATTTCTGTGACCGGAACTGAACATGATTTTATATCGCTTGAATATTTTGGAGGAGATAAATTATATGTACCTGTTGAGAATCTCGACCTGATTACTAGATACGGCTCTAACCAAGAGATTACAAAGCTAGATAAATTAGGATCTTCTAGCTTCCAAGATAGAAAAGCTAAGTTAAAAAAACGCATAAAAGATATTGCTGAAGACTTAATAAAAGTTGCGAGTCAAAGACAAATAAAACAAGGACAAAGCTTCAAGGCCGAAGAGGAATTTTTAAATGAATTTGAATCTCGCTTTAAATTTGATGAAACAGATGATCAATTATCTGCCATAAAAGATGTTACTGAAGATTTAAAATCAGGAAAAATAATGGACCGCTTAATATGTGGAGATGTTGGCTTTGGGAAGACAGAAATTGCTATGAGAGCGGCATTTATTGTTTTCAACTCATATAGTACAAAAGAAAAACCCCAAATCGCAGTCATTGTTCCAACTACATTACTAGCAAGGCAACATTACAAAAACTTTATGGAAAGATTCCAGGGTTTTAATTGCAACATAAAGCAGTTATCAAGAATGGTATCTAAAACAGAACTAAAAAATACCAAATTAGGATTAGAAGATGGCTCTGTTGACATTGTTATAGGAACCCACGCTCTTCTTAGTAAAAATGTAAAATTTAAAAATCTTACATTAGCAATTATTGATGAAGAACAGCATTTTGGGGTAACTCAGAAGGAAAGAATAAAAGAATTAAAAAACAATATTCATTTATTAACCTTAAGCGCAACTCCCATACCAAGAACTCTACAAATGTCTTTAAATGGAATTAAAGATATGAGTTTACTAGCAACTCCTCCAATAGACAGAATGGCTGTTAGAAGCTTTATAATGCCATTTGATAAAGTTGTTATAAGAGATGCTATTTTACGTGAATATTACAGAGGGGGACGGGTATTTTTTGTGTGCCCTAAAATTAAAGATCTAGATAAAGAAGAAGAAAAACTAAGAAAATTAGTTCCTGAAGTAAAAATAGTAAAAGCACATGGAGGTTTAAAATCTGAAACTTTGGACCAAATTATGAATGATTTTTGTGATGCAAAATATGATGTTCTTCTTTCAACCTCTATTGTCGAATCAGGAATAGATATACCAGAAGCAAATACTATAATTATTCACCATGCTGATAAATTTGGTTTATCACAATTATATCAATTACGAGGAAGAGTTGGAAGAAGTAAAATTAGAGCTTATGCATATTTTACTTTTGATGCAAAAAGAACTTTAACCCCTCTCGCAGAAAAAAGACTCGAAGTGATGCAAACACTAGACGGGTTAGGTGCCGGTTTTACTTTAGCATCATATGATTTAGATATTAGGGGAGCTGGGAATTTACTTGGGCAGGAACAATCAGGCCATATTAAGGAAGTAGGAGCAGAATTGTACCAAGCTCTGCTAAATGAAGCTATTGAAAAAATAAAACATCAAGAAACTGACGATGATGAAAAAGACTTTTCACCCCAGGTTAACCTTGGACTATCAGTATTAATCCCAGAAAATTATGTGTCAGACATAAATGCTAAAATGGAGTTATATCGCAGAATTGCTCATTTAGAAAATGAAGAAGAAGCATATAAATTAATGTCAGAATTAGAGGATAGATATGGAAAGATTCCTGCTCAGGTAGAAAATTTAGTAGAGATTATAAACTTAAAAAACAAATGTAAAAAATTAAATATAGAAAAATTTGATGTAGGACCAAAAGCTATGGTAATCAGCTTTTTTAATAATGAATTTAGTAACCCTGAGAGCCTAATGCAGTATGTTTTATCAAATAACCTGAATACAAAGATTAGACCTGATCATAAATTGGTATTTTCTATTAATACTAATGACAAGAATAGAATATCTGAGGCATCAAATTTTTTAGATGCTATTACAAATTTAGTAGCATAGACAAATACCTTGTCCTATATATAGATAATATGTATAATTGAAGAAAGAAGCACCTGGAAATTATGAAAAAAACTGCCTTTACTCTTATAGAATTATCAATTGTTTTAGTGATTATAGCACTTCTTATCGCTAGCATCACTACGGGTTCAAGACTAGTGCAACAGGCTAGACTTCTAGCTATTATGAAGGAAATAAACCTTATAGAAAAATCTGTAAAAACTTTTATAGCAAATTATGGTGAAAAACCTGGAGACTTTAGTAGAGCAGGTATTATATGGGGTTCTGATTGCGGTGGAAATACAGCTGCTCCTACTGGATGTAATGGTAATGGAGATGGGGTTATACAAGATTCAGTAGACTCAGATACAGAATCATTTAGATTTTGGCAACATATGCAGCTTGCTGGAATATTAGATAGGAGTTTTACAGGAGTAACTGCATTTTCTTCTGGAACGGACCCGCATCATGATAAAAACAATTCTTTAGTATCAGAATATCAAGAGGACTTGCTATTTAAAATACAAAATGTAACCGGAGATGATTGGTCTACACATAGCTTACATCCCCATAATAATATTAGATTAAATAAAAATGAATATGAGTCCTGGGGCGTGACGTCAGGTGCACCTTTTACCCCATTTGAAGCACATATGTTAGATAAAAAATTTGATGATGAATTACCTACAGAAGGGATTATAGAAGCATCTCGTGTATGGACAGGAACTGCATGGGATCCAAAAGTGTGTGAAAGTGGTGGTGTTTATAATTTTGCGGAATCATCTGGTGCATGCTATATATTAATTAGCGGAGATAGAATATTTGAATTATAATTTATATTATTAATATGGAAAACATATATAAAGATCCAACAACTAAATCTGGGGTTAGCCAAATTGTAAGAAAGAGAAAAGGATTCTCATTAATAGAGCTATCAATAGTATTGGTAATTATTTCACTATTAATTGCAGGTGCATCTGGGGGGTCAAGACTTCTTCAAGCGTCAAAATTAAATGGTTTAACTAAGGATATCTTACATATTAAAATGATGTTTTCCACCTTCTCTCAGCAATATAAGGCACTGCCAGGAGATTATAATGATGCTGCGTTCTTGTGGGGATGCTCAAGTTGTGATGGAGACCGAGATGGAATTATAAATTCAACTCAAGAAAAATTACAATCATGGAAACACCTAGAGCATGCTGATATTCTTAACCAGCAAGTTACTGGAACGTTACCCGGAACATCTCCATTTTTTGGTACAGAAAATGCATATAATATAAAATATTCTAGTACAGCAGTAGCAGTAATTCAGGAAGCAGATTTACTACCAAGTGCAACATATACATATGATGCAACAAATTTTGTATATTACGTTATTGTGGATTCTAACTATATAGATACAACCCATCCACTCTTAACACCTGAGGAAGCTTATAAGATAGATATTAAAATAGATAATGGCTTGCCAAAATCTGGTAAAATATTTGGTGCTTTGGCAGCGTGTTATTCAGGAGATGATTATGATGCTACTACCAAAACACTCGTTTGTAATATTGCATCTACTGTCGAATATTAAATTCTTTTTGAAAGATAGATAGCTAATTTAGAGGATAGTTTAACGAATTTATTTATTGCTAAATATTTTCCTCCTTCTTCAATCCCATATGTTTTTGCAATATCTTTGTGACTTACCTCCTCAGCTTGGAATTTTGCAATTTTTTCTTTTAGGAGCCCCTCATCATCATCAAGCTGATCCAGCTGTTCCTGGTAATGATCTTCTATTACATCTTCTATTGCATATGTGCATGCCATTGCGGCTTTATTACCCATCATACTAGTAATAGCACCGAGTGCATATCCGGCAACGTGCCAAACTGGAAACAAAGCAGTCGGCCTTACTTGCCGTTCTTTTATTGCATTAGAAAAATAATCTAAATGCTCTAATTCACTTTCATACATTTCTTGTATTTCTTTTCGTGCTTCTTGATCTTTAGTAAATGCCATTTGCCCTTCATAAATCCTTTTTGCACCATACTCCCCTGCATGATTAACTCTGATAATTTGATCTATTAATTTTTTATTTTTAGAAATACTCAAAGGAAGATAAAATATGTTATAATGAGTTAAATAGCCTTTTCGTGTTTTAAAAGCCATTTTTTTCTTTCTTGCCCTCCCGCATATCCAGATAATTTACCATTTTTTCCTATCACTCTATGACACGGCACTATTATCGCAATGGGGTTTAAAGAGTTAGTAAGCCCAATAGCTCTTACTGCATTTTTATTATTAACAGATAATGCAATATCACTGTAATTTTTAGTAGTTCCAGGCCTAATTAGAGTTAACTCTTGCCACACCTTCTTCTGAAAATCACTACCAGAAATACTTAACTTTACATCTTTTAACGCATTCAAGTCTCCAGAAAAATAATTTTCTAATTTTTTTCTAACATTACCATTACTGGAAGAATTGCTAATATTGTAATTAGAATACCTTTTATTCAAATTTTTCTTAATTCTAACCCAATATTCTTCGTAATCCAAAATGCATAACCCGTTTTTATCAAATATAGTCACTATATTACCTATAGGGCTATTAAATATTTCTTGAACTAAATCCATGATTACCCTGATAACCTATCTAACAAACCATTTTTTACTTTATCCCACTCCGAATTAATAATGCTACAAACCACTGTATCTCTTACAAAATCTCCTTGAACTATTTTATGCTTTCTAAGAATACCTTCTTGTTTCGCGCCAAGTTTTTTTACAGCATTAATTGATCGTTGATTTCTAGAATCAATATGGAACTCTACCCTATTAAATTTTAATTCTTCAAAAACAAATTGTAATAATAATAATTTGGTTTCTGGATTAACTTTAGTTCCCCACATAGATGGATGATACCAAGTAAATCCTATCGCCAGTCTTTTATCAAAAAACGAAATATCATAAAACCTACTACTCCCAATAATTTTGTTTTTTGGACGTCGGCTGACACCACTGGTTTCATCTGGCTTCATACCTTCAGAATGATTATTCTGAATAACAACATAAGGTACCTGAGTGTTATTTAACCTTGCCTTATTAAGCTCAATAAAATAATGATCGAGGAACTTATCAATGGGATGCCTATCAGACCTATTAAATCTCCAAATATCCTGTGACAATGCAGCATTTCTTAAATCAGGTATATGATCCTCATTTAAACGCTTGAGGGTAATATAGCTACCAGTCATTGTATCTTTAAATTGGCGTTGTTGCATAATACAAGTTTATTATCTGTAAATTGGCAATATCATCAAATTTATCTGGTTTTATAAATTTATCAACCTAGTCTTATAGCTCCTTAGAAGTTGTTCAAACCACTTACAAAACATCTTTATTTCTGGATTACTCTGTTTATACAAAAGATAATATTTATACCCAGTCTGATAATTAATATTTAATACATTCACCAATTCCCCTTTTTGTATCATTTTGTTTACTAAAAAAGAAGGAATAAACCCTATCCCTACATGGTTTCTAACGGCTTCTATCATCATAAAAAAATGTTCAAAACTAATTTTATTTTCTGTAACTATGTTTATACCGTTTGATTTATCTGGTTTTCTACCTGATATACAGCTATCAACTTTAGTTGGTATTTCTTTGGTTATATTTTTCATATTCAAAGAATTTTGTTTAATCCAATTTTCTAGAATATGAGGTCTTGACCCATGCTCAATGATATTTTGTTTTGCGATATCACTAATTTTAGTTATTTGTTTTGATATTTTTACTGATGATATCATCAACATTTCTTCTTCAACTAATTTTATATTTTGAAAATTAGCAAAGTTTTCTTTACTACAACGAATAAAAATGTCGGCATTTTCTTTTGTTGAACTAATATCATCATCACTGGCTTTTAGATTTAAATTGATATTTTGGCCATATTCTTCTTTAAAAGATGCAATATTTGGAGCTATAACCAGAGAGCTAATTGAAGGAAGTACATTTAGATTTAAAACACAAGATAACGCACCAGATTGTATGTTATTTGTAGCCTCACCGATTTTATTAAAGATAATATGAACATCCTGATAATATTTTAATGCTTTATCAGTCAATATTAATCCTCGATGTACCCTCTTAAACAATGCAAACCCAAGATATTGTTCTAAAATCTTGATCTGTTTACTAATAGCTCCTTGCGTAATAAATAATTCATCTGCTGCTTTAGTAAAGCTCAAATTCCTTGCTGCTGACTCAAAAACCTTTAAAGCATTTAGTGGTGGCAAGTTGCGATTCATATTTAACCATGAGTTTATCTCATACTTAAATGGAAAATTACTAGTGTGTCAATTAAGAAATAATAGTGTTAACTTTCGTTGAAGGGTTACCAGTCAAGGTTGGTTTGTTATATTCTTTCTCGGAAGCTAGATAAAGCGGGTAATATTAATAAAATAAAAAAAAACAAATTATGTCTCTACAACCATTTCATTTAGCAATTCCAGTAAACAATCTAGAAAAAGCTGATCACTTTTATGGAAATTTACTGGGTTTAAAAAAAGGTAGATCGGACAAACATTGGATCGATTGGAACTTTTTTGGTCATCAGCTTGTAACTCATTTTACAGAAAAAAGTAACAATAAAATATCTGCTGTTAATTTAGTAGATGAAAAAAACATTCCGGTTCCTCATTTTGGCATTGTTCTAAAATGGCATGAATGGCAAAATCTTGCTAAAGAAATTAAGAGTAAAAACATTAAATTTATTGTTGAACCTTATATTAGGTTTAAAGGGAAAGTAGGAGAACAGGCAACTATGTTTTTTTCTGATCCCTTCAATAATATGATTGAACTAAAATCCTTTAAAAATGAATCTAATTTGTTTGCTAAATGATCTTATTGTAATCCATATGGTATAATCAAATGGTAATATCAACACTTATCTTAAAAGTAATAATTTCCTCAGCAATTGTCATTACTTTATCTATCATTGCTGAAAAATCATCTCCTTCTATTTCCGGAATTTTATCGGGTTATCCTTTAGGTACAGCAGTTGTTTTATTTTTTTATGGTTATGAAGTTAGCCCAGATTTTGCCGCTCAAAGTGCAGTATTTACGTTACTTGGTTTGATATCTACTCAAGCCTTTTTATATGCTTATTATAAATGTTCTTTAAAATGTACGAAATTTAGTCCAATCTTTTGTTCTATTTTGGCATTTTTTGTTTTCTTTACACTCTCTTCTATAATGCAAAAATTTGAATTTTCTAATATTGGAGCAATTATTACTTCTGTAATCTCAATCCCCTTTTTTATTGTTATTTTTAGAAATTTACCTGATGTTAAAATTAAGGATAGGAAAAAGTTAGGAGTTAATACTATTTTTCTAAGGGCAATTTGGGCAACTTTAATTATAATTGTAATTACCTCAATTCCTGAAATTATCGGAAAAAAATGGGCTGGTTTATTTTCCGGTTTTCCTATTACTTTATTTCCTTTGATATTAATAATGCACATGACCTACAAAAAAGAGCATGCACACTCAATAATAAAAAACTTCCCAAAAGGCTTGATGGGACTAATCTTATATGTGATTAGTATTCACAAGCTCTATCCTGTAATAGGAATTTATTTAGGAACTTTACTATCTCTTATAGTAGCAACAATTTTTTTAGTTCTAGTCTTACACATAAAACAAAGAGGATTGCAAAACTCTATATCTATTTAACTGTCTAAGAACCAGACAAAAAAACCTCCCAACGCAAAATAAACAACCACAACCCTACATCTTCAAACATTTTCTTTCAGAATTATCTCAGATCTTTTCAAACCAAAAGACACAGAATAAACAGAAACATTTTGCAACGCAAAATAAACAACCACAACCCTACATCTTCAAACATTTTCTTTCAGAATTGCCTCAGATTTTTTCAAGTCTAAGGACGCCGAATAGCGGAAGCTATTTAAGTTCTGAGATTTGGAAAAATATGAGGTAATTCTGGAAGAAAATGGTGGGCCTGGTTGGACTTGAACCAACGACCCCATCGTTATGAGCGACGTGCTCTAACCAACTGAGCTACAGGCCCCCAAAAAGTTGGGATCTGTATTATATAAAAAATAATATCCATCTTAGCAAGATTTTTTTATTTTTTCTTACAGAGAAAAATAAAAGAGTAAATGATATTAAACCCTAACTTTACCATTTAGATAAGCCAACAGCTCCTTGCCTCCTTAAATCAAAAACATTTCCAAACAGTGAATGTTCTCCACCTCCTTGACCTGGAAGCTTAGGAGTCATGCCAGCTTCTTTTAAGGTTCCTAATGCATAATGTCGGCAGTAGATCATGGCAGCAGACCAGGTTCTGGTATATTTGGTTACTTTATTTTTTACCATATCAATATCTTTGGTAAATTTATAAAAGGTTTTATAATAATCATTAGCAAACCCAGTAGACAATCCAGTTTGGCAACCATCTAGAAAACCTTGCTGAAATTCTGGCGGGCCAGGAGGCAGCATCTTAAATAATTTTCTATTGGGCGCAAAAATATTATTATGCGTTAAATCACAAGCAGGTAATATTATTAATATCGATAGTAGAATTATTATTTTGCGCATTGCCATATACCTTGACAGTTACCACCAAATAAATGCGTATTCCAATGCCAGCCTTCTTTTTGACCTGGCAGCTTTATTCCTCCACCTCCTTGACCTGGAAGCTTTATTCCTTGATCTAATGCCCAGCCTATTTTTGGATTTCCTGACTTTCCTTTATTCCAAAACCATGCATGCTCAGGCTCTATGTTAGAATCAATAGATGAAAAGGCTCTACGATTGACTAAGTGGAAGCATAAAATATACCCTCTATACCATGAATCAAAATATTCAGGATCCTCTATTTGATTGGAATCTAATTCCAATTTAAAGAAAGTTCTATACATGCTATTTCCTCTTGAAGAAAACGCTGAATTACACCCTTGCCTTGTACCTGTTAACATAGCAAAAGATCCATATTTAGGAAGTTTTACATGGGCAGGCGCTATAATATACCTAGAACAAGATTCTAGAAATAATAGGTGAATTATTAATATACAAAATGCAATTCTTCTTAACTTCATACTTTTTTTTAAAAATCCGGCTACTACCAAGATATCTTTATCTGGTACTAGACTTAAGCACATCTCCTAATCTTAGTTAGTATCCTTCAAATACCAATGCCCACCCGAAGATGGGAATTGGTATAATTTACATTAAACGTTTTCTTTCTGGAGACTCGTAAATATCGTAAAATCTCTGACAATACCAAAATGCGGTCTCCCAACCTTTTTCATATTCTTTATTAAATTTATCTCCTTCTATATATCTAGGATCTTTTTTGAACCCGTATTTAATCTTATGTTGACTTTTTCCAGTAGCTGCTTTTCCTGTGTCACATCCATGATTCCAACCAACTCTAAAATTTCTTGGACCTTGCGGTGATTTTTTCAAATATTGCCATTTATGTGAACCATAAAGACCTTTTGACCTTAATCTTAAACTGGGCTTAAAAAATGAAGCACTATTTCTATTTAATTTTGGCCACCATAAATAACAGTAAGTATATGCACTTCTCCACATTCTACGATATAGGTTAGAAGTTTTATTATATACTGGATGCTTATACATACTATTCCTCATTGCCTCGATATTATGATGATTCTCTTGAACTCCTAAGGAACAGCCATCCACATATGCCGCCTGATAAATTGGTGGGCCAGGAGGAGGCTCAATCTCCAACAACCAAGGCTTGGATATAGAGTATGAAATTTTATCGCATGATGATAAAATCAATAAAAAAATGCTCATAATTAATAATTTTGTAAATTCTCTACTTATGTTTCTCATATTAAATAATATCCCAGTCATATATATACGCGCAGTGCTCTTCTCCATCATAAACGCCTGATGCATACATGCTACTTGATGTCAGTTTCCACCCATCGTATTTTCCAAATGAATTTCTTAACGGTCCCTGTGATACCATACCTAAATATGTTTGGCACCCATCCCTAAAACCTCGGTGGTAATCCGTATCCCCATCAGGTAAGCCTCTAGCCATATATGGCCTAGCTTTCCACCACGGCCAATTCCATGAATCAGGCATGGTTAATGATTCTGAAACTAGAAAACAAGAATTCAAACTAAATAAAGAAAATATTATGATAATAATTCTGATTATACAGGACATAATGATCCCACCCTAAGTTATGTTAATATTTACTCCTCTTCTTTCTATGTAGTAAACCTAGAAATCGAGGCAATATAAGCTATTGGTCCCAACAATAACTTTATGTGTGCATATTATATCATATTTTCACCTTGATAGCAAATAAAGTGCGGTATTTTCTTTTCTCGAGAAATCGCTTAATATCATCAGGTTTATCTGGTTCCACAAGAGAAAACAAAACTCTTCAACCATAGTTGCTAGTTTTCGAGTAGGTTATGCGCTCATGAAATGAAAATTTGATTTTTTATTGATTATTACTTATATTTCCCGAAAACTATCAGCAGATTGGTTACAGAACTTAACAATCAAATTAATATAGAGGGATTTTATGGTTAAAAAATTAGCTCTTGTATATCCAGGACAAGGATCACAAAAAATAGGTATGGGAAAAGAATTTTTCGATAGTTTCGCAGAATCTAAAGAAACTTTTCAAGAAATTGATGAAACATTAAAACAAAACCTATCTCAGCTGATTTTCAGCGGGGAACAAGCAGAACTAACCAAAACCGAAAATGCTCAACCAGCACTAATGGCTGTATCTTTAGCAATTATGAATGCATTGGTAAAACAAACTAGTAAAAACATTTCTGAATTTGCAGAATATGTTGCTGGTCATTCTTTGGGTGAATATTCAGCTCTTGCAGCAAGTAATGCTATGAGCATCAATGATACTGCTACCATTCTAAAAATCAGGGGAGTAGCAATGGCCAATGCAGGAGAAAAACATAAAGGAACAATGGCTGCAATTATAGGAACTGATATAGATACAGCTGATAAAATCGCCAGTGAAGCTGCTGAAGGAGAAGTTTGCCAAATAGCAAATGATAATTCCGAAGGCCAAATAGTAATTAGTGGTACAGTTGGAGCAGTTAATAGAGCTATAAAAATCGGAAAAGAACACGGAGCAAAAAGAGTTATACCTCTACCAGTAAGCGGAGCATTCCACTCTGAACTAGTAAAAGAGGCTGCTGATAGAGTTCAAGCTGGTCTTGAAAATATCATCTTACAAGCCCCTTCTATTCCGGTGATTGCTAATGTTACTGCTAAAGCAGAGCAAGACCCAACTACAATAGCTAATTTATTAGTAACCCAGGTAACATCAAAAGTAAGGTGGAGAGAATCTATCTTAGAATTAAAAAATCTAGGTGTTACTGATATTATTGAAGTTGGTAGCGGAAATGTGTTAACTGGCCTGGTTAAAAGAATTTCACCAGAAATAGTGTGCCAAAATATTTCTACTCCACATGATCTGGACAATTTTGTAGAAACATATTTTAATTAATGGAGCGAGAGGCCAAGAGTATTTTATGGGCTATTTTAAGCTCATTTTGGATATCGGTAATGCTTTGTGCTGTTAGATATTTATCTCAACATTACAATCCATTTGTTATAGTATTTTGGAGATCCCTATTTGCCCTTTTATTTATGATGCCGTGGCTGTTTCGAAACGGCATTACGAAAATCAAAACTGATAAAATTGGCTTATATTTTCTTAGAGCCATTATTGGTATAGTTGCAATGACTACATGGTTCTACGCTCTTGGTATATTGCTACTTCCTCAGGCTACAGCTCTAAGTTTTACTGCACCTATATTTTCTAGTATTGCCGCTATTATATTTCTAAAAGAAAAACCAGGAATCAGACGATGGTCAGCTATTATTATAGGATTCTTAGGTAGCTTAGTAATTATTCGTCCAGGGATGGGAGAATTTAATTATGCTATTTTCCTAGTATTATTTTCAACAACGTTATGGGCCCTTGCTGCGGTTGTCATAAAAAAACTCGCAAATACTGAAGATCCGAAGGCTATCATCTTTTATATGTCACTTTTAATAACTCCGCTCGCTTTACCACTTGCGGTTATATATTGGCAAAGCATTTCCCCTATTGATTTGATGTGGCTAGCCTTTGTGGGTTTTACGTCTAATTTAGCACATTTAGCACTCACTAGAGCTATGTCTGGTGCTGAATTAAGCGTAATTTTACCTTTTGATTTTATTAGGCTAATATTTGTAGGTGTTTTTGCCTATATAATTTTCGGTGATAAAACCAATATATATGATATTATAGGATCGGCAATAATCATTTCTAGTAGTATCTATATAGCAAAAAGAGAGTTACTGCTTAAAAAGAAAGTCAAATTAAACCCTAAATATGATATATAGAAAGCACTAAATATCCTTCCAACCGATCTTTTTAAGGAAGTCTTTATATGTTCCTTCATATAAGAATACTTTTCCTTGATCGTAAACTATTAGTTTATTTGCTATATTTTTTAAGAAATATTCATCATGTGTAACCATCACTATAGAACCTTCAAACTGCTTTACTGCCTCCATTAAGGATTCGGCAGATTCCATGTCTAAATGATTTGTTGGCTCATCTAGGAATAATAGATTTACAGGTTTTAGTAAAATTTTTCCTAACATCACACGACTTTTTTCGCCTCCTGATAGCACATTTATTTTTTTGTGGGCTAGATCTCCTGAAAACATTACATCAGCACAAGTTCTTCTAACTAGTGATTGATGCATATCAGGATCTGTAGATTGCATTTCTTCATATATAGATAATGATGGGTTCAAACGATCAATATTCATTTGACCAAAATACCCTACTTTGACTTTATCATGAATATTAACTTCTCCTTCCATGGGGTTAATTTCATTTGCCAATAATTTAAGTAAAGTTGATTTACCTTTACCATTTTTTCCAATCACACAGAGTTTGTCTCCTTTATTAATTTTTAGTGAGAGATTCTTAATTAGAATTTCATCTTTATCATATCCAAAGGTTAAATTATTAACCTGCATTAAGCTTTCCTTACTTTGATAAGGGAGATAATTAAATTTAAACTCTAATGTTTCAATATCAGATAAAGCTTCCTTTACTTCTTGCTTTTCTAGCATTTTCATTTTTGACTGGGCGCGACTAGCCTGACTGGCTTTAGATTTAAATCTATCTACCCATTCCTGAGTTTTCTTTCTTTCTCTTTCTTCATTAAGTCTAGTTTTCTCATAGATATCTTCTTCTAGAGCAATTTGTTCTTTAATTTTTTTAGTATTTCCAGGAATCTTGCGAAACTCACCTCTATGTATATTTAAAGTATGAGTGATAATGCTATCCATAAAGGCTCTGTCATGAGTAATCAGAATTAGCTCATTTGGCCAATCTTTTAAAAACTTCTTAAGCCATTTAACTGAATGAATATCAAGATAATTAGTTGGCTCATCTAAAAACAGCATATTAGGCTCTAACAATAATAATTTGGCCAAATTTATTTTCACTTGGTAACCACCGGAGAATTTTTGCGGGTCTTCTAACATTTCCTCTTCTGAAAAGCCTAACCCCATAAGAATCTTTTCACCTTTCCACACTTCATATTCACGCTCTTGGGGCAGAATGCTCGCAACTTCATCTATTACCGTTTTTTTACTAAACTCTAGATGCTGCTGTAAATATCCAATTTGATAATTTTGTGATATAGAGACTTTTCCAAAATCCGGCTCTATTTTTTGTAAGATAAGTTTCAAAAATGTAGATTTCCCTGTCCCGTTTCGTCCGATTAACCCTATTTTTTCTCCAGGATTAAAATTAACATTTACATCTTCAAATATTTGATGCCCGTGAAAAGAAATTGATAAATCTGTAACTCTAATCATTAATTTTCTTGTTAAATTGGTTAACATCGCCATGCTTACCCGGTTTATACCTAAAATAAAACCTATAAAGCTGGGTTGGTAGTTTGAATTTTGCTGTTTTATTATTATGTCAATCTCATGCAAAAAAAACACAAAAAATTATATAAAATATTTTATGAGTGATATCAAGAAAACTCTTAGAAAGATACAATAATCCTAGCCCCATGGTGTAATTATTTCATTATTATTACACCCCTTGATGAATAGTTGTATTTATGTTACTATTAAATTATGAAGGTCAGGAGGTACTTCTTACAATAACTTTTTAAGGTAGAATTATGAAAAACTTATTAAAAACTTCCGCTCTTGTCGCTGCTATCTCTTTCGGATCTGCTTCTGCTAATGCTACTAACAATTTCACCACTTCTGAT
>Ga0066825_10000318_pt1 | contig 15790 bp, 12 predicted proteins | sample ETNtaG_6_FD_65608 | JGI IMG/M metagenome (GOLD analysis project Ga0066825, IMG submission 65608) | Marine microbial and viral communities from oxygen minimum zone, Eastern Pacific Ocean - ETNP201306SV45 | ecosystem: Environmental > Aquatic > Marine > Oceanic | place: Pacific Ocean: Eastern...
ATCTTGCCTACGATACGCCCCATGCCGCTTTGCAAGTTCCCACTCAGGCCTACCCGGAGGGAATGGGGGTAAATGGAGGTCTGCAATGGCTGGGAACACCTGGCGAGATGATCAACACGGCGAGCGGTGAAGTCGATTCTTGGATACATCCGGACTATCGCGACCAGGGCTGGACCGATGTTCAGCAGCGTTTCGCGACCATGGTGCGTCGAATCGACAGCGCGGTGGGCGATTTACTGCAGACGCTTCGAGACTTGAAAATCGATCGGAAAACGTTGGTCGTTTACACCAACGACAATGGACCTTTGGCGGTTAGCTATATCCAAGGGGTACCCTTCACGCCAGTGCACTTTCAATCCTATGGTCCTTTCGATGGCGAGAAGCGCGACATATGGGAAGGCGGTATTCGCATGCCGGCCTTGGCCTGGTGGCCAGGCAGCATCCCCGCAGGATCAATCGACAGTTCTCCGTCCCAGTTTCACGACTGGATGACGACCTTCGCCGATTTGGCAGGCGTTCCCATGCCGGCTCTATCGGATGGCGTGTCTCTGGCGCCGACTTTATTAGGCGATAGCGAACGTCAGTCGAGCACGGTTTATGTGGAATATGCCCATGGGAGGAAGACGCCCAACTATCCGGATTTCGAGCCGCGCAAGCGGGGACTGGCTCGCGGTCAAATGCAAGCCGTGTTTCTGGAAGGGTACAAAGGGGTACGCGTTAATATAAAGGGTCACTCGGATGACTTCGAAATCTACGATGTGAAAACGGATCTTGGGGAGCGCCATAACCTCGCGGGTTCGAGCGACTACTTCAGCGAATTGCAGAAGCGAATGAAAGATCGCTCGCTTCAACTGCGCCGACCCAATGCGGACAATCCTCGGCCGTACGATGACGAGCCTATGCCAGCGGCAGCAGTGGAATCGACCCGCCCCGGCTTGCGTTGGCGTGGATACGAGGGCGATTTTCCGTGGACGCCGAAATTTTGGAACGAGGCTCCTGACATGCAGGGCGGGGCGCTGGGTTTCAAAAGCGAGCTAGGGCCGGAGAGTGGGGCAGTCGTTTTCTCGGGTTATCTCGATGTTCCCGCTAGTGGCGAATACGCGTTTTCACTGGAGACGGATTCCGGGGCCGTAATGCGTATTCACGAGGCTAATATAATCGATGCAGACTACGGCTACGAAGCAGGTTCTGAAGTTGGCGCAACCGTTAAGCTGGAGGCGGGACTGCATCCGATACGCCTGTACTGTTTGAAGAAAAGCGGATCGCGACCGAACCTGAGTGTCCAATGGAGTGGCCCAGGATTGGAAAAGCAGTCGATCTCAATAGAACATCTGCATCATTGATTTATTCAACCACGGAGAAAACGCAGGAAAGGAGATTCGCCAGCAAGGCGATTAGAATCCAAGCAAGCATATATCCCGAACTATGAAACCTTTTAAATTCTACCTATTGTCCGTTCTGAGTTTAGCTAGCGTCGCTGCTGCAGCGACCAACAAGCCGAACATCCTCTTCATCTTTCTCGACGACTTCGGTTGGAAAGATACGAGCTACATGGGCTCGGATTTCTACGAGACGCCGCATCTGGACCAATTAGCGTCCGAAGGCATGGTCTTCGATCAGGCTTATTCCGCCTCCGCTAATTGCGCTCCCGCGAGAGCCTGCCTCTTGTCGGGACAGTACACGCCGCGTCACGAGATCTATAACGTGGGGACGGGACCGCGCGGCAATGACAAGCATCGCCGCTTGAAACATATTCCCGGAGTAGACGTTCTTGATCGCGATATCCGTACGTGGGCCCAGCAGATTCAGTCGAATGGCTATCGTACGGCCCTGATGGGCAAGTGGCACTTGAGCGACGACCCGATTCCCTATGGGTTTCATATTAACGTTGGAGGCACCCATTCAGGTTCGCCTCCCAGGGGATATTATAAGCCGCACCCGAATATACCCAGTCTGCAGGATGCTCCCGAGGATTCCTATTTGACCGACTATTTGAACGATCAAGCGGTGTCCTTCATTCGAGAAAACAAAAGCCGCCCTTGGATGCTCTACTTGACTCATTTCGCTGTGCATACGCCGCTCGATGCCAAGAAGGAGCTTGTCGCCAAGTACGAGGCGAAGAAGAAGGGATCCTTGCACGACCACGTGGCCATGGCGACCATGGTGCAGTCGGTGGACGATGGAGTCGGCAAGATCCGAGCGACCTTGGACGAACTGGGATTGGCTGAGAATACCATCATCATGTTCTTCTCGGACAACGGGGGGTATGGTCCAGCGACCGATATGGCTCCCTTGAAAGGCTACAAAGGCACTTATTACGAAGGCGGAATCCGCGTCCCGTTTTTCGTCAAATGGCCCGGGGTCGTGAAGCCGGGTTCAGCGAGCTCGGAGCCGATCATCGGGGTGGATGTCTATCCCACGCTTTGCGCGATGACGGGGTCGGCCTTGCCGGAAGGTCAGGCCTTGGATGGAGTCGATTTGACGCCGCTGCTATCGGGTGAGGTGGATGCTCTGGACGAGCGCGCCTTGTATTGGCATTTCCCTGCCTACTTGCAGTCGTATGCGGTCACCAACGAGCAGCGCGACGTCCTATTTCGCAGTCGGCCGTGCAGCATTATCCGCTTTGGGGATTGGAAGTTGCACCAGTATTTCGAAAACGGAGACTTGGAGCTCTACGATTTGAAGAACGATATTGGCGAGACGCGTAATCTCGCGAAGCGCATGCCGGAAAAAGCGACGGAATTGCTGGCTCGCTTGGAAGGCTGGCGCCAAGGCATAGCAGCAATCGTTCCGAGCGAGCCTAATCCTGACTTCGATGCAGCGGTGGAAGCGAAGGCTCGCCAGGCGAAGCCGAAGTTTAGGCAGCGATAGGGCGTTTCTTTGTTCTATACCTTTACCGTGACCGAGAAGGCTTCTCGGTCGCCAGGGTTGACCGTGTGCAAGCCGACCTTGGTCTCGGGGCTGTTTGGCGGTCCCATCCAAGGTTCGATGCAAAAGAAGGGGGCCGTGTCGGATTCGGTCCAGGTGACGACGGCGTACTCGCTGTGCGGTTTGCGCTCGGCTCCGGTTTCGATTTCGATTTTCGAGTCGTCGGCGAGGCATCGGCAAACGACCTTCGATTGGCTGAGGTCGTAGTGGATGCGATCGATGAGTTCGGGATTCGCGATAGAGTCCGCTCTTTTGGGCGGGCTGGCTTCGAAAAGCGATCCGTCAGCCGCGTGACGGCATGCTTTGCGGGCAGGAATCTCGATCTCGTAATCGCGTCGATCCGTACCTTCAAGCCAAGGCAGGTTGAAGTAGAAGTGATGGCCGGCCGACCAAGGGATGGGAACGGTGTCGTTGTTGCGTAGGCGGAGTTCGACCGTCATCTCCTTTTCGGCGAATCGATACACTACTTCGAAGTCGTATTCGAATGGGTAGGCTCGCTTGGTTTCACTGTCGGGAACTAGGCGGGCGGCGAACCCCGTCTCATTCACGCGAAAGGTCTCAAAGGCGCCCGCGCGAGCGAAGCCGTGCATTGGCATGGGGCGGCGTTGGCCGGAGGGGTCTTTCCAAAAGTGAATTTCGCCCTGATCGAATGTGCGGGCGGAAAAGGGAAAGAGGATCGGATTGCCGCCGCGGGCTTTTGGTATCTGGTCGGCGTTGTCGAGCTCCGGCCAGGAAATGATATCGCGGAAAGTCCCGTCCGGATACGAAATATTCCAGTTCATAAGGCGCGCGCCGATTTCCGGCGCGACGAGAAAGGTCGAGGCCCCCACCTGCCACCTGCGTATCGTCTTCCCTAGGTATTCGATTTCCTCCATTGCTCTTTATTCTCTCTTTTAGCGAAACGCCGCTAATTTGAAAACGAATTCTGCGATTCCAGGGATCTTTTACGGGTCTTTCGGTTTCTAACGCTCGGCTGCAATAATTTGCCGCCTATCAAGCGTTTATCTTTCGGCCTGGCCTTGCATTTTCGATTGGGAGACGGCAGGATGAGGCACACTCTTGAAATGAAGGATCGTTTATCCCTTTTACTCGCGATTGCGGCGCTTTTTTGGGGCGTTGGCTTTGCCTTTGCCGATGATCCCGATCCAGGGGAGGTTCCTGGCGAAACGAGCGAATCCGATGGGACAACGGAGAACGTGGAAACCTCTGAGGTTTCAGCGGAGGACGAACCGCAGTCCGGCCAATTTTCCGTATATGTGATTCCAATCCAAGGAGCGATCGGTCGGCCAACCCTCTACGCCGTTCGTTCGGGAATTAAGGACGCGCTTGAAAAGGATATCGACTTGCTTCTTTTCGAAATGGATACGCCGGGCGGCGAGCTGGGATCGACCCTGGAGATCATGAAGGCGATCGATCGCTTTGATGGGAAGACAGCGACTTATATCAACGAAGAAGCGATCAGCGCGGGGGCGATTATCGCATCGGTAACGCAGGATATTTACTTTATGCCTCGAGCGACGATGGGCAGCTCGGAGGTCGTAACTGGAACGGGTCAAGACGTGGACGAATCGATGAAGCGCAAGATCAATGCTTTTCTGACGGCGAAGATCGATGCTTACATCAGCGATTATCCGTATCGAAGTCAGGTATTGGAAGCTATGGTCGATCCGGACATCGAGTTGGTGATCGACGACAAGGTCGTTTCCAAAGAGGGGAAGCTGTTGAACTTGAATGCGCGGCGGGCTCACGAAGAGTACGGGGATCCTCCTCGCGCTTTGCTTGGTTCGGGTATCCACGATGACATGGATGCGCTTTTGGATTCGCTGTCAGGCGAAAAGGAAATCGAGCGACATGACTTTGTTGCCACATGGTCTTTGTCCTTGGCGGCTCATCTGATGGATTGGAGCCCGGTTCTGCTGGGCTTGGGAATCCTTTTGCTTCTCGTCGAATTCAGAACGCCTGGGTTCGGGATTTTCGGAGTGGCTGGTATCCTGTTTATCGCAATCGTCAATTTCGGGCATCACGTGGCGGGACTATCCGGATACGAGGGATTGATCGTGTTCATTATTGGAGCGTGTCTGGTTTTCATCGAGCTGGTCTTCATGCCTGGGGTCTTGTTTTTGGCGGTACCGGGCGCTCTGATGATGTTGGGCGGTTTGCTGTGGAGCATGGCGGATATCTGGCCGGCGGACACTCCCAACTTCGATTTCACCTTCGATCTCTTTCTCGCCCCGATGTACAACCTGTTCGGCGGCATCGCTATCGCAGCCGTTATCTTTGCAGTCGTTGCCCGTTTCCTTCCCAAGTCCGTTTTCTGGGACAAGATGGTCATGGCCGAGGCGATCGAGGGAACGAGTCAAAGCAGCGCGCCAGTTGCGAACGCAGCTCCGGAGGTCGGAGCGGAAGGCGTCGCAGTGACCGACTTGTATCCAACGGGAGATATCGAGATCGCAGGACGGCACTACGAGGCCAAAGTAGAAGTGGGAATGATCGACAAGGGAGCCCGAGTGAAAGTGGTTCGCCGCGATGCGTTTAATTATTTCGTGGAGGAAGTCCGAGTATGACCTTGATCGTTATTCTTTTCGTTGCCGGCGTATTGCTCATCGCTGCGGAAGTCATTTTGCCGGGAGGCATTATCGGCTTGGCGGGCGGCGGCGCTTTAGTGGGAGGAATCGTTGTCGCCTACGGCGAGTATGGTGCCAGCGGGGCTTTTATCGCGGCTGCGGTTGCAGTGGTCCTGGTAGTCGCTGCCTTGATCGTCGAATTCAAGGTATTGCCCAGTACCCGTATGGGGCAGCGTTTGTTTCTCAGGGATTCGATCGATTCCTCTAGCTCGTATTCGAAGGGCGACGACTCGATGATCGGTTCCGAGGGAGAAACCATTACCCCGTTAGGGCCGACGGGGTTCGTCCGAATAGACGGTCGGAAGCTGGAAGCGGCTTCGCGATCGGGCTTTATCGACAAGCACGAGCGGATCAAGGTAACCGGTCGAGACAACTTTAGAATAATCGTATCCAAATTATAATGCATCCTAATCTTATGAATAGCCTACAGCTCAACACTCTAGCGTTTCTAGACAACTTCCCTCTGATACTGATGGTGATTGGAGCGATTGTCGCTCTCGTCGTCATCTTTCTTGTTTTCTCTTTCTTCAATACCTGGCTCAAAGCGATGCTCGCGCGCGCTCCGGTCGGCTTTCTCAACATTATCGCGATGCGTCTTCGCGGCGTGCCGTATGGCTTGGTTGTCGATGCGCGAATTACGGCGGTAAAAGCGGGCGTCGGGCTGTCTACCGACGAGCTGGAAGCCCACTTTCTGGCGGGCGGCAATTTGATCCCAACGGTCCAGGCGATTATCGCTGCGATGAAGGCGGGTATCAGTTTGGATTGGTCGCGAGCCTGCGCGATCGACCTGGCGACAAAGGGTTCAGGCAAATCGGTCGTGGAAGCGGTCCGAACCTCAGTCGATCCGAAGGTTATCGATTGTCCGAGCCAGGATGGGCCCAAAAAGTCGATCGATGGCGTCGCCAAGGATGGTATTCAGGTGAAGGCGAAAGCGCGCGTAACGGTTCGTACCAATCTCGAGCGTTTCGTGGGGGGCGCTAAGGAAGAGACGATCATCGCTCGCGTGGGCGAAGGCATCGTTACAACGATCGGTTCCGCCGAATCGTACAAAGTCGTTCTGGAGTCCCCGGATTCGATCTCCAAGGTCGTGCTCGATCGCGGCTTGGATGTGGGAACGGCTTTCGAAATCCTTTCGATCGATATTGCCGATGTCGACGTCGGAGCCAACGTGGGCGCTTCCTTGCAGGAAGCTCAAGCGGAGGCGAATAAGAACATGGCGCAAGCTCAGGCTGAAATCCGTCGCGCGGCTGCGGTAGCGGCCGAGCAGGAAATGAAGGCTAAAGTAGAGGAGATGCGAGCCAAAGTCGTGGAGGCCGAAGCTCAGGTTCCTCTGGCCATGGCTGAAGCGTTCCGCAGCGGCAATCTGGGAATCATGGATTACTACAAAATGAAGAATATCGAGTCGGATACGCGCATGCGCGAGTCGATAGCGGATCCGGATGATCAAGGAGACGATTCCAGACAAAGCTAGTCTGGCGAATCTATCGAACGATCAATAACATGGATTATTGGATACTAGATAATCTCGATAAGCTAGTACCTTTCGTCATCGCTATTCTCTACTTCGTCGGGTCCGCCAAGGCGAAGAAGATGCAGGAAGAAAGCTCGGATCGGAAACCTGATCCGGAGGCGAACGAGCGGGCTCGGAAGATCCAGGAAGAAATTCGTCGGAAGATTCTCGAACGGCAACAGCAGGGGCGCCCGACTGCCCCTGCAAGACCGCCGGAACAGCCAACCATTGTTTTCGAGGACGAAGCCGAGGAAGCTCCACCTGTTTTGCATCCCGCCCAATCGCGATCGGCTCGGGAAGTGGCGGAAGTCGAACGTCGCATGGAACCGGTTGAGGATGTATGGGAGGAGCCGGCTGATATTTGGGAAGACCCGTTCGAAGAGCAAAGACGCGAAATAGAGGAGCAGCTTCAGAAAGCGCGCGAATTGCAGTCCAAGGCGCCAAGCAAGGGAATTGCTTCCACGAAACCAAAATGGCAGCCGCATGTATCGGGAAGTCGTCGACCCGAAGAGTTGCGGCGAGCGATTCGGGAAGACTTGCAGGATGGCCTTTCAGTCCAACGGGCGATTGCGTTGAAGGAGATTCTAGAAAAGCCGATAGCCTTGCGTTAAGAGCCTCCTCATGAAAGTTGAGCTACTGGCGATCTGCGACGCGGCTACCGACATTCAGGGTCGTCTTAATATCTTGGGCGTTTTCGAGGGCATCGCTGCTCCGAAAACGCCGGTAACGCGCGATCGGTGTACGTTGGTGACACGCATGCGATTCTTCAAAGACGAAGCGGGCAGTCACGAAATGGCCATTCGTTTTCGAAATGCGAAGGGCGTTCAAATGACGCCTGAGATGAAGGCCAAGTTTGCGGTGAAAATTTCCGGAAATCGGAAATCAGTGGCCGTTAATATGATTCTGAATATCAACCAAATTAAGATACCTGAATTCGGGGAACACGAAATCGCCCTCTTTCTCGACGAGACTTTCCAATCTAGCATCCCTCTCATCGTGGCTCGGTCAGTGAAGAACCGAGTTCAGGGAACGATGGATAATTGAAGCCTACTCGAGGAGGCCAAGAAGCTGCTTGGACAATTCGTCTGGCGAACGCGCGGGCAATTGGCAGACGAAGTTTTCGCATACGTAGGCGGTTGGTTGGCCGCCGATGGCGGTTGCGCTGCGTATGAATTCCAAGCGCTCGCCTAAGTAAGCCTGGCTCTTGTCCGAGTCGGCATGCAGAAGCAGGCGATTGTGCAAGAGGGTCGAACTCGCGATTCGCTTCATCGATTGACTGTCGCTGGGTTCTGCAATGACGATCTGTATCGGATTCTTAATGACATAGAGCGAAGCATCGAGCAAGGCGGGCATTCGAATGGGGGATTCGCGAAAGGCGGGAACGAAAGCAAGTATCGTCTTGCGGGATTGTTCATCGTAGTTGGCGTTGTCGAAAAACTGGGCCAGGCGAGCTAGATTCTTGGCGGAGATGGAATTGGCGCTGGGAATTGCACCATCGAAGCTTTCCTTGGAAGGTTCGAAGACAATGCTGTCATCCGCTTGGAAGGAGAAGAATCCGCCGCCGCTGGCATCGTAGAACAAATCGTTTTGAGTTTGTTGCAGTGTATTCGCCCAGTCCAGCCATTGAGGATCGGCGCTGGCTTCGTAGAGATCAATCAATCCCTCGATTAGATAAGCGTAGTCGTCAGCGAAGGCATCGACGTTCGATGGTTGGTCGCGATAGAGTCGCGCGAGCTGCTTGGTATCCGAGTTGTAAAGACGGTTCCGAATGAAGTTGGCAGCATCGACTGCCGCTTGAACGTATTTGGGCTCTTCGAGAATCTGAGCTGCCCGGGCGAATGCGGAGATCGCCAATCCATTCCAGGAGACGATAATCTTATCGTCCAGATGAGGGCGGGGTCGTTGAGACCGGGCTTCGTAAAGCGAACGGCGTATGCTCGCGATGCGTGTCTCGACTTCTTCGATGCTGATATTGAGCGTGTCGGCCAGTTGTTGGACGGTCTGTTCGATTCGAGGGGTATTGTAGCCTGCTAGCTCAGCTGTGCTGAAAGGACCGTTGGGAGCGTTGCCTGATTCGCTCATGGCGAAATAACGTTTGGCTGCTTCGAAAAGGGTGTCGTCATTTAGGTCGACTTTCAACTGATCCAAGCTCCAGACGTAGAAGGCCCCTTCGCGTTTTTCTTGTGAGTCCTTCGATTCGTAGCTTTCAGCGTCTTCAGCGCTGTAATAGCCGCCGTCCGGATGCCTCATATCTCTCATGAGATATTCGAGAGTTTCGATGACGGGTTGGCGGTAGATTGGGTTTTGCGATACGAGCCAGGCGTCGAGGTAGGCATTGACCAGGGTTGCTTGGTCGTAGAGCATTTTTTCGAAATGGGGCAACTTCCATTCGCCATCCACAGTGTAGCGATGGAACCCGCCGCCAATGTGGTCGCGGATGCCGCCTTTGGAGATCGCTTTGAGGGATTCCAATGCGATGCGTTCCGCCTTTCGCTTGCGTTCGCTGTCGAGCTCTTTGACCCGACTGCTGCGTAGCAGAAAAGACAGGTTTGCGGCGCTTGGGAAGTTGGGTCCGCTGCCGAAGGCGCCTGTGCGGGAGTTGAAGGATTCGCCGAACGCGTCGATCGCCGACTCGAGCAGCGAAAGGTTCAGGTCGCTTTCCGAGCCGACGGAAGATTGGCGATTGAATTCGTCAAGGGCGGAAACGATTTGATCGCTCTGCTGGAGCACGCTCTCGCGGTCGTTAGTCCACGTATCGTGAATACGGGTGAGCAACTCGGGAAAAGTGGCTGTTCTCATTCCGCGGCTTCGATCGGGCGGAAAGTAGGTGCCGCCATAGAAAGGCTTTCTTTCCGGGGTGAGCCATACGTTCAGCGGCCAGCCTCCGCCTCCGGTCAACTGCTGGACAAAGGTCATGTAGACGCCATCGACATCGGGGCGTTCCTCCCGATCGACTTTGACGCAGATGAAATGCTCGTTGAGAAAGGCGGCGATTTCCGGATTGGAGAACGACTCGCGGTTCATGACGTGGCACCAGTGGCAAGTCGAGTAGCCGATCGAAAGCAAAACGAGCTTGTTTTCGGCTTCAGCCTTTTCAAAGGCCTCGTCCCCCCAAGGGTACCAATCGACTGGGTTATAGGCGTGTTGCTGCAAGTAGGGGGATTGTTCGTCGATCAGGCGATTCGGCTTGGCGTCCGGACTGGGAGGTTCGACCGCTCGAGCAGAAACGCTTAGGACGAATGCGAGCGTTAAGACTGCCAGCGCGATTGGGGTGTGACGAAACATGGATCTAGAAGACAGTGGGCCTGGCCCTGCGTTCAAGCTTATTAGACGCGCGAAAGTCCAGGATGAGTTCGTAAATCGAGTCTGCTTCAATTGATTCGGTAGAATTCCGGCTGATCGAAAAATCTGCCTATCAATGGATTGCAGCTTGCTTGAAGGGTGGATTTTCAATGGATTGGAGACGATCACCGGTCTTCCCGCGAACCTATCACTCATGAGAGGAACCCCGACATACCTAGACAGCTCCGCTGGTTCGGTCTTCTATCGAGCAAGCAAGCGCGAGCGGTTGCTGTTCTTGTTCGCAGGATTCCTTTTCCTTTACGGCTGCTACAAGATGTCCCAGGCGGGCTTGCCGGAGAGCTCGGAGAACGCGGGCGATTTCGTGATCGGAGCGGGTATCGCTTCTTTCGGGTTTTTCGTGAGCTGGTTCAATGGCAGGCGATGGATGGGATTGATGTTGGCGGTGGCATTGGTATCGCGACTGATCCTGATGCCGATGCCTGCTTCGGAAGACCTGTCGCGTCGTATGTGGGAAGGCGAGGTCTTGGATCTCAGCTACAATCCTTATGAAGTAGCGCCGAACGATCGAGATCTCGAGCCATTGCGGGGTGGCGATTGGGAACGCATGAGGCGTAAAGACCAGGTGTCTCAGCAGACGCCCTTGAGCTTGGCGATATTCCGTTTAGCAGAGACTTTGGGGCTCAACGAGTGGGGTTTGAAGTTAATCTTTATTGTATTCGATATATGGATATGCATTATGCTCGCCTTTCGGTTTGGTTCCAGGAAGGCGGCCTTGTACGCGTGGAATCCGCTTGTAGCCTACAGTGTTGCCGGGGGAGGGCATATGGAAAGCTTGGTGCTCTTGCCCGCGCTCGGGGGTTTTCTCATTTGGGATGCCTGGGTCGATCGAAAAGGGGGAGCAGTGGTCATCAATGCCAATGGAGGTCTTGGGGGCGGCTTGGGCCAAATGGTCTGTTTCGCCGCTTTGCTGATGGGGCTCGCGGCGGCGATGAATTTGGTTTTCCTCCCTATCGCGTTATGGATGGCTTGGCAGGTCTTGAGCAAATCGGGAGTCAAAGCAGGCCTGGCGATATTGCTCGTTAGCCTCATTCCATTGTTGGCATTCACGGGTTGGGGAGCGCTTAGCCTGGAGGTCGATTTAGATAAACTGCTACCGATCCCACGGCAGCCGTACGATGAGGCGATATCCTTGTTGCCTGGCTTGCTCGATCGCATGGGTATCGAACTGGAGGGAGTCTATTACACCGGTATTGCGGGCTTGATCGCTTTGATTCTCATGTTCCGAAACGAAAGTCTGGAACGTTATGGCAACTTGTATCTCGGAGCGGCTCTATTGATCGGCGTTGCGGTCTATCCATGGCAGTTTCTTTGGCTGGCTCCATTCGCAGTAGGGGCTTCGCATCTTGGCTTTCGATTAGTGTCGATTTCGGCATTCGTTTACTTTCTGGGAGCCCGCGAGCTCGGGGGAGCATTCGAATTGACCACGCTTCAAAGCGCCGCGCTTTGGGGGCCATTCGCTTTAGGAATCATCGGCTACGCTTTATTGCGTCGTTCGAAAAGCGACGGGTTGTATGTCCGGTCGTATTAGGCGAATCCTAATGTTCAAAGCGCCGATCGAAGGCGCGGTGAAAACGCGATTGGCTCAATCGATAGGAGCGAAGAAGGCGCTAGAGGTTTATCGCTCGCTCGGGCGCAGGCAATTCCAAGCGGCGAGCGATGCTGAGGATTTGGAAGTGCGTTTCGCTCCCGACGATGCGAAACCCCTGATGCTCGAGTGGCTCGGGGAGGGGGCTTGTCTTGTTCCCCAGGGTGCGGGCGACCTAGGCGAACGAATGGGTCGAGCCGTCAAGCAGGCCTTTGAAGAACCTGATATCGAAGGCGTTTTGCTTATTGGCGCGGACTGCCCTTCGCTCGATTCGGCGGCATTGGCGGAAGCGGAGAGCGTACTGCGTAAAACGGAAATAGTGGTGGGTCCTGCTTCGGATGGCGGATATTACCTGTTGGGGCTCAGGCAAGAGAACGCGTCTCTATTCGAGGACATTCCCTGGGGGAGCGAAGATGTCTTGGAAATTACGCTCGATCGCTGCCGTAAGGTCGGAGCGAAAGCAGCGCTGTTGGAGCAGCGCGAAGATGTGGACGATATAAGTTCGCTGCAAAGGCAAAGAGCGAGCTTGGATCCGTATTTAGGCCGTAGACTGTTCGGATAGGCGCGTTGCCTGGAGCGATGCGATTTATAGGAATGGATGCGCGGTCCTGCCGGCGAGCGGTTAGATTTCGTCTACGGTGCGCAGTTGGACGCTATCGATTACGCGGTCGCTGGCCAGGATGTCAGATACGAGGACGATTTTATCGCCTTGTTGAAGGTAGCCGCGTTTGACGAGCAGCTTCATGGCTCGGGCGACTGTGGCTTCGGGTTCCGTGCAGAAAATCATTTCGAAAGGCACGACTCCATGATGCATGCGCAACTGGCGTACTGTGTCGGTAGAGTTGGTGAAAGCGAAGACGGGCGATGTTGTCGGTCGCTGAGCCGAAACGCCGCGGGCCATGGATCCGCTGCGAGTGAAGCAGAGAATCGCTACGGCATCGAGTTCATTGGCCATGACTACAGCGGAGTACTGGATCCGAGCCTTATCAGTTGTCAGCGCGAGATCGTCTGCGAAGGAAAACTTCTTTCCCTGCTGGTCAATGGCTTTGGATATCTTGGTCAGCGCCTGGACGCATTCTACCGGATATTTGCCGATGGTCGTTTCGCCGGATAGCATGACGCAGTCGGCCTCTTCTTCAATGGCGGTAGCAACGTCGGAGACCTCCGCTCGCGTCGGCATTGGATTGGAGATCATAGACTCCAGCATATGCGTTGCGATGATGACTGGCTTGCCCAGAGACAGGCAGCTCTTGACGGCTCGGTGCTGAATGATCGGCAAGGTTTCGAAGGGGCATTCGATTCCGAGATCGCCTCGCGCAACCATGAGCCCGTCCGCTTCCTGGATAATGCCTTCGAGATTCGAGATGGCGGTTTGGTCTTCGATCTTGGCAACGATGCGAGCTTGATGGCCCGCATTGGCGTCGAGAAAATCGCGCAGCATGGTTAGATCCTTCTCTTCTCGGACGAATGAGAGGGCGAAGAGATCGATGCCTTCTTCAATACCCACGAGGGTATCCGCTTTGTCCTTTTCGGTAAGCGCTGGCAGATTGATCTTAACGCCGGGCAAATTGATGTGGCGGCGACTCGTCAATTCGCCGGGAATGATGACTTTGCAGCGAATGCGAGCATCGTTTTTCTCGAGCACTTCGAGACGGATGAGTCCGTTGTCCACCAGAACAACGCTACCGACTTCGATGTCATTGATCAGATTGGCGTAATTGACGTCGACGGATCGAATCTCCTCCGAATTGGCAGCGTCGGGCTTGACGGTGAAGTCGAAGATCTCTCCGACGTCTAGCTTGATAGGATGATCGACGTCGCCCGTGCGAATTTCGGGACCTTTTACGTCCATCATAATGGAAACGGGCCGGCTGATCTTTTCTTCGATCTTACGAATGCGCTTCACGACTGTTCGGACGTAGTCGTGATTGGCGTGGGCCATGTTGATGCGACAAATGTCGACGAAGTGCTCGGCCATGAGCGTCTCCAGCATTTCTTCGCTGTCGGTAGCGGGACCGATGGTGAAGACGATTTTGGTACGTCTCGGTTTTCTGTGAGGATCGATTTCCATATTTGGCAGCGTTGGGAGGATTGGCTAAACGGTTCGAAGGGTGGACCCTGCTCCGGCTTCCACGGTTTCGATGGGAAATCGGGAGCGTTGTCGTAGCTCGGAAAAAACGGAGTGGACGGCTTCGGGGCTGTTGCAGTCGCGGCTTAGGTGAGCGAGAAAGACTTGGCTCCAACTCGGATTTTCTACGGATTCAAGCAGCTCGCGAGCGGCGCTGTTGGATAGGTGCCCGTGTCGACCGCTGATACGCTGCTTGAGCGACCAAGGGCGCCGTTCGTCCCGTTCAAGCAATTCAGGGCAGTAGTTGGCTTCCACGATGAGCGTGTCTACATCGCGAATGCGATCGGCTATTTTCGGTGGGACAAAGCCCAGGTCCGTAAGCCAGGCGAGTCGACGCGTGGGAGAAAAGAGGTCGTCGCCTCGCCCTGCCGTAAACTTGAAGCCCACTGGGTCATGAGCGTCGTGAGGCAGGGAAAAGCTTTCGATTGTCAGATCGCGAAAAGCGAAGGTCGAACCCGTATTGAAGAGTTTCCATCGCGGCTTGGTTTTCAGTTTCGGCTGTAACGCTTTCGCCGTCATCGTATTCGCGAACACGAAAGGATTGAATTTTTTGGCGAAGGTGGAAATGCCGGCAGTGTGATCGCTGTGTTCGTGAGTCACGAAGATGGCATCTATCTCCTCGGGGCGCACGCCGCGTTCTTCGAGCATGCCTGTCAGGCGTTTGCAGCTGAAACCCGCGTCGACTAGGACTTTGCAGCCTTCCGTGATGAGCAAGCCGCTATTGCCGGAACTGCTGCTGCCGAGGATAGAGAACTGCATGGACATTGATTTCGAGTCTTACGTCTCCCATAGGCTTTTCAAACTCGAAATCGTCAAACTCGTTTTTCTCCTCATTAACGGTATCCAGAAACTGGATGTGCGAGCGCTCGCTGTAAGCTGATGGCAGTGGGGAAATTGGCGGAGGAGGGGGCTTATTGCAGCCTTGAAGGGAGATTAGGCTAAGCTTGCCTTTTTTCGAAGGCGCTATCTAGTGGCGGATTGCAAATTTAGGATCGCTGCGTTTTTGGATGACAACCCAGGACTTGCAACGAATTGGCGGCGCGAGCCGTCAATAAAAAGGAGACGGCCCGCTGTCGCCTTTTCTTCCGATTGACCGCGATATAAGTTCATGTCTACCAAAGATAAGCCAAAGATGTACTTGCATAAGACCGAAGCCGATTCGGAGGCTCCGATTGGACGCTCGTATGACGAATCCTTTCGTCCGGACGAGTCCTATCGCGAGTCCATGCCTGACATCATGGATTCGGTGGAGTCGATGCAGGGAGCGGCGGTTCCGATTCAGCAGGTCGGGGTCTCGAACTTCAGGCTTCCATTGAAGTTTCGCCGTGCGGATGGAGAGATCATCAGCTTGGAAACGAGCGTTGTGGGCACGGTTTCCTTGGAGGCCAGCTTGAAGGGGATCAATATGTCCCGCATCATGCGGTCGTTCTATGAGCTTAAGGAGGAGGTGTTTACGCCAGATACGATCAAGCAGGTCCTCGATGTTTTCCGCGAGAAGGTGGAAAGCCTAGATGCCCGTGTCGCGTTGCGATTCAACTATCCAATTCTCCAGGAAAGCCTGCGAAGCGGCCTGGAGGGCTACCAATACTATCAGTGCGCTTACGAAGGGCGCCTCTCGAGTGCGGGCGTTTTCGAGAAGTTCATCGTTTTCG
>Ga0066825_10000323_pt1 | contig 15648 bp, 13 predicted proteins | sample ETNtaG_6_FD_65608 | JGI IMG/M metagenome (GOLD analysis project Ga0066825, IMG submission 65608) | Marine microbial and viral communities from oxygen minimum zone, Eastern Pacific Ocean - ETNP201306SV45 | ecosystem: Environmental > Aquatic > Marine > Oceanic | place: Pacific Ocean: Eastern...
ACTCTGCTTGATGTAATATTGACATTTTATTAGATTATTCCGTGATAAGTATCATTATAATATCATCAATATAGTTTTAAATATTATTTAACTAATCAGAAAAAACTCGAGACACTCCCAATAAACACTACATGGAAAAGATATTACCTCTCCATAAAAGTACAATCATGAGATTTAAGCTAATTACTTAATACCTTCATTATCTTTCTTTTTATTTTCTCAACCAGACTATGTTTCTCTTGAGGTTCTAATATGTAGGATATTTTTTTTTCTATTATATCAAATTGCTCATTTAACCTAGTTTCTATTTCAGAACAGGTTTTATGAATATTATGGTTTTGGATATAAGAAATGAGATTATTATACATCACTATATTATCTTCTATATCAGGATTATCCATATTAGATAATTTAGATAATTCCATATCCTGTAACTTTTCCAGCGCCACTTTTATTTCTATTTTAGGAAATGATTTATAAGAACTTTCTAAATTAACATTTAAAATTTCAGGAACACCAATCTTATGCGTTTTTAACTCTTGCACGATCACAGGCCATTTTTGATCAAATACTAGCATATCGTTATATATATTACTCATCTTGATACGCTCTACAGAAAACACATCTTGTTGATAATAAATATTGTGGCACTCTCTATCAGGTGTCAAAATTCCATCACAACCAAAAAGATATATTGGCTGTTCTCTGATACGGCATAAGTAAAACAGTAATAGAGATATACTATTTAATGTTCCACCTTGCGCATAGATAGGCCTATCAACACCCAAATGTAAAAAATACGCCTTATGTATAATATCATCAATAATAATAATTTTATGGCTGTTTGGCATCGGATTATCATAAATCAAATGCATTATACGACCTAGCGCAATAGAACTTGTGATTAACGCAATAGAATCGTCATCTAATAAAAATTCGTAAATTTCTTGCCAATATCTATCCACTTCATCCGGAGATAAAATACACCAGATATTTATTTTCCTATTAATTTTACTTAATATATTTTTTTCAATCGCAAATCTATTATTCACAGACACATATAATATCTCTTTATTTTCTAACTGAAATATGTGTTCTTCTAATGATTGAACCGATGGCCCATTAAGTAATATTGCCATAGGATTAGCAGATATTTTTTTTACAATCTCTTTGTGATATATATTATTTAAGCTCATACTAAATCTTTAATCAAACCGGCTGTAAAAACTTCTTTAGACAATAGAAAATCTCGAAACTCTAAAAACATCTTCTGATTATTCTGAGCATATTCCACTAATTCTCCTATATTATCACCTTCCTTATAAAGGGGTATATCAAGCCCAGACCATTTTATAATTCCTTCAATCTTATGAGAATTAGATGGTATGTCAACGAAAGCTATTCCCGCCAATCCGCAAGCATAAACCGCGTGGTGCTGACCAGTAATATATACATTAGTAGTTTTCAAAGTCGATATAACGTACTCAAAAGGAATTTCTGTATCAATAATATGATAATAAGGATAATCTAATGAGTGTAAAAAATTATAATAGTCTCCACATGCAACCGAGGTTCCCTTAGACACTTTTGGCATTTCAAATAATGGTTTTACACTAAAATCTAAAAGATCTTTATCTGCACAACTGTCAAGAAGCAACATTGGATTGCCACCAGATCTTTTTGCATTTTCTAAGCTAAGTGGCTCTCTAACAGAAAAAAAATCCAGCTTTTTTATTACATCTTCATAATATTTATCTTCTTGCTGAAAAACAGCGTTAACCAATATAGTTTTTTTCCCCATCTCTTGCCCTAATCTTAGCGCTTCCATCAAAAAATTACCACTCTTCTGAGCATGATGGATAGTCCCTTCACCATTGACAAAGATAATATCAGCTTGTTCAAAAATAGCCTTATTAAAATGATATTGATTCACATAATGCCTAGCTATTACATCATACCCCTGTAACTGATGGTCTATTGATCTCATTACAGCCCTACAACCGGCATGCCTTGAAAAAGAAGTATCATTAAACAAATAAATTTTCTTTTTTTCTCTTGCATTAGACGACGATCTATCAACAGATTTTTCATGTATGTTAAATATCCTATTGTGAGATATAGATGTTAAAAAATTTGGATCGTTAAGATTTATATGAGGGATATCAGGAACATTGTTGCGCACTAGAATATCCACTCCACTTTCTGGCGCCTCAAACCCTTGTAAGAATCGTAACAACTTCTCTCTACGCGATCTCCCTATAAAATTTAAAACAACTCTTAAAAAAAATTTTAACATTTAAAACCTATAATTCTTTTTCACTAACAAGTAGATGAATTGCTTTACGCTTAACATTTTTATCATTAATTTTACTTACCCCGTGCCAACTATAATGAGTCGGAACAAAAGCCTGAAACACATTAGGAACATAGCCCACTTCGTCAACTTTAACAAAAGTTTTGCCTTGAGGATTCTTTACCTTACCCTTCAAATCTTCTTTATAATATTCTGTCGACAAATGGGACAAGGATTCATCATTGGCAATAAATAAGATAGTAGATAGTACTTTCGTTTTACTATCTGGATGAGGTGGAATCATATATCCTTCCGTATCAAGTGTTAAAGATGTCTCCTGATTTAAATCTAGTTCCTCTATTTTTTGATTATATTTTTCTTCTATCACTGGTCTAAATTTTTCCATTAGCGCATCATATACCTCCTTACTATTCAGCACATTCATTACACCTGTCCAAAAAAACTTTGCTTTCCCTGATATATGGTCTACTGAGCCATGCATTCCATAACCTTCTTTATGAGCATTACAATCATTAAGCATTAACATATATCTTGATATTGACCCATCAGGCTGGGTTGACCCAGGATAGTTATACGGAACCATCCCTTCTGGTTCTGGAAATAAATCTAATATTTTCTTATAATATTTTTCTGGGAATGCATTTTTGATCCTTATATTGTCAAACGGCTCCTTCTCAACAAAAGCACTATCAATCATCTTGACGAAATGTCGTTTTGCTTTGTTATGAATAGGATGATACTCACCCATACGAAGTATTTTTCTAAATAACTTTTTCTTCTGACTTCCCATTTATTCAATTACCTTACGTTTATTATCAAAGAACTACTTATAGATAATAGAAAAATTATTGCAAGGACATGATCTACATCAAAACATTTTTATAATTAACCCTCAACTACATAGTCATCTCCTCAAATTTTGCTATCGAGTAAGCATTGGTTGGAACATCTCCTACTTTCTCCAACACATTATTTGATTGATATAATTCTTTTAATAAATCAGACTTTTTAATTATAGACATAACATGTGACTTATGCTGTATAAAACTATTATTAGGAACAAAACGAAATCCTTGTTTTTGCGTTCTCCACCTAACCTCATCAGGTACAATATCAGGTATGGCCTTCCTTGGAAAATATTTATTAAAAGCACCATTAAATTTTTTCGACACATCCATATTAATATATTTTGCCAAATTCACATCTAATAACGGGCTACGATTTTCAATAGAAAAATGCATGGCATTATTATCATTCTGAAACAACCAGTTTGGTAAAATACTATATTGCGCCGCATATTTTTGATAATCTGTCAAAAAATCAAAATCTTTTTTTCCAACAAAAGCTATATGGGCGTTTTTTTTCACTGTTTCATATATAAACTTAACAGGCATTTCTTTTGCACAATACTTAATCACTCGGTACAAAGTTAAAAATTTTCTTTTGTTAAGCAACTCTTGTACTAACTTCTCAAAAAACAAATTATAATATCCTCCAAAAATTTCATCACCACCAGTACCATCAAGCACAACTCTGATTCCCATATCAGATGCTTGTTTATACATTAAATAACAAGCTATAGCATTTCCCATAAAGGATACTGGCATATCATATTGCCTAGTCATTTCTTCATTAATTTGAAAAATATCATGATTTTCTGGTGAACAATCAAACGTAACACAATCAACACCAATAGATTTGGCAAGCATTAAACTATATTTCAAATCATTGTTATTATACCCCCCACCTGTGTCACCAGTAAAATACATAATGTCTTTTTTTTGTAGCAATGATGCACATGCAGCTACAACACTACTATCAACCCCACCTGAAATAAAAATCCCCACCTCCCTGTCAGATTGCAATCGGTAAGACACAGAAGACATTAAATCTTCACGCAAATTCTGAACAGGGTGTTTTTTTTCTTGCACACGAAAAAAATCATTCTTGTTTTTTCTATGGGATATTTTCATAGTTTGATTTTTTATCGAAATACACCCTATAGAACCTGGAATTACATTGTAAATCCCTTTGTAAATAGACTCATGCTTCTCAGTAACATTAATTACTCCGCCAGATAAAAAACGGTGAAAATGATCCATTCTAAATTCCGGTCTACTATCCACAAGAGATAAAATAGCTTTCATCTCAGAAGCAAAAATAATACGGTTATTATCAGCATAATATAATAATGGTTTTTTGCCGTAATTATCTCTAGAAAAGCACACTTCTTTTGTGATCTTATTATAGCACAAAAACGACCACATGCCATTTAACTTTTCAATCACCTCATATCCATAACAAATAATTGCCTGCAATAATACCTCCGTGTCTGACTCAGTATTAAAAATATAATTTTTCTCTCTTAAAGACTCTCTAAGCTCCTTATAATTATAAATTTCGCCATTAAAGATTAATATAAAATTTCCACACTCCGATACATAGGGTTGATTAGCACTATCATCAACATCGATAATCTTTAATCTTGTGTGACCAAATGCTAAACGATGAAATTCACTTTTTCTATATTCTATATTTTGTGCATCCGGACCGCGATGATTTAATAAATTCAGAGAATCATTAAACTTCTTCTTATCAATGTCAGATGATGAAAGCTCAAATAAAATACCACACATAGTTGCTTGCTAAAAAGTTTTATAATATATATCTACAGTCGAGTAATCTATAAAAAAATTCATTTTATTAACATGTTGCAATATCGCCCAGAAATCACAGGACTAAGAGCAATAGCAATAATACCAGTATTACTTTACCACGCACAATTTTCTGTAAATAATACAAAAATTCTAAAGGGAGGATTTATAGGTGTTGATATTTTTTTTGTAATTTCTGGATATCTAATTACATCGATTATTATAAAAGAAATACAAAAAGGGAGCTTTTCTTATAAAGAATTTTACGAAAAAAGAGCAAGGCGTATTTTACCAACCTTACTTCTAGTAATGCTGATCTCATTACCTTTTGCATGGTTATACCTATTGCCAGAAAGATTAATAGAGCATTCATATAGCATAATCACCTCTATATTTTTTAGCGCAAATTTTTATTTCTGGCAATTAGATAGCTATACAGCAGCACCTAGCGCACTCCAACCTTTTTTGCATAATTGGAGTTTATCGGTAGAAGAACAATTTTATCTACTATACCCTTTAATATTGGTTTTGCTTTGGAAACATAAACGTCTATCTATCACAATAATATTAACAATTATTGCCCTACTCTCACTGATCTTATCAGAATTTCTTAGTACGAAATATACAGATGCAAATTTTTACCTTATAGGATCGAGAATATGGGAACTAATAATAGGAGGACTAATAGCAAATTATGAGATAAAAAAAGGATTGATTAAGAACAAAATATTAAATTATGTAATGCCGACCATTGGCATAATATTAATTGTATACTCATTTATTTCCTTTAACAACCAAACACCTCACCCCTCACTTATCACCCTAATTCCTGTTATAGGTACAGCTTTCATAATATTATTTTCTAGAGAAGAGGAACCAATATCTAGAGTATTGTCTTCAAAAACATTAGTTTTTATAGGAACGATCTCATACTCCTTATATCTGTGGCATCAACCAATATTTGCTTTTGCACGTTTAGAATCTTCTATTGAACTATCCTCTGCCTATAAAACAATTCTTATCACTCTAACATTTATTCTTTCAATAATAAGCTGGTATTTTATAGAACGTCCATTTCGTAATAAAAAAACTATCAAAACAAAACTTCTAATAAAATATATAACATGCATATCCATCTCATTACTTATCATTAATATAATAATGATAACATCCATAGGCTTTCCCAAAAGATTCCACCCTATGATCATCAAATCAAATGATGTACTAAAATATAATACCGCGTTTGATCAAGATGGGGATTGTCATAATAGAGCAGTTAGAAAATCATGTAATATAACTCAAAAAAATGCTACCACCACAATATATGTAGTAGGAGATTCTCATATGAGGGAATTACTACCTCCGCTGATCGAAATATCAGCAAAACAAAAATTCAACATTACACCTCTTACAACGCATGGGTGCCACTATGCTCCCGGCCTAAAAGCAACTCTAGATGGTAAAGGTAGACCATGCTCTTATGAAATCAACCTGGACAGACAAAAAAAATTGCTGTCATCACCAAAGGGACATGTGATCATTGGTAGTCGCCTTCCTCTATATTTATCAGGAAAAGGATTCAACAATCTAGAAGGAGGAATAGAAGATGTTGGGAGATATATCTTAGAAGATGAAACTCATACATCTGAAAATATAAGAAAAAATAAAATAAAAATGGTAATACAAAACAGTATATTAGAATTATTGGATTATGGGCATCAGGTAGTACTTATTTACCCAGTACCTGAAGTAGGGTGGAATGTTTCAGAAAGGCTTTTACAACTTATCCCCGAAGATAAAAACAAAGTAGATTCCTGGTTGTCAAAAAAATCCAACTGGATTACAACTTCCTACAAAACATTTAAAGAACGTACATTAGAGGCTAATCAAATCTATGATTCAATCGGAAAGCATCGCAACTTAATTCGTATTTACCCCGAAAATATAGTATGCAATACAGAAATCAAAGGAAGGTGCATAACACATAATAAAAACCAAGTATTTTATAGAGACGACGACCATTTTTCTCTTACAGCATCAAAAGAATTAGTGAAAAACATAATTAAAGAAATAACAAATTGAGCATAATTTAATGAATCTTAGTTCACAAACAAACAAAACAACGACTTCATCCAAAGCACAATTATTGCTATCAATTCATGTTTGCTCTAATAGACCAGAACAAATAATTAAGCTTTTTGATGCTTATCAAAATAATGCTCATAATCCAAAATGTTTTGAAGTGATAGTAAATATCGACATTGATGACCACAACATGGCAAATATTCTCGAAAAACAAAAAAAAATTCGTCCCTTCACTTTAAAATATATTAATAAATTTACGGGAGGATTCTATAATTCGCATAATGGATATAACGATATAGTAAAAGAAATGGATAATAATGCATATTTTGCATTATTATTATCGGACGAAATGCTAGTAACCACCAAAGAATGGGATAAAAAACTAAGTAGATATGTCGGATTTTTTGATGATGATATATTTAGAATAAAATGCTCAAGATTCAAATTAAGAAACTATCAGGACCCCTGGGAATGCGCCTTTGCTCCAGACAATATTACATTTACAACTAGAAAATGGTTGAAAATCAATCAAGATTGGGGCACATGTTTTTCTTCTGATGCGTTTCAACAATCTGTATCATATTATCTATTTTCATCAAACCCATATAGCCAAACTCAATATTATAGAGACATACCAGATTTTAACATCAAATTCACAGGAGACATAGCCTGCTTAGGACAAGATCCAGAAACTAAATACAGTCGTATCAGCGGTGGAATTAAAGCATGGTTTGCTCTAAATTCATACGATACACAAAAAGAAATAAAAAGAAGGGCGCTAATGTTAAAAGCTAATATTATTAAAGAATCTAAAACAGGAAACTTCAAAATAATAGATGATAAATCAAAGTCACTTATCAAATTAATTGATGATGAAACCAATGTGACATTTTTAGCATCATATAATTTAAATCAATTAAAAATTTCCTTTAAAAACTTTTATCGTAGAATAAACTATTTAAACTATACAGGAGGCGGAATATCAAGAGAAGAAAGACGAACATTCCTTTTCAACCTTACTTATTTAATTTCTCATAAATACAGACGCTATAGAAACCTAAATGACCATTATAACCACTATATAGGAATGTCTAACACATACGGTCATCTAAAAGCTATATTTAAAATACTATGCTCCAAATAAATTAAGATATTTTACTTATATATTTCACAATCTCAGAATTATTTCTAAATTTATTATCAACACTATAATGAAATGAATGCTTTGTCATTGTTTTGTCATCAAAACTAATTTTGTTCTTTTTGCACATAACAATCTTTCTTAAGAAAGCAAAAAACAGATATGGACAAAATTTGTGGATTATAATCTTAACCAAATTAGAAACAAAACCTCCTATCATTTGATAAGCAAAGATTTTTACATTTTTTTTATCAATATCATATAATTCTAACTGCTTATCTCGTTTATTCTCATAGCAATAATATTCTTTTATCCCTTGCTCGATTGCATATATGTGAAGCTTTAACCTTGTTGCTAAACGTACAAACTCTAATCTTGATTGATATCTTAATAAAATTTTATATGAGTAAAATATTTTCTTATCACGTTCTTTATTTACCTCATCGCCAATACCAGCCTCCATCCCGCAAACATCCAATTCTTTAAGTGCTATAGAACGAGTTCCATAGACCCTATCTAAATAATAAACAATACATTGTTGCCAACTATCTGTACCCCAATATTCTCCCCATCCGCCTACAATTTGTAACCATTTTCTAGTGGTAATTGGATAATTCTCAGGGCATGTAATTGAATCTAGTATATTAGAGTGTATCTTAAATTTATTATTGGATATATTAAGTCTAAAAATATCATCTGGATAATAACTGATATATTCTTTAATTACTTGATCCCAACCTTGTGTATTTATTCTTATTTCATCGGTTAAATTCCACACAAAATAACTCGTTTGCGTGGATTGGTTAAATAAAAGTTCATTATATTCACGATTCAGAGTATATGTAGTCTTATCTTCCTCCCTTATATGAAGAATCACACTAAAAGGCAATGTAACCTTTAACTTGTTGATTGTGTTTATTACATCATTATAGAATTTATCTGCAACAATCAAAACTTCAAAAAATTCATAATCTCTAGCAGTATCATTTAAATTAGTCAAAAACTCCGCAATTTGTTGAGCTCTTTTTGTAGCTAAAATAATAGATAATTTAACTCCTGACATAAAAAGATTTTCTACTTTTGCTTCATAATACTATCTACAGAAGCTTTAATCTTATCAATTTCTACATTTGCCCTATCATAAAGAAACTGGTTTTTTGCTGTATGACGACTCATTTCTATACCTTGACAAATCTTATTTAACCTCCAAACACTGCTTAAAATATTACGGTATCTAATCTTTTTGATAATAATTCTTCTAATCAAATTTTTTATTTTTAGTAATATACGTGACACAAAATAACGCAACAGACTCAACCCCAAAGAACGATACACAAATTTTAGCAAATGCATTAATATACTAGCATCGCTTTGACTTCCCCCCCCTGCATAATAAGAGTATTTTATCTTTCTAATAAAATTTGTTTTAATAATTTGATATCTAGAAACACTATATGAATATTTTTTACAAATATAACCCACCTGGTCTAGCAATATTAACGATTTTCTTTTATTTACTATAACTTTAGCAGTATAACCATTCTTTGCATTTTCTATATTCGCTTTTATCAATAACGCTCTTTTTTTTGCTTCTAATTGATTTTTATGTGAAAAGAGAATGAACCAAGTTTTAAGATGACCTCTAGACCTATCAACAGCATCACGCCCTTCCAAACCATGCGATGCACCTTCACCTAAAATTTCAATATCTCCTAACGGTATATCTCGGTAATAATTTCCTTGTGCAAAATTATCGCTCTTATATAAATAATAAGCAACACATTGCTGAAACGAATCAGGACCAAAGCAAGGGTTCCAATCCCCCCCCACATCTAACCATTGCTTTGTATAAAATGCTACACTATCAGGAGCAAATCCACATTCCCATAAATCTATATAATTTCTATAACGAAATTGCGACAATCTAATTCTAAAATAATTATCCGGATAATAATTAACATACTTCTCTAATACTTTATCCCAACCTTTAGTTTTAAACCTGACTTCATCAAATAAATTAGAAACGAAATATGCATTTGGATCTGTAATTTTATATAAAGCATTCAAAGGTTTCCACAAATCAAAAAAACCATTCTCTAGATGAGTTTGAATATATTTTAATTGTAATTTTCTAAAAGAAATTTGCTTTTCTACAAACTCTTTCATCACATAATCATCGTCATCAATATTTACTAAAACCTCTATCCTTTCCGGATTTGTCGCAGTTTCCTCAATATTATTTAGGAATTGTTCAAACAATGCAGGTTTATTAGAATTTAGCTGTATCGATATAAGCACTGAATTATCTTGTTCTTTAACACCGGAAACAATATATCCTAAATCACTATACAACCTAGACAATTCTGATTCTAAAAGAATATATTCATCAAATATTTCCCTTTGCCACTCTTGCCACTGACTTCTAATTTCTTCTGCTTTGTTTTTAATATCGGCAGCACAACTACACTCTATTAATTGAGAATCACCTTTTAAATACTCAAACAATGAGTCAAAATAATTCTGATTCTCTATTACCGCATCAAAATCTATATGCTGTGCATAAATACGACTTTCCTCAGAGTCATTTCTTAAACTGCTTAATACATAAATGAATGACACCAATGCAGCTTTATCGACATCATGTGTCGATTGATATTTATTTAGTAAATCTATAGATAATTTGTTCTCAGTAATTTTGCCAATAGCATTAGAATAAATTTTTTTAGAATTATAACACAAATTCTTAAAATTTTTATAGCAACTATCAACCCTTAATATTGGATGTCTTGTTAAGTTAACTACTTTGAATGAGCCAGAAATCCTACGAGAAATCAACTGATTTTTTACTTCTGCCAAAGAATAATGGCCTAATAAACCACTACTACCATCAAATTTATCAAAGATATTATCAATATCATCACGCTTCTTATCAAATAAACTCCTAATATAATAATCATCTTTTTGTTCAACAAAATCACAAAACAAATTCTTACGTGATAGCTTCTCTACCATAGTCGGATATTCTACTCCCCCCCAAGAAGTAACAAAAAAATTCTTAGACATGGTTAAATTGTAATATCGTTAAAATGATCTTTAGCTCTCTCAACTGCATTACTAGGAAAATGATCAGGATAATCAACAGGCATGCCTTTATACGAAGGTTTCATCCATTGATTTCCTTGTTTCTGAATAGCCCAAAAACCTCCCCAGCTTGATACTTCACCAAAAATTTCAGACACTGCTAACGTCACCCCAGGATGATAATTTCTACCTGTTTTCGGGTCCTTAATAAAATCTAAATCTCCTGACTTATGTGCTAATTCTTGGTCGCATTCATGAAGCTGTAAGTTTAAATCATCCCCGCATATAACCCCCCCTTCTTTTACTAGTGCAAGAGAATTCAATATATCTTTTTTTACTGGTTCATATGTGTGATTTGCATCTATAAAAACAACATCAAATTGGTTATACCCTAGCATTGGTAATATATCATCGCTTTGACCGCGCAAATGCTGCGTAGTAATTGTTTCAGGAATAGTATTTACATTATGCAAAAAAACATTATAGGCTACATCCGATACAAGCATTGATTCCATCTGAACATAAACTTCATCCTCATGCTTAGTTCTATCAAAAAATGGCTTCCAAGCATCAACACATGTAATTTTCCCTTTCCCATTATTATGCAATTTAAGACCTTGCGCCCATGACAAAGTAGATGCACCAAACCATGACCCAATTTCTAATATATCAATATCTTGTTTCTGTGCTTTATTTTTTAAATACCATATTGTTGCCATCATAAAAATATGCCTAACCGGCGCACTCAATATCGCATATTTAGAATCAAAAATAGGCTGATCAGGAGAGATGGTTTTTAATATATTTTGATAAGACATGAATAACTTTATATTTAATTAATTATTTTAATATCAACCTCCAATAGCAAGGATACTCAACATACTATAATTTTTCTAAAACTCTAGAAGAAACTAAGAATACAGCTAAATTCTATCGATAGGTAATTCATGATAACACGCTCCAGATTCAAACATTACTTTTCTTTTTCCTGCTCCCTGAAATCTATATTTCATACTATTATAATTTTCCACCGATATAATACGTACATCAATCGAAACTCTGGTATGACTCTCTAGCGGCTCTCCTGTATGCAAACATCTCGCATCAAAAACCATAGTGTCCCCCAATCTAGTTGCAGATTCCGGGGCAAATTTATCTAGCTCTTTATTAAACCCCTTATCATTTATCGCTTTATCAATAAATGAAGGAAAATCATAATCAAATTCATTTAAAATCTTTCTTGTATTTCTTATATCCATAAATCTAAATCCATGTTTTTGCTCCCCTATTACATTCGTAAGCGGTACCCATAAATTTATTTCTTGCGGAGGGTGACCATACCCTATATCAGTATGGTATCTTGGATAATGGTGACTATTCTTACCATTAGGACAATGGAGCCTTATAGTAGGAACTTTCTGAAAATAAAATGGAAACTTAAAATATTCCTGATACAAATATTTTATATATCTTAGATATACATCCTCAAACTGTTTATCATTTTCATAAAAAAACTGACTGATCTTATTTACACCGCTAACAAAATTATATTCCCTCATTTCATCATCAAGTAACTCATGAAGATTTTCTAACTCACAAGCACCTTGAATAATCCCTTTTTGCTCCAACAACCTCAATATTTCATTCCTTAAATTCAAAGAATGTTCTTTCGTATTTATATCTATACTATCTTCTTGACTTATCCCACTAAAAGCTCCTTCTGACTCAAACTCTTCTCTGAAGAAACTTTTCTTTTCTTCTTCACTTAGAATATTAAAATGCGCCTTATTCAGTTCAGTATCACGTAATTTCATTTTTCAATCTCATTTATTAAAAGACACCATAGTGTATCTAGAATTACCAGCGAACTCACTCACAGTATTGATATAATGGGGACAACGAAATTTCTCGTTATGCAATAACACCAACCTATTAAACTTAGGAAAAATAGGTACCACATGATCTTCATTTTCATGAGAACCAACATGCAAAATTCCTCCCCAATCCCACACCCACTTTTTATTCACATAATATATACTATTAATTTTCCCTGCATAATCATCAATATGAACACGATAAAAATCGCCTTTTTCCAATTTATAACAACGAGTATCAAACTCAGTCAAAGGGAGCTTAGACACCTCCTTAATGGTAGGCTTAAAATATTCATCAAATATCTCTTTAATCCTATCTAATCTCTCAATTTCTTTAGACCTATTAAACCTTGCTAAATATTTTTCATCGCCACTAGGAAAATTTAATAACTCTGTCTTAAACACATGTTTATAATGGTCATCCCTTACCTGATCCAACCTTTCCCAATCATGCTCCAACTCATACAAATCATATATTTCATCTGCTACCGATACAGGCAAAAAATCATCTATTATTGCATAACCTTGCGAATTTAACATCTCATAAATTTTTTCTATATTTTCCATTATCTTGCTCCACTTACAGATACTATACTACCACTTACATAACTTGATTGATCAGAATCAAGCCAAAACACTACATCAGCTACTTCTTTAGGCTCTCCCATTCTTTTACATGGTATAGAACCTAGTAAAGCTTTTTTTCTTTCCTCTGGTACATCTTTATGACTATCCGTATCTATTACAGAAGGACTTACTGCATTAACCCTTACATTATACTCTGCAGCTTCCCTTGCCAATGCTTTAGTAAAAACTTCAACTGCAGCCTTAGAAGCAGCATAATGAGACATATTAACTCCACCAAACTTTGCTGCCTCGGATGTAATATTAATAATATTACCAAATTTCTGACTCCTCATTATTTTTAACGCTTCTCTAGCACATAATATTGCACCAAAAGTATTTGTTAAAAACACCTTCTCCAAAATTTCATACGATAAATCAACTACCTTTGAAAAACCACCGGACAATGAAGCATTATTTACAAGACAATCAAGGCGTTTATATTTACCCTTAATACTCAAAAAAATATCTTTGATATCTTGCTCCTTAGAAATATCACCTTTAACTAACTCAGCCTTACCACCTAAGAGCTCTATCTCTTTTTTAAGTAATTCCGCTTCTTTTTTACTTTTTAAATAATTTATAAGTACTATACAGTCTAATGCAGAAAATCTTTTAGCAATAGCAGCCCCAATACCCCTACTAGCCCCTGTAATCAGCACTATTTTATCAGCCATTTAAGAAACCTTCTTGCCAGATAAATTAGTTTTATCCGTAAAAGCATTATACCTGTTATTTAACTGATCTTTATTATTGATATACCAATCTATAGTTTCTTTAATACCCTCATCAATTGATACTGTAGTTTCAAAACCATATGACGATGCTCTACTCATATCCATTAATCTTTTAGCATCACCCTTAGGCTTACTAGTATCCCATACTATTTCCACAGGACCTCCTGGTACATTCCTAGCAACCGTTTCAGCTATTTCTTTTATAGTGACCCCAGATCCACTTCCAAGATTAATAGGTTCATTAATACCTTTTTCTATAGCTAGCATCATTCCTCTGGCTACATCTCTTGCATGTATAAAATCTCTTATAGGAGAACCATCGCCCCAAACATTTAATGGTCTTTCACCCGAAAGCACCCTATGTATTAAAGATGGTATCACCATTGCATTTTCAGGATCAAAATTATCAAATGGACCATAAACATTAGCAGGTCTAACTATCGAAATTTTATCCCAACCATATTCTATTTTGTAACTTTCAGCTTGTAATTCTGATACTCTTTTTGCCCAACCAGCAAAACGGTCATTATTAGAAGGAAACGTTTTCCATACATCATCTTCATAAAACACTTCCGCCGGAGAATAAACCCCCACCGAACTAGTAAATAAATACCTTTCAACATTACATCTTCTAGCAGCTTCCATCATATTATAACTAAATGTAACAGTAGGCACTAAAAAACTAGCTGGTCTTTCCGCACACATTTTTGGTGAGCCTTTTACACCTGCAAGCTGAAAAACAATCTCCTGCCCATCGCATATTTTTGTGCAGTTACTAAGTTCTCTTAAATCCGCCTGCACAAATCTTACGTTTTTTGGAGCCCTTGACGGATCATCTAAGGACACTACAGTTACCTCAGCCCCTTGATCTACTAACATTTCAACTAATGGCCTACCTATTAATCCCGTTCCTCCTGTTACTAATACTTTTTTATTTTTATAAAATGACATCTGCGCTGCTTTAATAAGGTTAGAGGTAGACTATAATACACCTAACTATATTGTCAAAATATATCACAACACTCTTTTACCGGCATTGCTAAACATTAGTTGTTAACAGCTCGCCCCTGCTATGAAATAGCATTAACAAGGAATTTTCTATCATATCTATAGCTTTGCTGTAACGCTTGGTTTTTCT
>Ga0066825_10000327_pt1 | contig 15552 bp, 11 predicted proteins | sample ETNtaG_6_FD_65608 | JGI IMG/M metagenome (GOLD analysis project Ga0066825, IMG submission 65608) | Marine microbial and viral communities from oxygen minimum zone, Eastern Pacific Ocean - ETNP201306SV45 | ecosystem: Environmental > Aquatic > Marine > Oceanic | place: Pacific Ocean: Eastern...
AACACTCGCTGTGGGTCTCCTTGGTGATATGGCAAGCACAAAACAGTTTATGCTACAACTCGCTGGAGTAGGTATAGTTGGTGCATTCTGTGTTTTGAGTTCATTATTAATAGTGCTTATAGTAAAGTCTACAATTGGGCTACGTGTGACAAAAGAACAAGAAATTGGCGGGCTTGATGATGCTGAACATGGCATGTCAGCCTATGCAGATTTCAGTGTTTCTAAAAAGTAAAAATACTAATTATCAGTTTAGACCCGAGTGTTTATAAAAGCACTCGGGTTTATTTTTTATGTATTTTTGCAGCAAAAAAACATATGTACGCCATTACACTTGTTATTCAGTGCCCTGACAAGAAAGGTATTATTGCCGATGTAACCTCTTTTGTTTACCAACAAAAGGGAAACATCCAATACATTGACCAGTACGTTGATAGAGAAAACGGCGCATTTTTTATGCGTTTGCAAGCTGAATTAGACGAGCAACTTTGCTCCTATCAGAACTTCGTTAATCTATTTGAAAACCAACTGGCAAACGGTTACAACATGACATGGAGTCACCAACCGTTGAACTACAGGCCTAAAATGGCTGTTTTTGTGTCAAAATACGATCACTGCCTGTATGACTTATTAGGGCGCTATAAGTCTGGAGAACTTGGCGTTGAAATTCCATTTATTCTAAGTAACCACAAGGATTTGGATTCAATTGCAAAAGCTTTTGAAATCCCCTTCTTTCATGTCCCTGTTACCCAAGAAACCAAAGCAATTGCCACAAAACAACAGCTAGCTCTACTGCATGAACACAAGGTAGATTTTGTAGTTTTAGCACGCTATATGCAAATTGTACCTCCAGATCTTATTGAAGTTTACAAAAACAAAATTATTAATATTCACCACTCCTTTTTACCTGCATTCCCAGGAGCAAAACCTTATCATTCAGCATTTGAGAGAGGAGTAAAAATCATTGGCGCCACCAGTCATTATGTGACAGAAGAACTCGATGCTGGACCCATCATAGAGCAGGGAGTATCTCAAGTTTCACACAATCACAGTGTTTCCCAATTGATTGCCAAAGGCAGAGATTTAGAAAAAATGGTTTTAGCAAATGCCGTTAAGCACCACGTTGAAAAAAAGGTGCTTGTATACGGTAACAAAACCGTAATCTTTACCTAATTAACGGCTTTTAGAAAAGCGAGGGTTGTTTTATTAAAAAAATCTGGTTTTTCTACATTAACAACGTGTCCACAATCAGGAACAACTACAATTTGAGAAGCCTTTTGCATTCCAGCCAACTTTTGGATACTTGGTAAAAACATATAATCTTCTTCACCCATAACATAGAGTGTTGGTATACCAACATCTACCTGTCGAAAAAAGCGCAGCAATGGCTTTAATTCTGAAGTGAGCTTATACCAACGTAAAAACTCTTTGTGATAAAGTTTTTTAGCCTCTCTTACAAAAAGCAGCCTAGACTCGCGATGGTTTTTCTTTGGCATGATAATAAATGCGAAAAAACGATATAGCCACAGGTATGGAATTACAGATTTAACTACATTACCTAAACGCATTAAAATCTGAGATCGAACATTGAGCTTCATAATTGCACCACCCATTATCATACTTGAAATTCGTTCAGGGTAATTTTCAGCCAATTGACGAATGAGTATGGTGCCCAAAGAAATACCTACAAAATGAGATTTTTCAACCTTTTCAAAATCTAATACTTCAACAATATCATCTACAATGCTATCGAACGTGTAGCGTTTTTTGAATGCACTTTTTATGCTTGGTTTCGAATTCCCATGACCACGCAAATCTAACAGCAAAACATTGAACTGCTTTGAATAGTCACGAATCTGTTTAAACCAAATAGACGAACTCCCACCTGCACCATGAACAAAGGTGACCCATTCAGAGGAAGTTTTATGGTTATAGCGACTATAATGTAGCATTAGGTTAATAGTTTTTGCATTTGACTTTGAAGGGAAACAGCAGCTTTGTAGGCAGCTTCAATATAGTCTTCACCCTTGCTGGCATATAAAATTCCACGGGAGGAGTTAACCAAAAGTCCAATTTGTTCATTTGATCCATTTTCAAAAACATCCTTCAAACTTCCGCCTTGTGCACCAACTCCGGGGATTAATAAAAAGGCATTGGGTATTATGTTCCTAATTTCTTTTAAATAATCTGCCTTGGTAGCACCTACTACATACATAAGCCTATCAGCATTATCGTATTTTAAGGATGTAGAAATTACTTGTTTAAATAATGGTCGTCGTTCAGCGTTTTTTTTGAATTGAAAATCAGCTGCTCCATTATTAGAAGTCAGGGCCAACAATATGGCATGCTTGTCTTTATATGTTAAAAAAGGTTCAATTGAGTCTTTTCCCATATATGGGGCAATGGTGATAGAATCAAAAGGCATGGCTTCAAAAAAAGCCTTAGCATATCTTAGGGATGTATTACCAATATCTCCGCGTTTGGCATCAGCAATGGTAAATAAAGCAGGGTAATGTGATTTAATATAGTGTATCAGTTTGGCTAGAGATGCAAAACCAGTTTCACCATAGGCTTCAAAAAATGCGGTATTTATTTTAACTGCCACACATAAGTGTTGTATCTCATCTACTATGGCTTTACAAAAATCAAAAAGAGGTTCTTTGCTTGAATTAACAAACTGCTCAGGCATTTTTTCAATATCTGGATCCAAACCCAAACACAGAAAAGATTTTTTAAGCTGAATTTGATTATATAAGTCTTGTTGAGTCATATTACAGCAATTCGTCTGATAATTTAAGTTTCTCCGTATTCTGATAAAGCTGTATTTCATCAATCAACTTCTGAATATCTCCATTAATAATGTTCTGCAAATCATATAATGTTAATCCAATACGATGGTCTGTTACCCGTCCCTGTGGATAATTATACGTTCTAATTTTTGCGGATCGATCTCCCGACGAAACCATACTCTTTCTTTTTTCAGAGTCTGCAGCTTCCTTTTTAGCAAGCTCCATATCGTAGAGTCTTGAACGGAGTACTTTCAAGGCTTTTTCAAGATTTTTGTGAGAAGATTTTTGATCTTGACAACTCACAATCATGCCTGTTGGCTCGTGGTGTAACTTAATTGCAGAATAGGTCGTATTTACCGACTGACCGCCAGGACCTGTTGAAGTGGTACGCTCAATTCTAATCTCAGTCATATCAAGTTCAATATCAAACTCTTCAGCTTCAGGTAAGACCATTACTGTAGCTGCAGAGGTATGTACACGTCCTTGCGTTTCTGTTTGTGGCACACGCTGAACGCGGTGAACTCCTGATTCAAATTTTAAAGTACCATACACTTGATCGCCATTTACTTCAAAAATGATTTCTTTAAATCCGCCCGAAGTGCCTTCGCTCATATCTACTACGTTAACCTTCCAGCCCTTACCTTCACAATACTTAGTGTACATACGAAACAGGTCACCTGCAAAAATACTCGCTTCGTCGCCACCTGTACCGGCACGAAGCTCCATCATGACATTTTTAGCATCCTCAGGGTCCTTAGGAATAAGCATAAAGCGAATTTCTTCTTCAATTAAAAGCAGTTTTTTTGAAGAGATATCCAGTTCTTCTTTAGCCATTGCAAGCATATCTGGGTCACTTTCATCTGAAATAATGGCTTCAGCTTCTTCTTTATTGCTTACAAGGCTCAAAAATTCTGCGCGTTTTTCCATCAATGCGCTTAAATCCTTGTATTCACGGTTCAAGGATATGTATCGCTTTTGGTCAGCGATAATATCAGGTTGTATGATTAGGTCTGAAACCTCATCAAAACGTTGTTTTACAATCTGTAATTTTTCCTGTAACATTTACTTTGATACAAAGGTACGCAACTCCAACATAAAGCTAATACGGATATTATCACGTATCTTGACTAGCATAAAAGAGGGAAGGGTAATGTCAAATTCAGATGGTTTAAAATCAAAATCTCCTTCAATAATCCATAAATCATCTTTTTTAATCCAATTTGCAGTTGTGGTGAGGCTTACAGTTTTGCCGTGAAACTTCAAATTTCCTATTATATTAAGCATGTCGCCATCCAAGGTAAGCTTATCCGAATAGAATGAAACTTTTGGAAATAATAAAGCCTCTAAAACCTCAAGTGCATGAGCATCACGATTTTCATTTCTTGAATCAAATGAAGCAACAGGTGCCATGATTGCCATGCGTGCAGGCACAGCATCTTCGAGTATGACTACTCCCTGAACTTGTTTTGAAGTACCAGACCAATCGTGTATGGCGTGAGAGGCCTCATATGTGATTTTAGAAGTAGTGGGTTCAACACGAAGTTGTTGAGCACCTAGCAATGAGGAAAAAAGTAAAAATAAAAGTGAAAAACGTGTCATTTTAAAATTTAAAAACCAATACAGCCATCGCATAACTTCCAAAGGCGGTGTAAGCAGCGGCTTTGTGGATTTCTTTGTTTTTATCTTTGTATATGTTTGTAGCCACCATGGCAGAAAAGTGAACAGTTGCTAAAATTTTATGCGCCTTTATTGATGAAAATCCACGGACCTTTTTATTAATTAGTGGTGGTGGTGCAAACAATGACAGTCCTGCTGTTGTAAAATAGCCAATATTGACCACATCACCCATGGTTTTGTGAAGTTCATATAAACTGCCATCGCCATTGTAAAGTTTCCCGCCAATTATTCCTTGAGCAACCATGGCTGCTAAAGTTGCATAACCCATCACTTGATGTGAGACAAGCATTGCACGACGCACTTTAAGTTCCTTTTGGCGTTGCTCTATGTTTAGTTTTGATAAACCTGTAGCTCTAAAAACCCCCCTTTCCCCCCATAACAATCTTTGAGTAAAAACCATACGTTCTGGAAGTAAGGGAGGTGTCTCAACTTTTTCATCGATTAACATAAATAGGTAATCCCCTTCTTGCGCATGAGAAAAAGTGTTTATAACAATGACAATAATCAACAATAACTTACGCATATTCAAAAGTCCCATTTGGAGTGGATAAGGTAAGTTTTTTAGTTGCGCTCTCAGCAACTCGGCCCACCACTTGGGCATCAATACTAAAAGATTTGGCTATTTCAATAATCGAAGCTGCATTTTCAGCAGATACATACAGTTCCATTCTGTGGCCCATATTAAACACCTTATACATCTCACGCCAATCTGTTTTTGATTCAGATTGAATCATCTTAAATAGTGGAGGTATGGGAAACATATTGTCTTTGATAATGTGTCCACTATCAATAAAGTGAAGCACTTTGGTTTGGGCACCCCCACTACAATGTATAGCTCCATGTATGTCATTGGGGCTAAAAACATCAAGTATTGCTTTCATAACTGGCGCATAAGTACGGGTGGGTGACAATACCAATTTACCCGCATCAATAGAAACGTCTTCTACCGAATCCTGCAAGTTTTTAGATCCGGTATAAACCAAATCACTTGGCAACAATGGATCAAAGCTTTCTGGAAACTCTTCTGCGAGTGATTTGCTAAAAACATCGTGACGTGCAGAAGTAAGTCCATTACTTCCCATACCGCCATTATATGTCGTTTCGTAAGAAGCTTTTCCATAAGAGGCCATTCCTACAATTACATCACCGGCTTTTATATTGGCATTGTCAATAACACGGTCGCGCTTTAAGCGGGCCGTTACGGTAGAATCAACAATAATAGTACGCACCAAATCACCAACATCTGCGGTTTCGCCACCTGTTAATGTTAGTTTCATGCCTTGAGCATTTAGCTCATCAACAAGTTCATTTGTTCCCTCAATAATAGCTTTAATAACCTCACCAGGGATGTGGTTTTTATTTCTTCCAATAGTAGATGAAATAAGAATTTCATTAACAGCACCAACGCACAACAAATCATCAATATTCATGATAAGCGCATCTTGAGCAATACCTTTCCAAACAGACAAATCACCCGTTTTTTTCCAATACATATATGCTAAAGATGACTTTGTGCCCGCGCCATCTGCATGCATAACCAAACAATAATCTGAATCTCCAGTTAGGTAATCAGGAACAATTTTACAAAACGCCTTTGGAAAAAGACCTTTATCAATATTCTTAATAGCTGCGTGAACATCTTCTTTGTCAGCAGATACACCACGCATTTGATATCGTTCGCTTGAATGATTTTCTGTCATATTAACGTAAAAATAATAGTTCTCGGTATTTGGCTAGTGGCCAAGCAGAATCATCAACTAAAAGCTCAAGACCATCAACACATTCACGGATTTTATCAAATACTGGAATTACGTTTTTAGCATACATATGAGCTTGATCATCTAATTTGCTCATGCTATTGGCCTTGGCTCTTTCTTTTGAAAGTATTTCGCAAGCAGTAGCGAGCTTGTCTGTTAAACCACTGATTTTCTCAATGGAATTCATAGCTACTGGCGCATATTTAGAGAAACCATCTCCATAAATTTCTTTTAAACCCTTGACATTTTCAATAAGTACACTTTGATATTTAAACGCTGTTGGGAAAATTTGATTGTTGACAAGGTTTTCCAAGACAAAGCTTTCAATTTCGATTCTTTGTACGTATTGTTCAAGCTGAATTTCATAACGAGCTTTCTGTTCAATGGGGTTCATGACATTCATTGAATGAAATAAATCTATAACGTCTTTTTTCATACGAACAGATAAGGCTTCAGGCGTTTTTCTTAAGTTTGAAAGTCCTCTTCTCTCAGCCTCCTTTTCCCACGAACTGCTATAACCATCTCCGTCAAATAAAATATTCTTTGTTGTCTTCACGTACTCACGCAAAATGTTGAAGATGGCATCGTCTTTTTTAAGCTTTTTAGATTTAATAAGCGCATCTACTTCAGATTTAAATGAAATTAGTTGTTTGGCAACTATAGTATTTAAAACAGTCATGGGTATGGCGCAATTCTGTTCAGAGCCTACGGCACGGAATTCAAATTTATTCCCTGTAAAAGCAAAAGGTGAGGTTCTGTTTCTATCAGTGTTATCCAGTAAAATTTCTGGGATTTTTCCAACAACATTGAGTTTTAAATCCGTTTTTTCTTTAGGTGATAATTTACCTTTAGAAACCTGCTCTAAGTTTTCGAGCACAGATGACAACTGTGAGCCAATAAATATGGAAACAATGGCTGGTGGTGCTTCATTGGAACCTAGACGATGGTCATTACCAGCGCTAGCTACAGATGATCGTACAAGTGATTCATAATTTTGGACCGCCTTGATAGTGGTGATAAAAAAGGTCAAGAACTGTAGGTTACTCATAGGCGTTTTTCCTGGACTTAAGAGGTTTACACCTGTATTGGTAGAAAGTGACCAGTTGTTGTGTTTTCCAGAGCCATTAATTCTAGAAAATGGTTTTTCATGCAGTAATACCTTGAAGTGATGCTTACTTGCTACCTTACCCATAATATCCATAAGTAATGCATTGTGGTCTACGGCTAGGTTGGCTTCCTCAAAAATAGGCGCTAATTCAAATTGGTTGGGCGCTACTTCGTTGTGGCGTGTCTTTACGGGAATTCCCAACAACATAGAGTCATACTCAAGTTCACGCATAAAATTAATGGCTCGTGATGGGATAGAGCCAAAATAGTGGTCGTCTAGCTGCTGTCCTTTGGGTGGTGGGTGTCCTACTAAAGTTCTGCCAGTGAGCATTATATCAGGACGAGAGGAAGCAAGGGCTTTATCAATAAGAAAATACTCTTGCTCCCATCCAAGTGTGGCGTTTACGTGCTTCACCGTTTTATCAAAATACTGTGCGACTTGAGTAGCTGCAGCATCTATGGCATTTAATGCGCGCAACAAAGGAGTTTTATTGTCTAATGCCTCACCTGTATAGGAAACAAATATTGTGGGCACACAAAGGGTGGTGCCGTAAATAAAAGCAGGTGAAGAAGGATCCCAGGCAGTGTATCCTCTAGCTTCGAAAGTGTTTCGAATACCACCGCTGGGAAAGCTGGACGCATCGGGTTCTTGTTGTACCAATTGTGAACCATCAAAGTATTCTAGGCAATCGCCGTTTGAATCAAAATCAAAAAAGGCGTCGTGCTTTTCAGCTGTGGTACCCGTTAGTGGCTGAAACCAGTGAGTGTAATGCGTAGCACCCAAAGACAAAGCCCAATCTTTCATAGAGGCGGCTACATGGTCTGCTATGGTTCGTTTAATTTTTGTGCCTTTTTCAATGGCCTCATCGACTTCAGCAAAGGCTTGCTTGGTCAAAAAAGTCCGCATTACTTTCTTGGTAAAGACATGACTTGCAAATAGCGTCGATTTTTTTTGGTCGTTATGAAAAGGGTTTGGTAAACGGCTTACGGCGTCCTGAATGGCTTGAAAACGCAGTTTGTTCATTTGTATTAAGGTATAAGGATGTAACAAATATACATCAAATACGGCTATTATTTTGAGTGTCTGTGTATTTTGGATTTAATGTAAAAACGACTGATTATTATATATTTAATAATTTAACCCCATCAATTTTGAGGGGTTTACAAAAATATAGGTAATGTTTATAAAAAAACACCACCTAATATTAGTGGGGTTATTATTAATTTTATTTTTGTTTAATCATTATATAAAATCATGAATAAATCAAAACTTGAATACATTTGGTTGGATGGCTATGAGCCAACTGCCAACTTACGAAGCAAAACGAAAGTAGTTAGTGACTTTTCTGGAAAACTAGAGGATGTCGAAATGTGGTCTTTTGACGGTAGTTCTACACTACAAGCAGAGGGAGGTTCTTCTGACTGTCTATTAAAACCTGTTGCCATCTACCCTGATCCTGAAAGAAGAAATGGATACTTGGTAATGACTGAAGTTCTTAACGCGGATGGTTCAGCTCACGTTTCAAACGGTCGTGCTACAATTGATGACGATGACGATGATTTTTGGTTTGGATTTGAACAAGAATATTTTCTTTGGGATCCAGAAACAAATCTACCACTTGGTTTCCCGAAAGATCAAACACCACAAGGTCAGTTTTACTGCTCTGTTGGTGCTAAGAACTCTTTTGGACGCGAAATCATGGATCGTCACTTAGATATTTGCCTAGATGCAGGTTTAAACGTTGAAGGTACTAACGGTGAGGTTGCCCCCGGGCAGTGGGAATTCCAAATTTTCTCAAAAGGTGCCGCAGAAGCAGGTGACCAAATTTGGATTGCACGTTATATCCTAGAACGTTTGGCTGAAGACTATGGGTTAGCCATTGACTATCACCCAAAGCCACTTGGTGCTACAGACTGGAATGGTTCTGGTATGCACGCAAACTTCTCAAACAGCGTCCTTAGAACCTGTGGTTCGAAAGAAACGTATGAGAAAATTTGTGAAGCATTCCGCCCTGTTGTAAAGGAACACATTGAAGTGTATGGTGCTTACAACGATCAACGTTTAACAGGTGATCACGAAACACAGTCTATTAACGAGTTCAGCTATGGTGTTTCTGACCGAGGAGCTTCTATTCGTATCCCAATTATGACTGTTGAAAAAGGTTGGAAAGGTTGGTTAGAAGATCGTCGTCCAGCTTCCAATGCTGATCCATACAAAATTGCTGCGCGTATAATCAAGACCGTAAAGTCTGCTGACGTGTAATTAAAGATTTAATTTTTTACCAAAAGCATCTGATATTCCGATATATTCGGCAATCAGGTGCTTTTTTTATGCAAGCGTTACAACCAAATAATAAATATAGGCTGCGCTTAGAATAATACCTTCGTGCCAGCTAAGCTCCAATCGCTTTGGAATTAAAACCAATGGCAAAAGTATAAACGCAAATCCAAGCATTACCCAAATATCAAACGACAACAATCTGTCATCAACAACATTTAAGGGATGAATAACAGCAGTAACGCCCAATACAGTGAGGATATTAAACAAGTTGGAGCCAATAAGATTACCGATTGAAATACCCGATTCTTTTCTTACAATAGCTATTCCTGATGCCACGAGTTCAGGTAAGCTGGTACCAATGGAAACCAGCGTGATCCCAATAATACGTTCGCTTACATCAAAAGCGCGGGCCAAACCAATAGCCCCTTTGACCAACCACTGGGAACCAAAGGCCAAGCCCAACGACCCTAAAGTCACAAAAGTTATAATCCACCACCAGCTTTTAATTGAAATAACCTCTGCAGCCTGTTCAGCTATCACAGGGGGCTGATACCTTATCAAATAATACATTACCGCTACCAAACCACAAAGCAATAGTATGCCCTCGATTTGGCTAATGGTTCCATCATGGATAAACAACAACAACAACAAAGAGACCCCAAAAACAATAGGCCAATCGAATTGATAAAAGCTTTTTTGAATATCAATCTTACTGAACAACAGAACCAATCCCAAAACAAAACCCAAGTTTGCGATATTAGATCCAACGACATTTCCAAGTGAAAGGTCGGGATAGCCCGCAAGCGCAGCGCGAATACTTGTAATAAGTTCTGGAAGTGAGGTGGCAAATGAAACAATAGTCATTCCCACCACTATCTTTGGCACATGCCACCGTGCGGCAGCAGCCACAGCGGCACGCAGTAGCCATTCGCCACCTAAAAGCAGTAACGTAAGACCTCCAACAAGTAGTAACGTATTCATATTTTGTGGCGAAGATACGGTGCAGAAGGTTTTGTACCTTTGCGTTATGCAAAAAAAAGTGTTTCAGTTTTTGGCAAAATGCAATAAACTATTCTTGCCCAGTTTGACGAAAAAGCAGGTGGATTTGGCTAAAGCTACCAAAGGACAGTTGTTACTCATTGCATGGCGTGCTTATGTTACAATGCGTGCAATTTAGTTTTGTTGCATTGCTAAAATAAGATATATTTGCACCCGCAATCGGCCTCGTGGCGCAACTGAATAGCGCATCTGATTACGGCTCAGAAGGTTGCAGGTTTGAATCCTGCCGAGGTCACGAATAAATCAACAAAAAGTTGAAACAAAGCAAGCTCAAAATAAAGAGTTTGCTTTTTTATTTTGAGTGATGCTAACGTTTCTTTTGTTGATTTTCAAAGCGGAGCTTTGTGAGGATCACAACGTAATCCTTTTCAATTGTAAGAAAAATTCGTGCTTGAGCGTTTTTTTGTTGGTGCTATTTTCAAAGAGTAGCTTCGTAAGAGCGACAGCGTAATACTGTCAAGTTCACGGAGTGTTTTCAACAAAACCCAGTACAAGTACAAAAAAAATCCCCACAAATTGTGGGGATTTGTTCAAATTCATTTTTAATAGTTAAATGTTAGTTATATCCTTCGTTTTGAACCAATTTAGAATTTATTTGTAATTCCGAAGCTGGGATAGGCCATCTGATCTCATTAGGTGTATATTGCGGTTGCGGATTTCCACTATTTGACCAAATGGGTTGAGAGGAGTTAATTGCCTCATAGTAAACCCCATTTCGAACGAGATCATTTCTCCTCCACCCTTCAAAACACAGTTCTTTTCTGCGTTCACTCAAGATTTCATCTTTGTTATGTTGCTGGGTTCCAACAACCAAATCTGCTGCTACTCCAGTTTTGACTTCATTAGGCCATACACGTGCGCGAGCCCTTAACAAGTTGATGGTCATATCTGCATCAGCCTGTGAGAGTTTATTTTGACCGTTTAAAGCCTCTGCGTACATCAAAAGAACATCAGCGTAGCGAATATAAATTTCATCTACTGGGGTATCACCTCCCCAATCACTCGGACGAATATTATGCCACTTCCAAGGTTTCCATGCGCCTTTTCCCAATCGTCTTGCTTGACCGTATGTGGTTTGTCCTTTGTCTCCAAACATACCGTCTTCTGGCCAATTGTTTATCCATTGTGATTGATTCACATTGGTTTTTGCAATGTTATTTCTTGCGCGAATATCAAGGTCTTCGTAGGGTTGTGCAAAAGGATGGTTGTTTCTTGGCAGACCTCCTTTTCCATTGTTTGCCGTCCAATTCCCAGTGTTTCCAGGTCCTGTAGCTGGCCCTGCCAATTCCCAGTTTACATACCACATGTTTCCATTGGCTGAGCCATTTGATACAGACCCCAATGGACCATACAAGGTGCCGATAGCACTTCCTTGATCCATTCCTGGACCATCAAATCCAAAAGAAAAGATAACTTCTTTGTTTTGCTCATTGTCGACTTTGAAAATATCAGGGTAATAGTCAACCAAATCATATACACCACTGCCGATAACATCTTTCAGTTCTGTTTCAGCTTTGGCAAAATAGCTAGGGTCATTAATTGGGTGACCAGTCATTTGAAGATATACACGACCTAGAACCGCTTGGGCTGCACCTTTAGTAACACGCCCAGCGCCTTGAGTTTCTTCTAAGTTTTCTTTTGCAAACATCAAGTCCTCTTCTATAAACTTATAGACTTCAAGGGGTGTTGATTGCGCAACTTCAAGACTGTCAAGAGAGATGGTTTCATTTTTAATAAGCGGTATATTCTCCCATGAACTTACCAAACCAAAATTGATAATAGCTCTTAAGAAGCGTGCTTGGGCAACGAGCTTATTTTTATCTTCTGTATCAATTTGATCCTCTGTCATAGCACCTACTCTGTCAATAACGCTGTTTACCTTATTTAGATTGACATACATATTCTCCCAAATATCCCTTATAATGATATCTGAAGGTGAAAGCGTGTGAAGATAGATGGGTTTGAATCTACTCCAACCAGGAGAGACGATTTCGTCGACTGCCATTACCCCCCATAGATTTAACCAACCGTTGCCACCAGACTTAAGCGCAGATCGTGCGGCATCATATGCGCCAACCGTGTAAATCTCTGCACCTGTCTTATCCGTTAGTAAAGCAGCTGGATCTATAATACTTGTTGGATTTTCCTGTAGAAAGTCTTCTTGACACCCTAAAAACAACAGTCCAAGTATAAAATATCTTAATGTTTTAATATTTTTCATTTTATTATAATTTAAAATTAAAATCTTGCTACAATTCCTGTTCTAAATGTTCTAGATCTTGGATAAGAGTCAACATCTAAACCAGGTGTTAGCTGGTTATTACCCACACTTACATCTGGATCCCATCCACTGTATTTAGTCCAAATGTGTACATTGTCTAAGGATACGTACAGACGCAGATGTTTTACTCCAACCTCTTTCATGATTTCTTCAGGAAGGGTATATCCCAATGTGATATTTCCAATTCTAAAATAGGAACCATCTTCAAGGTACAGATCATAAGCTGCTGAATTTACGTCTCCACTATTTCCGGCACTAAATGCGGTGAAGGTGCCATCAGGGTTTGTTGGAGACCATCTGTCATCAACTACAGAAAACTTGTTTCTCCATGGAACAGCTGTTTGTGCCCCCTTTTTCAAAGTCTTGTTATAGACATCATTTCCATAGGACCAAGAAGTTTGTATAGACAAATCAAAATTTTTGTAATTAAAGTTTTGAGTCATTCCACCAAAGTGTTTAGGAAGTGTGTTTCCTATGATGTGTCTGTCATCATCATTAATTACGCCATCTCCGTTGATGTCTTTAAATTTAGTCATTCCAGGACGGTAGGTACCATTAGTAACAAGCGCATTTACGGGAACTCCATCCTTAAGCGTATACTGGTTTAAGCCCCACCACATTTCAGTGCCATCTCCGACTGCAGCAGCATCGGCATACAATTTGGTATTGGCATCATCAATACTCATTCCATCGAATTCGACAAAATCCTGATACGTGTAAACCCCGTCATAGGCCAATCCGTAGATTGAACCTAATGATTCTCCAACTCTCACTACGTAATCATTATTGGTTTGGTTATCCCCTATAGCTGTCACAAAAAATTCGTCGGCACCTCCTAGATCCAATACTTTGTTTTCATTGAAACTGATGTTGAAATTCATATTCCAATTAAAATCTCGATTCTCAATCATGTTTGCGTTTACAGCAAATTCATATCCTTTGTTGCTAACCAAACCAAGGTTTTTAAATGCAGTTTGATATCCTGAAGTAGAGGGTAGTGGAACTTCCAATAGTAAGTTTGACGTTTCTTTATCATAATAATCGGCTTCCATTGTGATGCGATTGTTGAACAACCCCAAGCTAAGACCATAATCAATTTCACGAGTGGTCTCCCACGTAAGTTCTTCATTGGCCAACTGAGTAATTGATGAGCCTGTTGTAAGTGCACTACCACCAAAAATATAGCTAGAGATTCCTGCTTGAGCAATCGATTTGTAGGCAGGAATTTCAGTATTACCAGATTGGCCATAGCTAAACTTCAGCTTGGCATCAGAAATCAGTGAATTGTTTTTTAGAAAGGACTCATTAGATATTCTCCAAGCTAGACCAAGTGAAGGGAAATAATCCCAACGCTTGTCTTCTGCAAAACGGGAAGAACCGTCATAACGTAAACTTGCAGTCACCAGGTATTTGTTAAATGCATCATATTGAACTCTAGCTAAAAAGGATTCAACAGAAGAGTTAAATGCATAGGATTGGGTTGGCTCTGTGTTGAGTGCACCTTGTAGAGCGTCTAAGTCGAGACCAGGAATATCAAAACCTGTTGAATTTGAAGTAAGGTTCTCAGAAGTATTCTGTTGGCGCTCGTAAACCAAAGTAGCATTGATACGATGGTCTCCGAAATCCTTTAAGTAGTTTAGGTTTTGTTCAGTAACCAAACTGCTGCTGTTGTAAAACCTAGTGATAGCCCTTCCACCAACTCCTTTAGACCATCCGAATTTATTGGTAAACCAAGCTTTGTTTTTTACTGCCATGGTGAACCCTCTTATGGAAGATTTGAAAGTCAGCCCCTCGGCCAATTCATATGATAAATAGGCATTTAGACTTGTTTGAAGTGTTTTACCTGTGTTGGTGTTTTCTGAAAGCATCAACTCTGGGTTACTCACATCTCCATTTCGGTTGGCAATGATGCGACCAGTTTCTGGGTCATATTCGTTTTGAAACCACCGCCTTGGTGATTGAACTGGTGAAAACAAAATGGCACTTGTTACAATACCTGAACGACCTTGGCTGTTGTCAGAAGCAGCCGTAACAACCCCAGATCTCGAAATATGTCCTATATTCCCATTAAATCCAGCCTCTAATTTATCATTGATTTTGGTTGTAATATTAAAATTACCTGTGTAACGTTCAATCTCAGAAGTTCTTATGATTCCCTCTCTATCTTGGTAAGATAAAGAAGCGTTATATCTTGTATTTTTATTTCCACCATTAGCCGATAATCTGTAATTTTTTGTAAAAGCTTCACGAGTAATATTTTCTTGCCAATCATCAATTAATATGGGTGGATCAAATTCCATTGTTGCTAAATCTATAGGGATGTAAGTACCTGTACCATCATCAATCCTCATAGATTCAGCTAAATATTTACTTTGGTTCGTATCATCTGTGACCTCTGAGAACTGGGGAAACCAAGTCTGATAATCATTTCGATAATCAATAAACTCTTGTGCCGACAAAACATCCAATTTATTAGCGAGTCTTGATACTCCAAAGTATGATTCAAAAGAAATTTGGGATCTTCCTGGCACACCTTTTTTAGTAGTAATCAAAATAACGCCATTTGCTCCACGAGAACCATAAATGGCTGTTGCTGAGGCATCT
>Ga0066825_10000328_pt1 | contig 15487 bp, 3 predicted proteins | sample ETNtaG_6_FD_65608 | JGI IMG/M metagenome (GOLD analysis project Ga0066825, IMG submission 65608) | Marine microbial and viral communities from oxygen minimum zone, Eastern Pacific Ocean - ETNP201306SV45 | ecosystem: Environmental > Aquatic > Marine > Oceanic | place: Pacific Ocean: Eastern...
CTCCCGTTGGTATTGGACAAGGGAGTATAGATAATTCGTTACCTGTAGTCATAGCAGATAATCAACCTGCGGTGCCAGTCGTAGAACAAAATAAAGTTCAGTCTGAGGTAGCGCTTTCTCTGTTAGGAATTCCTCGTTCTGAAGTTGCCCTTGGTATTTTTGCGGATGTGAATACCTATGATGTTGATCCTGGTGAATGGTCACAAAAACCAGTTGAAAGACAAGAATTTGATGCTACTACAAATCCACATGAGTTTGAAGGATTGAGTGCTGGCGTAAAAATGGGACATGGGTTAAGTCATGTACCAGAAGAAGCAGGGGCGTTATTAGAAGCTCCTAGAAATAAATCTGCTGTTCTCACATCGAAAAGATTTTTTAGATATCAACCGGGGCGTGTTTCCGCCGCGACATTTGGTGTTAAATCTTCTGTTACACCGGGGGAATTTGATGATAACGTAAGAAATCCCGCAATTCGTAAATATGGTATTTACGATAACTTTGATGGATATTATTGGGAAACAAGAGATACTGGAAAGGGAGATCAATTTGGTGTTGTTCGACGGACACAAGCATTAATTAAATATAGAAGTAATTTTGGTGTTGCCACTGGGGATCAAACCGAAGATTATTCTATAGTTGGATCAGATGATGCTTCAACATCATTGATTACCGCTAATACTCAGTCTAGTGCATCATTAACAGTAACTATCACGGATCTTTCTAATCCGCCAAAGGCAGGAATGTCTATTTATGATACGAAAGATAATTATAATGCGTCAGGTCAAGGTTTTATTCCTGCGAATACTCGAATTGAAACTGTAACTCAAACAGATGGTTCGCCAGATGGATCAGAATTTACTATTACACTTTCAAACAGTATCAATGGAACAACTGGTACAAATACTCAATTTTATTGTGATTTTTCTGGTGATCTTGTTATTGTTCGGGATAAACTAATGATGACACATGCTGCGATTTATGATCCAACTCTTTTAAAGGATGAAGAAACATATACATTTACAGCTGTAACAGATGGCACGACTGGACACGTTACATTATCTCAGGCTGATTATGATAAACTTGAAGAAGGCCAGATGGTGATGTATCAATCAGATGAAACTAATGGCGATGGCTATTTTGAAACTTCGATTCTAATCATTAAACAAAAGTTTGATGCATCAAATACATTAACACTTATTGATGTTAATGGTGATTCTTTAAATCTTACTAGCGGAACTTTAACAGCTTCTAAACACTCTCTCAAAACACCTGTTCCATTTATATTTCCATCGGCTATTCAAAAAGGTGAGGGAGGTTCTACCGCAGATATAATGTGGCCCTATGCAAGAGGATTTGGATTTAAAACAGATTCTGTTGAGAAAAGAGTTAATTTTGGTCCGACGCGCGGAGATGCAGTCGGAGCTGTACATACTGATACACAATTTGGATTTAATTCGGAGCTAGATATCAAAGGTGATATTGATGATGTAAATAATGGTAAGTCATGTGTTACACTGGGAACGCTTCCAACAGCATTTACTGCGGAAAATTCATACTTAAGACATGCATGGTCTCAATGGATTCGCCACAACGTAAAATCTAAATTTTATGGTGTTTATGAATATCGTATTCCCCGCTCAAGATTTTCCTTTGATTTTGTTGATGGTTCTCAAGGTAATAGATTACGTTATTCTGATAATACAAGAATCGCAGGAGGTAATGATGGAAACGAGAAATTACCTGGTGATGAAGTAGCGGGTATAGAAAATGAAATAAATTCAATCTATGAAATCGACTTCGAAAAAGTGATGATGAATAAGATTGAGTTCTCATGGTACGGTGCTGTGGGTGCTCTCTTCTTAGTTTATGTTCCGGTTGGAAATGGGGAAGCGCGATGGGTTCGGGTTCACCACTTAAGAGCTTCGAATCAATTAAAGGTTGCATCTCTTGGTAATGCTACTCTACCTCTTACATATACAATTTATGGAGGAGGCACTGGAAAAACGTTGGGAAGAAATGATTTAGAGACTGCTGAGTCTTATGCAGGAGGAAAAACTGCATCTGAATTCGTTATTAAATATGGTTCATCATATTATATCGATGGAGGAGACCGCGGTACTGTTAAGTTGTTTAATTATTCAAATGATAATCTTGTAGATTTAAAATCTCATGTGTATGAAGCATCTAGTTTTACAAAATCGGCCGATGAAGTAACAATAAATTATAATGATATTAATTTAAAGGGAGAAACATACTCCCTTGGTAATGTTGATGACATTTTGATTAACTCGAAAGTTATAACAGAAGATCCAGCTGATTCAAACTTAAGAGTTATTTTTGTTGAGAGATTAAGTGGTGGTACTCAAATTAAATTATATTTGAATAATGCTATCAATGCAAATAGCGGAGGACTAGAGTTTGTAACAGAAACTGGTCAATCCGTATACGGACTCACATCAAAAACAAATATCACATCATCACAAGGATTTAATGTTAGAAATCGTGTTCAGGTCTATCCTACTAAATTAGCCGCGGCACTTACATCCGTAAATTCACAAGCCGATGCGGTCAAGTTAGAGATGAACAAGAATGTTATTTTCCAAGAAAATGCTGTACATGATGTTGTGAATGCAACAGAATCTCTTACTCCGTATGTAGGAACACCACTAGAAGTAACAGGACTTGCAACTAGACTAACATCAAGCAATTCATCGGGTGATTTTAATTCATTAAGTATTGGTGAAAAACTTTATGGTTGGTTCTATGTAGAAAATACTGATGGCGGAAATGATAGAGCACTATTTGGATATGTATATAAAATTTCAAATGGTGTCTTTGAGTTCTTCCCGCTTGAAAGTTATACTGAAAGACTTCAATTTAATGATAAGGCATTCTTATATGCAAGGCAATATGAAGCAGATGGTTCCGTCCGAACAACGGATTCAAATGATGAACAAAATTCTGAAGAGATTGAAAGATTAAGTTCTATAAAGGTTGTTGAAAAACAACAAAGACCAATTGTTGGTACTGGAACAAAGGTTGGTTCATTCTTCTTAGAAAAGGGTAGTGATTATTATGACTTAAGTCCATATTTCGATTATAATAAAGATTACATTTCTTTCCCACTTACCGATATACCCGATAATCTATTCTTCACTTTAAAAACAGATGATACAAGTTGGACTGGTAAAGTTGGTGTAGCTCTTACGTGGGAAGAACAATGATAAATATATCATGGCTCAACTTCTTTTCAAAGCACAACTTCGCAATAGAACGCTTACCACTTCTCCATTTTATTTCAATGATGGGTCAACCGGTCATTTTTCTAATGTTTTAAAAATAAATAGGTTTCAGAATGTATTAACTGAAAATAAAACTGAATCTGGCGATACTATTGATTTAGTTTCTATTTTAGATGTTAATACTTTTTTGCACACGATTTCTAAAACAAGGACGTCGGATAATCAACAACAACTATTTTCATTTGTTGACTTAGGAACACAAGTTGTTGCGATAGAATTTACTGCGGATCTTATCAATATAACACTGTCCAAAAGTGTAAAGCAAAATGGATATAATGGGGACGAATTCATTTTTTGCTTTCAAGAATTCTTTAATAAGTCAAAAAAGGGTGCAGTTGGATTAAATGCTACTAGACCACAAAAAGTAACAGCTCTCGTCCCACTATATAGTACAGTAGGAGAGAAATTATCTGATGATTTCGGAAATGAATTGGTTGCTGAATCTGAAATCGCTCTCGTTGATAAAATTCAAGCTGCGAATGCACTTCGGGTTAATATTACTCCTGGTAATTTTCCAAATTATTTAAAAATAGAAGAACAGTTTCCGTCAATATCTGAGGTAAGTAGTACTCTCCTTGGGATACCTAGGGCTGAAACACAGTTGAGTCTTTTTTCTGATGTATCTACATTAGGATTTGATGATTTGACCTGGGAAACATTCAAATCACTTCGTAGAAGACACCTTACGAATCATCTTTCTGTTGCTTGGGAAAATAGAAAGACAAGAGATTCGCAGAGATTCAATGCTAGAATGAATGAAGTGATAAATGAGCAAGCTTTAGAATTATCCGCTTTTCCTGTACCTTATTTGTATCCTTATGATGAAACTTCAATTTTTTATAATGAGAGTCAGTTTACAAAATTTTATAAGTTCATTCTTTTAGGAAATTATCTTTATAGATATTTTGAACTATCTAATCTACCCTATAAGGATGATTTTCTAAATCCTGCAGTTGTTACCGTCAATGAAAATGATGGAGTTCTTCGAAATACTGGCGAAGAGAATGATAGTGCAATTCAATTAATGTATACTGACCAGGATGCTGCGTTTAGATTGATTGATATATGGACAGATACATTTATAAAACTGAGAGATGGTAATTATGCTAATGCATCGGCATCACAAGTATTTACTGCTTTATATGGAACACAATTTACGACAATTACCGGTTATTTGAGTGATTTTACAAATATAGCATCAGACGTAGTAAAAGGATTACCTAGTAGAGCTGCTAATGCAACAAGGCAGGGTTTAGAAAAATTCTATCAACCTGGCTATAGTTGGGGGGATAATGGTGAAGAGACTATAGTTTTACAAACAAAGGAAGTATTTAGATATCAACCAGGAAGAATATCTGGGTTTACGTTTGGATCTAGGACGGATGTTGTTTCTAGCGGAGGGGGTACTATAGTAGAATGGGGAGTAGAAAATAATACAGATGCTTATTTATTCAGATTAACCGGTGGTAATTTATCTATTGTAAGAAAATCTACAGTTCCACTTTCTTCTAAATTTTTAGAAGATGAAGGTCTTGTTGGAAGACAAGAAAAAATTGTGGATGAAATAGATAGATTTACGGGTCTTAAAAAAGATACACAATACGAATTGGAATTAAATCAAACTGATTGGAATCAAGATCCATTAAATGGTAATGGACCATCTGGTTATGTTTTAGATGCATCACACGTAACTATGTGGAAAATAGAATTTTCCTGGTATGGTGCTATTGGTGCAAGATTCTATGCTTATATACCTGTTGAAAATAATGAAGCACGATGGGTTCTTGTACACACTCTCGTTATTGAAAATAAATTGATCCAAGCATGTTTAGAAGATCCATACTTTAGAATGAAATATGCTTTCACTTTGAGAAATAGAGAACGATCACCTAGAAAACAATTTATTTATAAGTATGGGTCATCTGTATATATTGATGGAGGCGACGAAGGAACAAAGAAACAATTTAGTTATACGGGAGACAAGAAAACATCTATTGAAAATGTATCTGTTCCTTTGTTGGGTATAAAACCAAAATTAAATATCAAAAACAGAGATGAAATTAGTATTCCCAATAGAAAAATTGGTTATCCAGAATTATTAAATGTAAATGCATCTGAGTTTACAAAGTTCCAAGTGTTACAATGTGAAGCGTGTCCAGGCTTTGCATATACATATGATAATGGATTAATATCAACAGAGCCAGCTGAAGATCCAACTGTCAGAAAAATAAATTTTCATATACATAAAATAACAGGGAATTTGCTTGACGGCACTCCTCCTACTCAATACATTAGAATCTCTGATGTCCCTATTGATTTACACGATAGCCCCGATTTAGAAGATAATATAGGTTTCAGACCTGACGATCATGACTCTCAAGTTTTAATACCTGGTTTTGGAAAAAGATACATTGATTATTTCTCAACCCTCGAAGATTTTAAAAATTCAAGTGAAAATGATAAAGATGAGTTTCTTTTTGCTGATAGCGATGGGTTAGACCCAGAAGATGTTATTGATAATACAGAAAAAACATTAACTTCTTCTGTTCAATTCGTATCGTTTGATATTGATGATAATGTTACGAACTTATTTGATATTTCGACAGGCGCGCCTATTCAAATTAAATGCAATATTAATGCTGTATCTGGTAATACACCAGATGAAAATATGTCAGTAGTTCTTCAAGATGCCTCTGGAAATAATACATCAGATGAATTACAAATTGATGATTCGCCTAATGAAAATGGAATTCAAACATTCAGACTAATCTCAACAGCGCCTTATACATCGAAAGTATTATTTAAAACAACATCAAGTGGAAGTACAACAGATACCAATATACAAATATTAGCGGCGCGTATTGCTGAATTTAAAATGTCACGAGTATTAATGAGAGGCATGAATTCAATACCGGGGGTGGATAGAGAGTTAGTCGAAAAAACACCTGTTGTAAAAAATCCTATTTTTCTTCGGGGTAGTGCATCACTTCAAATCGGTCATTTTGATGAATATACAAGCGCGATTAATTTTGAAAATAATGAAATAGAAGAACGAGTAAAAATAATATTAGAAGCTGAAAACTCATCTTATACTGCGGGGGGCCCTATCACTGAGCAGCATTTATCTGAATGGCCATTTAGAATTAAAAGGAATGCTATTGTTATTAATAGGACATATTTTAACGGTGATTATGCAGATTCTCCGCAAATAACTATACCATATAAAGAATATACATGGTTTATAGGAAATAGAGCAATTCTTTCTTCGATAAAAAAGAATTATGCAGTGAGTAGTGTAACGATTGGTTCACAAGATGCCGAGATGAGATTTCTCAATATAGGAAAAAGAACATATAATACTGATGAATTTCTTATTGGTAGTCCTACCGCTGAATTTAGAATAGCATTTACTGATATAGACCCAGCTGATGAACCAAATAAAATACCAAGAGAAGAGAATTTATTATATGCAGATTATGATAGACGCTTTATAAACCAGTGGAATGGGTACGAGCGATTAACTGGATCTAGTGACGGGCATGCAGGTAATGAGATTATTGAAACATTTCAAGTTGATTACAGAGTAAAAGAAATACCGAGCGATCCCGGTACAACAAACGGGGGACTTTGTTCATTAGTAAAAATTTCTGCAGCTGCTAAAGAAAATTACGGAGAGTTAGAAATTTTTAATGACAAAACAGCTCTTTCCGAGCGGTTTGAGGAGCTTATGACCCAAGAAGATTACCCTTCAAGTATATTTGATATATTTGAAAATTATACAAACTTATTAGTGATAGAAGACCAAGGTTTTCTTAATACAGTATTTGATGAAAATAATGGTTATAGAAGAATTATTAATTTCAAAAATGGTGAAATGGGTTTGAATTCACAGGCTTCGGGAATCACCTTTGCGACTGAACCACTTTATTTTCAATATGTAGAAAATGATATTGAAAATAAAGCATGCGTTGTTGCTTTAAGTGATTCTCCAAGCCCGAATATAAGTGAAGAAGATGAAATTACTCTAAGTTTTGTACAATTAGAATATACATTTAATAATACTGGAGCTTCATTTAGATCAGAGAAAAAAATATTTGGTTTCGATCCGTTTCCTTTATATCCTATTATTTTTACACGTTGTGGATCAAAAATTAATAATATCAACTTTAAGAAAGGGAATGTAGTAGCTTCTCCAATTTGGAATCTGTATGGTCAAGTGAGTATATCTAATCCTTTAGAGACTACTGATCCTGGTTATATCGCAAATGCTGATGCTGGAACAAGAAATTCTGAAAATTTTGAAATTCAAGATAAATTATCAGGTTTACTCGTTGATAAATCTGCCAATAAAAGATTAAGAAAAATATTTACACCGGGTGATCCTTCGTTTGGTAATGATTTTAAAAATGGCGCTACAGCAAGTAGAGCAAGTTCTGAAAATAGATCTTCAAGAGTGAAAATATTAACATCATTCTATGCAGGAGGCGGGGAAGATTCCTTCGATACAAATAGTGTAGACTTAACAGATGTATTTGGTGAAGATAGATTTAAAATTATTCAAGATATAAGAAATAGTAAAGCATTATTTATTGTGGGAGAGCAACCTTCGGATGATTCTCCAAAAGTAAGTGGAACATTCCAAGCTTCTTTAAATACTTCAGAAATATAATATAAATATAATCATGTCTGGATTTAGAAATGCTCAAATATTTGGTTTAAAGGTAGGCGCTTCTTTGGAAGAATTGCGCCAAGAATCTAATACTGTATTAAAAAATTTAAACTTAAACCCAGCAGATTTTAATAGATTGGATCTCATTGGCGATCCCATTGAAGGTATACCCAATACATTTCAAAAGCTTTCTAATTTAAAAGAAAATCTCCTTTTAAAAGCTGATAGTATAAGAAGCGAAACATCAAAATATGATGATGTTTTAAATTTAAGATATCAGTCAAATGCTAATTTTCGTACAAATGATTATAATCTTAAAGGAAATATAAATGTAAATGGAAGATTATGCGCCAGAAGTATTACACAAAGAACATTTAATGAAACATCTAAATCTTTTGTTAAAGCACCTATTACAACTTCTATCAATTCTGCCTGGGATTCAACGGGTACAACTATATCCTTAGGTCAAGGATTAAAGATATCGGCAGATCCCAATGCAAAAATTATTACTGGTAAACTAAAAAATGTACACCGGTTTGTTGCTAGAAAGTTTGCTGCAGAAAAGGCTACTCATAAAATTGAAGTTACAATTAATGGTGTAGCATATTATATGTATGCCATTAAAAATAATCCATTTAAGTTTGATGGAGATTTTAAAAGTATTAGATCCTATACCGCCGACGGAAAGACTTCTGTACAAATTACCAATGATGACGATTCGGATATTAGTTACGTAACTACTACAATTGATAATGATGGCAATGAAGTGGAATCAGAAGAGAAAACAGTTGGAGGAGATGGTCTGGATGCGAATAATATTGATGGATTAGCTGATGGTACAAGTTTAAAAGTATATACGAATCCTGATAATGTTAATACTTTAAAAATAACACATGCGGGTTTAACTGAATTGCCACAAGGGGTTAAATTTAAACTTGCCACCGCTACAAGCGTAGATTTATCTAATAATAAATTTACTGAATTTCCTAATTTTAAAAAGGTATTTCCTTACTTCAAGGAAATAACAATACAATATAACCATCCAGATATATCAATAGCATCATTTGATGATTTGAAAAATAAGATACCTAATGATATTACTTTGTTAAATATACAAAATACAATTAAATCGGGTATTAATGTTGATGATACATTTTCATCACCCCATGGCCCATTGAGGCTTGATCAACAACCTTTTGATTCATTGGAAAGAGTATGGTTTAATGGATGTGGCTTTACTGGATTTGTTCCAGCAATTGGTAGTTCATTAAAAACATTTTCTGTTGCGAGTAATACTTTTAGTATATTAACAGAAGATACTTTTCCGGCGACCTGTTCTGTTAATACATGGAGATTAAACTCCAACCGAAACTTAATGGTTGATGATGTATCTCCATTAGAAGATCATAGGTATTATAAGAATACTTCTTATCCGACTGATTTATCTTCGTTATATGTCGACACTACAAAATTGGGTATACCTAATGTAAGTAGGAAGACTAATCTAAAAGAATTTTATGGGCATACTATGAGTTATGACGATAGGGGTGATAAAACAAATGATGTCAGATTTCAAATCGTCGACGCGGGGGAATCCAAATTTAAAGATTGCACTAGTTTAACTAAAATAAATTTAAATGAATCTAGGGCACTCCATGGTCCGATTCCTAGTTTCGAAACAAATACGAAACTTAATTTTTTGGGTATGAACAGAACCCATATGGTTAATCCAACGGGAAACGCTCTGGAAAACTTTTGTTTTCCTGGTACTTTAAGGAAATTCACGTATATATATGCTAATGATTCAGATTATGATTTTTCCCCTAGAGCAAGTAATACATTACCTGAAAATGCTTTTTGCTTTGAAGATGCAGAAAATAATAATGACATTACACCTATACCATTTGATAGATTTGACTATATTTCATATGGTATCACCGGAGGAACATTTCCAAAGATACAAGGTAAAGTAATAAATATTACAAATAATGAATTTACTGAATTAACACCACTGGTAGATGAAAATGAGACTGTTCTAGAAAGCTTTGTGGCGAATGATAATAAGTTCACAGGTCCATTAAATCTTGACAATTTATTTGTTGGGGAAAACGAATATGAAAAACTAACTAAAATTGATTTTGAAAATAATTTATTTACAAGCTTTGCATCTAACAGTATAAGTTCTGTAAAATTTGCGAATTTGAAAGAATTGAATTTAAAAAATGCATTTGATGATCAATCCCCACAAGATTTAGTTTTAACATCTTTTAAGGGATTGTCAGATTTAACTGATATTGATGTTTCAGATAATACTTTTACTTCGGTAGATACAAACATTTTCAATGGTTGCACAAAATTGAATAATTTTTCTATGGATACCGATGACATCGATATATTCACAGACGTTTTATCAAACATAGAATTATATACAGGTTCAAGTGTCTTTCCTAGCGACAAAAACTTTAGTTTTCAGTCACTTTCTTCGAATCCAAAAGTTGATATTCGAATAACAAATTACTCCAATAAAAGAACTTATACAGCTGATGAAGAGAATAAATTCCTATTGAATGATAGAATTCGGGCTCTTGAAGCTAAAAGAGTTTTGATAAACGATATTGACCTTGATCCAAAATATGCAGAAACACCAGACCAACCTACAAATTTGAGTGTTGATCTCGATCCAGTATCAAACGACGTAACACTTAGTTTTGATGAAATATCTCTAGCGGATAGGGTTATCGTTGAAATACGTAGTTATTCTTCGCCAAATATTGAGATTGTTGAATTGTCTGGAAACGCTACGGAATATGTTCATACTAATTTTCAGTCAGGTAATACTTTATATTATGAAGTCTATGGAGAAAATACTAGAAGTATAATTAAAAATATAGTATCAAAATTTTCTATTAATGCCCCAACAACGGATTCATCACCACCAGTATAATGGCTATTACAACACCAGGTTTTACTTATTTAAATAATCTAGATCAGAATAATACAGATGCTATAGATATTTTATCTAATTTGTTGAGTTCTGAAACGACGAATCGTTTTAGTGTTATAAAGGGAGAAGGAAGTGATCTACAAGTATTTCAAAATAATATTAATAGTGAAACGGATTTCACTCATTTTAATAGATCATTACAAGGAGAACAACACTATGTCCGGTCCCTCTTCACTATTAATCTAGCTGGTAGAGTATATTTCACCATTGCAAGAAGCGGGGAAAATGCTACTAGATTAGATTTAACACCAAATATAGTAATAGAGTTCAATGGTGAAAGCTTTTCACCGGCAATAACACCAACCGTTTTTGACCGTGACGGATTCATTGATATAAACGGTAACTGGGATTTTCAGACTGTTAGAAATGATGTTCATTTATTTTATAACCAATGGATAGGCATTCCCCGTTCTTATTTTAGTAATTCCACAGCGTCTCCGGTTGGTCCGTTATCACCCATTTCAATTAATGATCCAATAAACATTTTTGATACAACCGATGTACATCAAAACAAATACAATATATCTTTTACCGAGAATGATGAGTTAAAGATACAAGTTCCCAGTGGAGAAAGAACTTTTACAGAATCAGATAATATCATAAGAGTAACTCTTGATAAAGATTTATCATTAACAGCAGGAGGTTCTTTTACAATATCTGGTAGTGATATAGACGATTTTAATGGCGAATACGAATATGACATTCTTACGGATACATGGCAAAATATAGATTCTCCAACTTTACCAGATGCTGGTACATTCATTTTTGATTTATCATTGGATAAATGGACATATAGTTATAATGGTAATACTATAGTCCAGACAATTAAAACTACTTATCCATTTACTTCGCCAAATAGTTGGCATGATGCTGTATTAAATGATGCTGCTGTTACATATTTTAATAGTGCTACATTTGATGCGACAAATGCTATTTTAGCAGATACTGATACTGTATTTGAAGGCGAATTTACAATAAAAGATTATGAAATTGATCGCGATACTGAAATAAAAAGTTTTGTAATAGGTGGTTTACAATTTTCAGATTCACCTGATAATAGAACTGATGTTCAGAATGCATTTGATAGATCTTCGATTCGAATTACGAGAAAAAACGGTGTTTCAAAGGAGAATTTTATAAACGCTTTAGAATATGGTACAGAACTATATGAAGATGCTGATGATAATCCTGTTAAACTATTTAGTATTGATAAAAACAAAACTTATAATCAAATTTTTGACGATATTGAATCGAATATTATAAATGCGCAGAATAAGATTCGTAAATTAATTATTCGTAGAGAAGATAATAAGATTTTTGATTCTGTACGTATTGAAGGTATTGCGCGTTTTAAAGATACTATCGACGAAGTAACAGAAAGTGATTCAGAAATAAGTAATGATGCTGCCGGACTCTTTTTAATAAAAAGCGATATTGATGCATCGCCAGTAGTTTTAAAAAGAGCATTTTCTGAAATAAGTGATGTGTGGGAAGTTGATGATGCCACAAATAATATTCAAATACAAAGTGCAAGAAATATTACAAAGGCCTCAATAGCTGGCCCATTAACATTTGAAGAATCGATTAACATTGATGTTGATAATGATAGTCCAAATTCAGATGATGGTGTTATAGATGCATTGGCGTCTGCAGAAGCTAATGGCGCAACTAATGGCTTTGTGGATGGAATTGGTATACCAGAAAATGGTAGAAATGATGTATTTACACACAGAATTATACTAGAGGTAGAAGAAATAGACGAAGATGGCGATCTTGTTACGGTTGAATATGGCTTATTAGCTATTAAACAGTCTTAAGTGGTATATGGTATTCCACCTCATTTATAATGCCACTTGCATCTGGTTCATCAGTTAATATTTTCAATACTTTTTCATAAGGGGCTTCATTGGATGAATTTGTATGTGGTTGTATCATACCAGGTGAAGCAACATCGATTAACTTTAAACCATTAAATTCAACAATCGTATCTGCACCTTGTTGACCCGTTGTAAAATCAACTGTGTGTCTACTGGCTTCTGGCACTGTACTGATATCTTCACCATCAGATTTAAATGGAGCTGATGGATCTGTAGGTGGAAAGCATATAAATTTTTTATTAGCAGTATTAAAGTCATCTGCTATTGTTAAAAAAGATCCATCAGGCAATGATCCTCCTAATGTATTATTTAAAGTTATATCAATTAAACCTGTGCCATGACTAGTGAAAGATTGTATTTGTGTATTTTGTGGAATAACAGAATTAACATCCCCGCCATCAAAAACAACGTATTTATTTACAAGGCTTGGCGGGGAATCATGAACTATTTCACCTCTATAATTTACTAAAGTGTCTGAAATTGTTATTGTAGTTTCCCCACTACTTCCCTCTTGTTTTACAACTGCCTTTATGAGTGGGCTTGTAAAAGGGGTTTGATTGTCTAACAGACAGAATTTATCTAATACGAGGTTATCCAACGCGGATTTTTTATAGACAAAGGTAGTATGATTCGAAGATATTGAAGATAAATCTGAAAGCTGATTTGTTGTATCAATCTTTTCGAATACTAAAGGAGATGTATATTTAACTCTAGCATATTTTATAGTAGTATCTCCAAGGCCTTTTACAAAAATAAAATCACCGACCTTTAAATCTGGCGAATTGTTAAAGGTTTTAGTAAATGTATATGTTAACTGATCAAACGTCGATGAATCTGGCGAACCATTATAATCGAGATACTTTATGTCAGCAATATCACCGGTTTGAGGAGAGCCTACATTGCCATCTAGTACTGCATGTTGTTCATTAATTGACGAATCTATAATTGTTTCAGTAGTAGTCAGGTGTTGATAATCGCGAACTACCTCGCCGTCAACTGTCAACTTGGCGGATTTAATACCGTATACACTATTTGTTACTTCTTTAAAAATATACCATTCATATGTGTGGGATGCGGCTTGGTTACCTACATTGGTCGAATAACTACTTGTCGGATCACCGCCACTAGGTGCAACATGGATAAATAATCGAGAACCTGCGGCTGATGTATGTTGATATCCCCATCTAAGTGTAAATGGTGTACCAAGTGTCACACCTCCATCATTTATTAAATCATATGTATGGGTCGCGCCGCGGCTTTTGAGCGTCATGACACCGGATGGGCTAATATATCCTCCGAAATCATTAATACCCGACGCTCTAAATGGATAGAGCTCGTCAAAGTTAGCGATCGCGTCCTGCCATTGAGTAATAACCATATCGACTTCGGCTTCCCAAGATACATCGCCTGGGATTGTGATATCATCCCCACATGTATACCAAGTAAATTGGCCACCAGTTTGGAAAAAACCCAGACTTGTTACATAAGGATCTTCATTAGCTGTAATTTCTCCCACAGTCGCTAAACCTCTATGATCTATGAAGGTAATTACATCTAATGGCGAAGAATCGCTAATTGCTTCTTCTGTAAAGTAAATAGTTCTTTGTCTCAGAGAAACTGCCTTTACATAAACTGGATTTCCAGTTGTAGATGTTACACCATCTACAAAATTTCCTGGTTCGATATTTTGAATAGCAATGTTCCTTTTATAGAAAGAATTGGGAAATGATATAAAATTAGATCCTAAAACATATTCATTTGGATGAGCGGATACTTTTTTTATGGATTCATATCCACCAGATTTTGGTTCATAAGAAAATTCTAAAGATTTGTTTATTAGAATATCATTATAACTCGATGGTGTACCAATTTGTTGTGAGTAGTCAAATTCTGGTAAGGTTGGAGTCGGACCGACGCTCTCGCTTTCCTTCATATTTAGCAAACTGCCATATTTTGCTAAAGCCTTCTTCTCATTTATTCGTACATTACTTTCTCCAAGTCCTGGTGAATCACTATTATAATCTTCAGTATAAAAATAATTTCTATACATTATTTGTGTTTCACCAGTACCCACATTTGAAACAAGCCACTTTATATCCGCTTTTTTAGGCTCATTGAAATTTGATAATATTTCATCCGTAATAATAAAAACAATTGATATTTTGTATTCTTTAAAATTTTCGAATTTTTTATTATCTTCTAAAAGATAATTTTGAGCTTCCTCCGTTACTTTTTGTGCGGGTGCGGGAGAATCTTCGTGTAATGGATCATATAATATATTTAATAGTTTTTCGCCGCTTTCAACATCTTCAATTATAATACGAGTAATTACATTTGTATACGCAGTGTCAATATATCCTACATTATGGTTAAATGAAATGCCATCATATGTTTCATTAATATCTGCGAAGGACTGATTTTCAACTGCATCTGCAAATTTCACAAAGCCGGTGAAAAGAGCTACTCTGATACCAGGTGTATTATTCAACATCGATGATTTTTTCGGAAACTGCAAATTACCACTTAACCATTGAGTATCATCATAAACAAGAGCCGTTGTTTCTTTTAAATCATCTATCGTAAAGCCCGGTGAAATGCTTCCAAATAAGACATCTGGGTTATTATCTAAATCAGT
>Ga0066825_10000329_pt1 | contig 15486 bp, 18 predicted proteins | sample ETNtaG_6_FD_65608 | JGI IMG/M metagenome (GOLD analysis project Ga0066825, IMG submission 65608) | Marine microbial and viral communities from oxygen minimum zone, Eastern Pacific Ocean - ETNP201306SV45 | ecosystem: Environmental > Aquatic > Marine > Oceanic | place: Pacific Ocean: Eastern...
TCTATCCGGAGTTGCTCCATGGCATTCATCACCAGAGTGAGTGCGGAACTAGCTTTATCCAGGGTCGTAAGCGAAACCCCGCTTTGGCTGGTGGCGCTACCGGTTAAATCTTGCTCGGTGCTAACTGTTTGGCCGATTTGGTATGCTGTGGCCGCAGTATCTTGCGAACTGCCCGTGCTCGTGGGGTCAATCGCGACGTAGTAACCGGCGGGAACCACACTGCGTTGTGAATTGGTTAAATCTCCCGTGGCGGTTGGGTCAGAACTCAGAAAGCTGCCTGCTGAGTGGCTTTTGTAGTGAGTTGTTGCTGTAAATAAACCATTACTTAAGTTGGGGTCGCCTAGATTATCAGTTGTAAAATCGCCTGTGGAATAGGTTCTCACTGAACTAGTCGGCGGGTTTTCGTTGATAGTAGAACCATCATTCATCACCCAGCTACCCGCAGAATAGGGCGTACCCCCATTGTCGGTTGTGGACCATTTGGGTGTGGTAGAATCATTATAATATAGATCTGTGTAGAGTTTGTAAGCGGTAGTTTCCAGTTGATAGGTGCTCTGATTAGTCACATACCCAGATGTGGAAGTCGCCCAGACTTGGCTAGTTAACTGCCAGGATGGTTCTTTGATGGCATTTTCATAGACCGAGGCATTTAGATCGATTCCCCCGATCGCAAAACTATTGCCTTTTTCATCAATGGATACGTCTACGGTTGATCCATTGAATAGGGGGACTCCGTTAAAATCTGTTGCTCGAGCCGACCGAACGTAACTCATTAAATGCTGAAATTCTTCGTCGTATAGGTTCCTGTCGGAGCTCTGCTTGGTGCCGTCACTGGCTAACATGGCTAACTCACTCATCCGAGTGAAGGCAGCATCCATGTTTTTCAGGTATCCGTCCTGCGTTTGCGTGAACGATGTGGCGTGGGAGAGATTATTCATCACCGACTCCATACGCCGTAACTCCGATTCAAGACGGGAACTTACGGCCACACCTGCCGCATCATCAGAGGGATTTACTATTTTGGACCCCGAACTCAATCGGCTCAGCGACCGTTGCATGGCCTCCTGACTTCTTTGCAGATTGCCGGCAGTACGCTGAGCCTCAATATTGGAGTTAATAACCATTTTTTCCCTGTCTAAGAATATATCCTTGCCTGAAAGCAGCAGCAACTATGCCAACTTTCTCTCAAAGATCCTTAAATAGGGAAAAGCTTGGATGTTATCCAAGTAAATCAATCAGGTGGGATTGATTCGAATTTAACTGCTTGAGGGCGAACAGATTATTTTGGGTGAGGGACTGTTCGCGGGCTAATTGGGTCATGACTTCGTTTACATCAGTATCCGAGATGCGGCTGAAGGTGGCGGTGCTGGCTTCAGTTTGGGTAACAAGCCGGGCTTGGGCTGATTCTAGTTCAGTCAAAGTGCTGCCGGTGGCGGCACGGTCGGTGGCCAGTTGATCGGTGGCGGTCAGGATTTCCTGCAAGGCGGCTTGGGCTTGGGCCGGGGTGTCGAGCCGGGTGGATTGGGCAGTGACGGCGTTTTGTTCGGTGGTAAAGAGGTCAACGCCCGGGAGCTGTACCAGATCATCGGGGCTGCTGGCGACGGTGCGGGCGTTGCCGTCAAAGAGGAGCTGGCCGTTGTATTCGGCGGTGCGGGTGTCGTTGAACGTTTCTTTGAGTGCTTGAAATTCGGTTTGATACAGGGCGCGTTGGTCGGGGTTCAGGGTGGCGCCCTGCGCTCGAATGGCCAGTTCGCCCATGCGGTTGAGGGTGTCTTGGGCGGATTCCAGGTAGCCGTCTTGGGTTTGGGTAAAGGAGGTGGCGTGGGCGAGATTGCGGGCGGCGGCATTGAATTGCCGGAGCTGGGCTTGGAGCTTGGTGGCGACGGCCAGTCCGGCGGCGTCATCCTGCGGGGCTTGCAGGCGCGTGCCGCCGGCCAGTTGCTCCAACGCTTTCGTGGACTGGTTGGTGTGCCAGTTGAGCTTGTTGACGAAGGAGTCGGTTTGGGAAACGACGGGGTTCACGCGCGGATTTACTTTAACCTACGCGGAACGGGCCTGAAATCAAGCGTTGGCACGCCGAAACAAGGCGTCGGCGGCTTCCAGGGTTTCCTTGGAACCGATATCCAACCAATTGCCGGGGACGGTCCAGGTGTGCACGGGTTGCTGTGGGTACAGCCATTGGATGAGCCGGCCGGGTTGGTCTGGGTTGTTGCCTTCGGCAATGTAGCGGCGAATCTCCGCCAGCACGGCGCGGGGGTAATAGTAAAGGGCGATGCCGATGAGCGTGCTTTGGGGTTGAGCTGGTTTTTCCTCAAAGCTGGAAATCTGGCCGGTATCATTTACGGCTACCACGCCGTATTTGGTGGCTTCCTCCAGCGAGCCCACATCGTATACGCCGAGCACGGGTGTTTGGGTTTCGCGACAGCGCGCGCCAAAGCCGCTAAGGTCGCCGGTAAATAGGTTGTCGCCGGCGATCACGAGGAGATCATCGTCGATGCCGTGTTGTTCGATCACCCAATGCAAATCGCCAATGGCGCCGAGTCGGTCTTCGTTGCTGGTGGTGCCGTCGTTGACCACGGTGCAGGCGCGGTGCGGCTGGGTGCGCCGCCAATCTTCAAAGTGGCCGGTGAATTTATCGTTGGTGGCGACATAGGTATGGTCGATGCCCCCAATGGCCTCGCTGCTGTCGAGCACGTGCTCGAGCATGGGCCGGCCGCCTACGGGCAGGAGCGGTTTGGGGGTGTTTTGGGTGAGGGGATACAGCCGCGTGGCATAACCGGCCGCAAGGATGATTTGTTTCATGGCGGGTTCAGAGCACGGTATGGAAAATGCCCGGCGCGGCCCGCTGCACAAGGGCGCGGGATTGTACGAGCACGTCCACACTGGATTCGCATTCGAGCGCTCGCAGTGCGAGCGCTTGTGTTTCGGTGTGTTTTAACCGGCGGATGAGATACTTAATTTGCGGGAGCATGGTGGGGGCCACGCTAAGTTCGTCGACGCCTAGGCCAATGAGCAACGGCACGGCTGCGGGATCGCCGGCCATCTCGCCGCACACGCCTGTCCAAATACCGTGGCGTTGGCCGGCTTCAATGGTCATTTGCAGCAGTCGTAGCAGCGCGGGGTGAGTGGGGTCATATAGATCTGCCACCTTTTCGTTCAAGCGATCAACCGCGAAGGTGTACTGGATCAAATCGTTGGTGCCGATACTGAAGAATTTGGCTCGCTCCCCCAGTCCGTTAGCGGTGAGCGCGGCTGAGGGGATCTCGATCATGATGCCGACCTCGAGATCTTCATCGAACGCCGTGCCTTCGGCGCGCAGTTCGGCTTTGCATTCCTCGAGCAGTTCATTGGCCTGATCCAGTTCCTCTGCACCAGAGATCATGGGGTACATGAGCTTCACGTTGCCACCGGCGCTGGCTCGCAGTAGGGCACGGAGTTGGGTGCGGAAAATATCCGGGCGCGCGAGGCAAAATCGAATGGCGCGCCAGCCAAGGAAGGGGTTGGCTTCGTCGGTTTCGCCAATGGCATGGCTGATCTTGTCCGCTCCGATATCCAGCGTCCGGAAGATTACGGCCTCCGGCGCGATGGCTTTCGCCACGCGTTGGTAGCTGGTGTATTGTTCCTCTTCACTGGGCAATGTTTTGCGGTCGAGAAACAAATACTCAGTACGGAAGAGGCCGACGCCCTGCGCGCCGCATTCAACCACGGCGACAGTATCGGTAATTTGCTCTACATTGGCCGAAAGCATGATTTCACGGCCGTCAAGCGTGATGGCTGGGGCATCCCTGATCTCGGCCAGTTTGTCCTGCAGATTTTCCTGCTCTTTTTCCAGCTGACCATACTCAAAGAGGGTTTGATCCGTGGGATTGATGACGAGTACGCCATTGAAGCCATCAAGCAGCACGTAATCACCGGTGGCCACGTTTTCGCTGGCGGCCTTAAGGCCAACCACGGCAGGGATACGCAGGGAACCAGCCATAATGGCGGTGTGAGAGGTCTTGCCGCCGACATCGGTAGCAAATCCCTGCGCGAGATTTCGGTCCAGCGAGGCGGTTTGCGAAGGCGTCAGGTCGTGTCCTACGAGAATGTATGGCTCGGTGAGGTGCGAAAGATCCTGGGAGCGATGGCCGGTGAGATGTCCGAGCACACGGCTGGTCACATCACGAATATCGGCTGCGCGTTCACGCAGGTATTCATCCTCCACCGAGCCAAGGGCGTGCGCATATTTCTCGGCGATCTCATGAAAGGCGTAAGCGACGTTGACCTTCTCAGTTTCGACGAAGCGCTTTACCTCTTCCAGCAACGTGGAATCCTCCAGCACCAGCAGGTGGGCATCAAAGATAGCCGATTCGGAGGCACCCATGCCGGCCTGTACTTTGCTTTGAATCGCCGAAATCTCTCGGCGCGTTTCGGCCAGCGCGTTTTGTAGAAGCTCCAACTCGGCGGGCAACTGCTCGGGATCCAACTGACGCCGTGCAGGGCGTTCGCCGTGATTGTGATCCATCACCACAATCCGGCCGCGTACCACGCCGGGCGACACGCCGATGCCGCGAAAGGTTCGTTCGCCTCTATCCGGTGCGTCACTCACAGCGGGTATCATGCTCGGGCTTGCTCGGCCGGAAAAGCAAATTTCTTTGGCAGTCGGTGCCAGATCGAAACGTTTCGGTGAAAACGAGCGTGCGCCATCGGCACTCTTCGGGCATGCTCCAATCATGTCCGGTCGACGCTCCATTGAAAACCTCGCGTTGGTGGGGTTTATGGGTTGCGGAAAATCCAGCGTGGGGCGTTTAGCCGCCAAGGATTTGGGGTTTGAATTCGTGGACACTGATGCGCTGGTTGAGGAGCGCGCGGGTATTTCCATTTCTGAGATCTTCGCCACCGAAGGCGAAGCTGCCTTTCGCCGACTGGAACGCGAAACACTTGCCGAGCTGGAAACGCGCACCGGCCAAGTGATTGCCACTGGCGGTGGGGCCATTGTCGATCCGGAAAATCTGGCCAGCCTCAAGCGTCATGCGTTGGTGATGTGCCTGTGGGCTGGCGCCGAAGCCATCCACGAACGCACCAAGCACCAGAGTCATCGGCCCCTGCTGCAGGGTGACGATCCGCTAGGCACTATCCGCGGGTTATTGGCCGAGCGAGAGCCCGTCTACAAACAAGCTGATGTGATCGTGAACACCGAACTGCGCCCGCAACGCGAGGTGGTGTTGCAAGTGCGACTTCAGTTTGAGGAATCGCGCAAAAGCGTTTCGGCATCAGCCGCCTCAGTGGGGCCGTCCGGTACCTGATCCGCCGCCTTCTCCTTTTTAAACACCGCCGCAGTGGTAAACTGCGCCCAGATCCACGTGACCTTTAGGATTATTACCCCCGTTCCACCCACAATGAGCGGCTCCTTGATCTTTCCAAAGATCGCTTTCATGGCTTCGGCCATCTGATCTGGGTCATCCAAACTCTCCGAATAATCCTTCATGGACGCGTAGAATTCAGAGATGCAATAGCCCACCATCACAAAAGCGATCACGGATCCTATCGCTTGAATCGCGCCGGCCACATAACGCTTGGCGATCATGGAGCCCACTCCGGGCACCGTCATATTCGCCATGAGGCAAGCCCACTTCATTGGCGCACACCACGCCCGAAGAGCTGTTCATAGGCCACAGCCGACATGGCCACACTAAGCGGTGCAGTGATGAGCATGCCAACACATAACACCAGCATACCTACCAGATTTACCAGCATGGTGCAAAGCATGAGGAGCGCGCATTTGAACCAGCATTTTTTGGTCACCCGCCAGGTTGCTTTCAGGGCCTCGATGGCGTCCATTCGGCGGTCCAACGCCAACGGAAAGGCAAACACCAGCATGCCGTAAAGCACCCATGCTAGCGTTCCGATCAGCAATATGCTGAACGCAAAGATAATGATCCCGATGACTGGGGGAATTGAGGCATTTTGTTGAGCCTCAAAAATTCCGGCAGCGAAGGCAACCCCCACTCCGATTAAACCTGGAATCATCGCTCCCACCATCACTAGCATGATGAGTAGGTACACGAGAAACAGCGGCATGAATGCAACATTGAAGCCATCAAAGAGGTTATTAAGCTCGGCCGGTTCGCCACGAAGGCGCTTGATAAAAATGCAGTACAAGGCTCCCAGTAGTGGGCCCGACACAATGAGTTGGCCAAACGGTACCAGGGCTGAAGCCATGCTGATCAGTATGAATACGATGAATGACAACAACGCTAAACCGAAATTATCCATCGTCAACCGCCAGCCGATATTGAAACAATCGCCGATGGAAAAACTAGGTGTCCGCCCTTCAAGCTCGGCCATCAAGTCGTCGGCTATGGGCGGCGGCGAAAAGGCCGTGGGTTGGGGGATTTTTGGTGAGGGTCCATTAGGCAGCGGCGGGGTGTTTATGTCTGGTGCCGAGGTTGGTTCGGTTGATGGCGCGAGGTTTGATTCGAATTCAGTGAGGTCGCGCAACCGACTCCAATCCGCGGCAGTGGTTTCCTTGATGCGCGTATCGCCGTTGGCCCGGCCTTGTTGAATCCAATGCCGCACATCGGACTCTGAGACAGGTCCGTACTCATTGCCATCGCCTCCTACGATTAAATATTGTTTCATGGTCCGCTTAATCCGCCCAATGCTGCCGCGCTTGCTATACCCAGCGCGATCAACACGATAATAGCCACAATCATCAATAAATACACGCTCGAACAAATCAGGCCGGCAATCGCCATGCCATCGCCTCCTTGGGTGCCATTAGATTCACGGATTTGTTTGCGGGCAATGCAGGAACAAATAATTCCAGCAATCGGCGTGACAAAAGACACCAGCGTGGCGAAGAAACCTAGTATCGGAATACGACCGCAGCAGCAACCCAAGACCAGCGAGGAGATTCCTAGAACCAAGCCGGTAACGGCCAACTGGTTATTCGGCGGCCCTTCCTGTGGCACGGGGCCTGCCGGGGCTGCGTAGAGTTGGGGATTGTAAGGTGCGGCACCGGCGGTGGTTGGTTGAACGGGTGGCGGCCCTGATTCTGTAACTGGTGGTTGCGCGAATTCCGGTAGCGCCTCTACCGTTGTCCAATCCCCTTGGGTTGGCCGGATTTTGGAATAGGGTTTCAGTCGGTTTTCGCGGAGCAAGCCGCGAATCTTTTCAGCCGGGTACGGTCCGTACTCCTTGCCGTCACCGCCAATGATTTCGTATTCGGTCATGCCTACTGGAAGGCCGCTTTGACCTCCGGCTTGCTCAGCACAACTAATGACCAAATACCCGCACCGAGCCCCAGACAACAGCAACCCCAATCACAAAGGATACACAAAATACTGGCCGTCATCGCCAGGCCATAGCTCTGGCATTTGCGCATTTTGATCGCGCCTATGAGGATCACAATGTTGGCAACCAGAGACAGGCCGTTTTGGGCAATACCTATGGCTCCGTCACGGATCAATTGATCGGCTAATTCAGGCGGGAGATCCTTGAGAATGCTTCCGAGACTGCCGGCGAATAGGTTCATGGCGAGTCCCAGCAAAGTGAGCGGTATGCAAATAATCGCCAACACCATCATGAAGATGCCTGGGCCGTTGACCATGGCTTGGGCATTGCCGGCGACTACGGGAGCTTGGGGGATGCCACCCGGTGCTCCGACAGGGACGGTGGCTAATTCAGGGATTGCGCCGGCTGGTTGCCAATCGCCGCCGTCCACACGCACTTGGGTGTTGGCATTCAGGCGGTTGCCCGCCTGATGTTCCTTCATTTGTTCGAGGGTATAGGGGCCGTACGGTTTGCCATCGCCGCCGATGAAGTGATACTGCGCCATAAGCTTCGATCAGGTTGAAGGAACGCACTGCGAAGGGCAATGCTCAAAAACCGCTGTCAGCAAACTCTGCGGCGAACTGAAAGATGAAAGCTATAATATTAGCAGGTATACCGATGCCGAAGGAAATCCAACACCACATTTTGGCTTTGCGGGAACACTCCTGTGCTTCGGTGTATTGGCCCATGCGCATAAGGTTATCGATGCGTGAGGCGTACACAATTGCCGGAATACCGACGGGCAGACAGCAGCACAATGTCACTAAAATGGACTGTGCAAGATAAGTTGGGATCTGATAAGTCGGCGGGGCACTGGGTCCGGCGGGCAAGGGCGGCGCAGTTGGTGTGTCACTTTGTTGGGCGGAAAACTCCGGTCGACTACCAAGGGAGACCCATTCATCTTCGCCGACTTCCTTGATTTGAGACAGCGCATTCAGTCGGCCCTGTTGGACCCATTCACGGACTTCCGCCTCTTCTTTGGGGCCGTACTCTCGGCCATCCCCACCGATGATAATATATTGACTCATTTGGATTCGGGTTTGACCTGGTTTTGATAAGCTTTTACGGCGTCATCGCCCAGGAACATATGGTTCAGGATGCCGAGGATGACATTGGGGATATCGGCTGCCAACAGGCAGCCAATTTGCAGGCTGGCCGTCCAGCGCGTGCGCTGCAGATGGCGCTGGGGATGATTTCCAAGTAACAAAACCCCTTGCACAATCATCATGATTCCCGAAACAAACGAGTACACCGTACTGGGGATCAGGCAGCAGGCTAGGCACATGGAGGCTGCCACGCCCCAACCCAAACCCAGTGCCACCATGACGGACCAGATACCGCCCGTGAGAGTCATGATCGCAATGGCTTTTACTTTGCCCGGTTTGGCCGGTGGCGCGCCGGTTAGCAAGAGTGCCAGTTCAGGTACTTGCCCAAGGGGTTGCCATTGGGAGTCTTCATCAGATCGCACGAGCGTGCGTTCATTGGCGCGGTCGGTGCGAATCCAGCGGGCTACATCCTCAATGGAAACCGGGCCGTACTCGTCACCGTCGCCACCGATAATTGTATAGCTTCCGGCCGGCGGATCTGTGGACTCGGTGATGACTTCCGCTTCCACTACGGGAGAGGCCGTCTGTTCATTATCAGGGGCCGGGGAGTCCGTTTTTTTCAAGGACGCTTCGCGCACAGCCTCCGGGATAGGCGGGAGATCGGGAGATGTTGGCTGATCCGATTCCGGTTTTGACGAATCATCCGGATTCTTTGGGGAATCCGTTGGCTCGTCTTCTGGCGGGGTTTTGCTCATGCGCAGGAACAGGTTACTGAATAAGCGCCAGGCATAACATCACAAAGAGAATCAACATCACTGCCCCAATGAGGGTGCCGATATAGCCTAAAACCAACCCGGCAGTGGCCAGTCCGGTGCCGCCCAATTCGCCACCGGATTGGGCAATTTGCGAATGCGCCCGGTGTCCACAGTACGCGGCCGGCACACCAAATAGAACGCCAGCCGGAAAGAATAGGAGCGCCACAATGCCCAAGACCAAGCTGGTGACGGCGAGCGAATGAGTCTTGGGCGGCGGTTGATTGACGGGCACCCACGGTAAGCCCTGCAATGGGCCGAGGAATTCCGGGAACGCGCCGATAGGTTGCCAAGTTTTCTGCCCGCTGATGCGCACCATGGTTTGGTTGCTGGCGCGTCCTTCACGAATCCATTGGCACAACTCCTCCCCCGTCACTGGCCCATGCGGCCGATGATCGCCCCCAATGATCTCGTAAGTTTGGGGCATTACATACTTTCCAATAGACTAATAATGAGCATGAAGGTCATAAAGGCGCCCACCAAGATTTCGACCACTCCACCGATGATGGCGATCCACGCGTGCACACTGCCTTTGACTTCGGGGTGCTCTTTGGCGTTTTTCCGGCCTTTAATGCCGCAATATAATACTGCAATCCCATACCCCAGCCCGAGCACGGGGATGCACATAAGCAGCAGGCCACCGATGCTCATGTAGTAACCAACTAAAGCGTGCTTGTTTTTGTAGGGGATCAACCCACCGGTGGCGTCTCCGCCAGAATCAGGAGGAGGCGGCGCGTTTTCTAATGCGGTGGCGAATTCCGGGAATAATGAAAGCGCCTTCCATTCGGAATTGCCCTCTTTACAAGCTTGGGTTTGGGCGATGGCTCGTCCTTGGGCAATCCATTCCTTGAGGGTGGATTCGTCCACAGGACCGTGCGATTGATTATCAGATCCAACGATGTAGTACATAGATCAACCCTTTGGGTTATAGGCGTTGGGAGGCCTGACGAAAGAGGAATTAGCACGAACACATACTATTTGCGAGGGTTTTCCAAGTCCTCGGTCGGCGTTGGGGGAGGCGGAATGGCAATCCAGGAAAAGGGGGGCGCTGGGATGTTACGCAATAGACCGAGTGAAACAAATAGAACGGCAATCCACTTGAGAGGCCGGTTGCATTCGGGTTGGGCTAGTGGCACGGGCATGTTGCCGGTCCGCCGCCATTCGCGAATCCAAAGGCCTGCAATGTACGCGACAATGGGCAGGCTCAAAACTAAGGCGGGATGAAACCGAAACGCTTCGGCTATCCGGCAGCGGGTGAGCGCATGTGTGGCACGTAGGCCGCCGCAGCCGGGGCAATCAAAGCCAGTGATTTGTTTGAAGCCACACTTGGGATAGTACTGCTTGTTGGCTACTGGTTCGTAACGCGCTATAAATACAACGACGCTAACGAAGGCGGTCAGGGCCAATATCGGTAAGAATTTCCACCAACCTTTGCGCGGCTGCGCCACGGAGGCAACGGGCGGTTGTAGGATGGGTGGTTCGCGGTCCATGTCAGTTGCTTAGCGCAGCGAGCTTGGCGGTGGCGCGGCCGTCGTCGATGACGGTGGCGGCAAGGCCCATGCCGGCACTGATGGAGTCGGCGGCGTTGGCCACGAACAGGGCGGCACCGGTGTTGAGCAGCACGGCCTCGCGTTTGGGGCCCTGCGTTTCGCCAGCGAGAATGGAGCGGATGATGTCAGCGTTAGTTTCGGCATCGCCGCCGGCAAGGTCGTCCAGTGTGGCCGGGCCCAATGGCAGATCGGCTGGGCTGAGAGTGGCGGTGGCGAAGCCGCGGTCTTGGTAAAATTCCGCGATGGTGTTGTCGTCGAGCGTGGAGAGTTCATCCATGCGACCGTCTCCGGCGCAGCCGCTCACCACCATTCCGCGTGCGATGCCGAGGCTTTGCAGCACCTTGGCCATCGGTTCGGTGAGCTCAGCGCGCGGGACACCAATGAGTTGGGCAGTAGGCTTGGCGGGGTTGAGCAACGGGCCTAAGAAATTAAATAGGGTGCGTTGACCGCGCTCGGCGCAGAGTTTGCGCGCGGGAGCGATGTGCTTGAACGCCGGATGATACAGCGGCGCGAACAGGAAGGCGAAGCCATGCTCGGCTATGGACGTGGCGGCATCAGCCGGTGAAAGGTCGGTGGGGATGCCGAGCGCGGCGAGCACATCGGCGCTGCCGCTCTTGCTGGTGATGGCGCGGTTGCCATGCTTAGCCACGGTGACGCCTGCCGCGGCGCAGAGGATGGCCACGGTGGTGGAGATGTTGAACGTATTCAATCTATCGCCGCCAGTTCCGCAGACGTCAAGGATGGTGCCGGCGCGAGTGGTGTCGTCCAACGGCACAGCCGTAGCACGCGCGCGCAGTTCGCTTGCGAACGCAGCCAACTCATCGGCGGTCTCGCCTTTCTCCGCGAGCGCGGTGAGGAAATCCGCCTTGGCCTCGGGCGGAATGGCTTCGGCGGTCATGTGGGCCACGGAGTCGGTCACCTGCTCGGCCGTCAAATCCGCACCGGCACGGAGCGATTCGGTCAAAGAATTCAACATGCGGAGAGGGTTAAGGTTCTTGAGGCGCCGTTCAAGGTATTTTGGGAAGCGGTTTCTTAAAAACACAATTCCCTACTCACCATCCCTTTCTTCCACTACATTGCGCGCGCTGTGGAAACGGAGTTGCTGCAGGTAGAATCTTCCGAGACGTCCGATGCTCAGGCCGAAGCCTTGGCGCGTGCGGCGGCGGTGTTGCGTAAGGGCGAGGTGGTGGCTGTGCCCACCGAAACCGTGTACGGCCTCGCGGCTAATGCGCTGGATGCGGCGGCCGTGAAGGCTATCTTTGCGGCTAAACAACGGCCGGCAGAAAATCCCGTAATCGTCCATGTGGCCGATGAATCCATGGCGCGCGATTGCGTGGCCGATTGGCCAGCTACAGCGCAAGCACTGGCCGCGGCGTTTTGGCCGGGACCGCTGACGCTGGTATTGCCAAAGGCCGACGAGATTCCAGAGATCGTTACAGCCGGCGGCACCACGGTGGGCGTGCGGTTGCCGCGGCATCCGTTTATGCAGGAACTGATTCGCACCTGCCGCTTCCCGCTCGCGGCGCCCAGCGCCAATTTATCTAACCACATCTCGCCCACGACGGCGGCCCATGTGCAAACGCAATTGGCCGGACGCATTCCACTGGTGATCGATGGCGGCGCGGCACAGGTAGGCATCGAATCCACGGTAATCGATCTGACCGGCGAAACCATTCGCATACTGCGTCCGGGCATGGTGTCGGCGGCTGCAATTGCCGCCGTGCTGCCCGAGCACACCGTGACGGCCGACCACGACGAGGGCGTGCTGAAAAGCCCCGGTCAACTCAAGCGCCACTACGCGCCCAACGCGCGCCTGCTTGTGATGAACTGGGTGGACGAGGCGGATTTGGAACAGCAAATTGCTTACTCTCGCACTCCGCACGATCGTGTATGCGTGCTGGCGCACACCCGCGTGGTGCCCGGCACGCGCTTCGGTCGCGTGAGTGTGATGCCCCATGAACCCGCCGCCTACGCGCGCGCCTTGTACGGTGAGCTCCACCAATGCGATGCCGAAGGCGCAGAGCTCATTTGTTTGGAGGCCGTGCCCGCCACCACTGAGTGGAATGCCATCGCCGATCGGTTGGCCCGCGCGGGAGCTTAGCGCGCCCGTTTCTTCTGCCGCCAACTCCAGGCACCCCAGAGAATCACTGGCACTGCGGCGCTCAAGGCGAGTGCGAGGAGTTTGTTTTCCTGCGCGGCATCCGTGGAGCCTAGCCAGGCGTAGGTAAGACTCATGGGCGCGCAGCCGCACAGTAGCGCGGCAAAGTATTGGCGCGCCGGCATGCGCATGAGGCCGGCGTAGCAGCTGAGCAGTTCCGGAAGGAGAATGGTCCAGCGCGAGAGGGCGATCACCCAGCCGCCTTGGTTGGCGAAAAAACGTTGGCCCAGTTCCATGCCCTGTTCCCCAACCAAAAACCGCGCGGCGCGTTCGTTGAGCACGCGGCACAGGAGAAAGCCAGTGGTGCCGGCGGCAAATGTGCCAAATGTGCCGATGGCCCCGCCCAGCAGCGGTCCGTAAGCCATGCCCAGTGAGGCGAGGACAGCCGTTGCCGGGATGGGGAGCACCACATCAAGCGTGAGCAGGCCAACGACGAAGAGCCAATCCCAGCGACCGAGCGTACTGGTAGGATCGCCGGTAAGCAGTTCCTCAAAATAACCACCCCAAACGAAAAACGCCGCCAACATGAGGGCGGTGGCGATGAGGCCGGTTACGAGGATTCGCAGCACGAGATCAGTCTCGAGTCTCTCGGCTCAAGTCTCCAGACTAAAGCGGCGAATAGTTTGGGAATGATCGGGGTTTGACGCTTAGGAGTCAGCTGGTCAGCTTGGCGGTGCATGGTTCAGTATTTGGAGTTGCTCCGGCATGTGCTGGAGAAAGGTGAGCGCAAAGAGGATCGCACGGGTACGGGCACGATCTCGGTGTTCGGCGCGCAGGCGCGGTTCGATTTGCGCGACCGCTTTCCGATGCTGACCACCAAAAAGCTGCACCTCAAGAGCATCATCCACGAGCTGCTGTGGTTCCTTAAAGGCGATACCAACATTAGTTACCTCAAGGAAAACGGCGTACGCATTTGGGATGAGTGGGCTGATGACGAGGGAAATCTGGGCCGCGTGTACGGCGCGCAATGGTGCGACTGGCGTGCGCCCGATGGCCGGACGATTCACCAAATTGATGAGGTGATTGAGCAGATCAAGACCAACCCGGATAGCCGGCGCCTGATCGTCAGCGCGTGGAATGTGGGTGAGCTGGATCAAATGGCGCTCGCGCCGTGCCATGCGTTTTTTCAATTCTACGTGCGCAACGGCGAGCTGAGCTGTCAGTTGTATCAGCGCAGTGCCGACCTGTTCCTCGGCGTGCCGTTCAATATCGCCAGCTACGCACTACTCACTCTAATGGTCGCACAAGTCACCGGACTGAAGCCGGGCGAGTTTGTGCATACCTTTGGAGATCTGCACCTGTACTCCAATCACCTCGAACAGGCGCAAGAACAACTTAGCCGCGAACCGCGCCAACGACCGGTGATGCGACTGAATTCGGCCGTCACCAATATTCACGATTTTGTGTTCGAGGATTTCACGCTCGAAGAATACGACCCCCATCCGCACATCAAGGCGCCGGTGGCGGTATGAGCGCCTTCAAAGCCATCGCCGCGATGTCGCTCAATCGCGTGATTGGCAACGGCCTCGAGATCCCTTGGCATTTGCCGGAAGACTTCAAGTGGTTCAAGCAAACCACCATGGGACAAGTGCTGGTGATGGGGCGGCGAACATTCGATTCCATTGGGCGCGCTTTACCCGGACGCGAAACGATGGTGCTCACGCGCGGTGATTTTTCGCATCCTGACGTGACGGTGATTCGGTCGTTGGACGAAGTGGCTCCGCGGCTGAAAGGTCGAACTGCCTTCATCGCCGGCGGCGCGCAGATCTACGAACAGGCGCTGCCGCAATGCACGGATCTGTTGCTGACCCTGGTGCAGCGCGAAGTGGAGGGCGATGTGTTCTTCCCCTCGTTTGAGGACCAGTTTGAGGAAGTGAAGGTGCTGCGCGTGGCACCGGAATTTTCCATCGTGCATTACCGTAACCGCAGCTTGGCGCAGAGCGACTGATGGCGGATATGCTCAAATCCACCGGGGCCATGGCCGGTGCCACTCTGGCCAGCCGGGTACTCGGCATGGTGCGCGAGATCTGTTACGCGCGCTTCATGGGGGACGGCCTGGTGGCCGGGGCGTTCGTGCTGGCCTTCATGATCCCCAACCTCTTCCGGCGCCTGCTGGGCGAGGGCGCGCTCATGGCGGCGTTCATCCCCGTTTTCAAGGAACAGGAAAAAACCGCCGGCGAACAGGCCATGTGGCGCACGGCCAATGCTCTGATGAGCGGCCTGATCGTGGTGTTGGCCGGTGTGGTGGGTGTGGGGTTGCTGGGCATCACCGCCGCCCTGGAATGGGGCGAGTGGAACGAGAAAACCACGCTGATGCTTGAGTTGTTGCGCTGGGTGTTTCCGTATTTGTTTTTCATCTGCCTAGCCGCTGTGGCCATGGGCATACTGAATGCGCGCGGGCATTTTTTTCTGCCGGCCCTGGGTGCGCTGATCCTAAACGTGGTGATGATCGGCAGCGTGCTATGGCTGGCGCCGCGCTGGGGAGATGCACTGAATGACCAGATCTTTGCACTCGCCGTCGGCGTGCTGGTGGCCGGTGTGGCGCAGTTGCTTTATCAACTGCCTACGCTTTGGCGCGAGGGCTTTCGGCCACAGTGGATCTCGCC
>Ga0066825_10000330_pt1 | contig 15459 bp, 12 predicted proteins | sample ETNtaG_6_FD_65608 | JGI IMG/M metagenome (GOLD analysis project Ga0066825, IMG submission 65608) | Marine microbial and viral communities from oxygen minimum zone, Eastern Pacific Ocean - ETNP201306SV45 | ecosystem: Environmental > Aquatic > Marine > Oceanic | place: Pacific Ocean: Eastern...
TATTTAGTTTTCGTCCTGCTCTTACAGAATTTTTACAAGCATAGTTACCATAAATTTCAGTAAATTTTTCTTCTAAATTTAGAAGCTCACCATATTCTATAACATTGTCACTTAAGTCTTTGATAAATCTTTTAATATCAATTTCCTGAAAAACCTCTGGAGTTTCTTTTATAGTAACTCCTTTAGAACCAAATTTCTCAATCACCACACCAAATTCTTTTAGCTTTTCTTGATATTCCAACAACTCACTTAAATGCTCTGGTTCAAGCTCAACTATCTCTGAAAATAAATGCTTTTGGGTTTTGATATTACTTTCCTTTAATGAAGTCTTTAGTCTTTCATATACTAACCTCTCATGCGCTGCATGTTGATCAACAATAATTAACCCGTCTTTCGTTTGAGAAATAATATAGGTCTTATGCAGCTGCGCAACCGCGCTACCTAAAGGATAGTCTATATATTCCTCAACAATCTGGTTAGAGATATCTTCCTTCATAGGAGAAAGCTCTTCTTTACTAAAAGCTAAATTAGCCTGCTCTTCTGGCATACCAGCTTCAATAGCACGGTTTATTTCTGTAGATGATATATGAGATTGCCGATAAGTAGGAGAAGATTCTCCTACTCCGCTATTGATAGAGTTATAATATTTTGAATGCTGGTTATTATAAGGTTGCGCATGAGATGCCGGATCAAGTCCGGCATGACCAGGGGGGAACTCAGCATGATAAGGGGAGGACCCAGCATGACTAGGAGAGGGCACAGCATGATGAGGGGATACCTCAGTGTGACTAAGAGAGGACTCAACATAATGAAGAGGGGACTCAGTACAATAACTATCATCCCCATCATGGGGAACAGAGCATGGTAACCTACCGGTAGCTTCACTCCGCCCTACACCATCCGTCATCCCGGACTTGATCCGGGATCTATTACCATCATCCATATCCTGCCTCTGACCAACATTAAAACTTGCTAAAGTCTTTTGCGCAATTTCCGGCGCCGCTTTAAAAGCACCCTTTGCCAGACTATCTTTAAGCGCCGCAATTAACATATTACGTATTTTTTGGCTATCTCGAAATCTAACTTCACTTTTAGCAGGGTGAACATTAACATCCACTTCATGATAAGGCAGGTTAATAAATATCACGCAAGCTGGATATCTATCTTTTGCAAGATAATCCTGATAGGCAACCTTAATCGCATTCAGAATAATCTTATCCTTAACTAGCCTCGAATTAATAAAACTATATTGCAAATTGTTACTCGCTCTATTGTAAGTCGGAAGCGAAATATAACCACTAAATTCATATTCTCCTTGTTTATAAGATAGAGATATAGAATTACTCATAAATTCCTTACCTAGAACCTCAACCAACCTTTCTTCAAAACCTGTTTCTTTATAAAAGAGAACCTCTTTATCATTAATTATTAATTTAAATGACACTTTAGGATGCGCTAGTGCAAATTTTTTGATAAGTTCTGTAATATAAATATTCTCACTTCTTTCAGATTTTAAAAACTTTAACCTTGCAGGAGTTGCAAAAAACAAATCTCTTACTGTAATAATTGTCCCCTTACTTAAAACCCCACTAGATATTTCTTCTGCTTTACCACCATCAATATTTATCTGATAAGCCTGGTCATCCTCATAATATTTAGATACTAATTCCAATTTAGAAACACTAGCAATAGAAGCAAGCCCTTCTCCTCTAAAACCAAAACTTGATATCTCCAGCAAATTATTTCCTTCAATTTTAGAAGTAGCATGTCTTTTAATCGCTAAAGGCAATTCAGATTTTTTTATTCCCAATCCATCATCTTGCACGGAAATCAAACTTCTTCCTCCAGCCACAATTTTAACAGTTACTAGACTACTACCAGCATCAAGCGAGTTCTCAACCAATTCCTTAACCACAGACCCAGGCCTCTCAACCACCTCCCCTGCTGCAATACGGCTAATTAATATATCAGATAATTCATGAATTGGCTTGTGAGTTGTCATACTTATTTAGTGTGAGTTAGTACTTCACCCCACACACTATCAAATTATTCATAATAAGCCAGCATCCAATTCCCTTCACCCTTTCTCTTTCTTCCCTATCCATCCAGCACTCTCTCTCCGCCCTCCAACTTTCCACTCCTAGTCATACAATACCGGACTTGATCCGGTATCTACACCACACCACAAACACTAAATTTGACAAAACACATTATTTGAAGATAATTCATGATCCTAACAACAAATAAACTCCTATGACTAAAGAAAATAACAATCCTGATACTAATAATGCTGATCAAAACGAAATGGCATTAACTGATATCTTGCAAGCTCACGATATATTATTATCAATTCTTCTTGGAAAAAGCCTAGCAAAATCAAAAAACCCACTAGAAGTAATAGATCAAATCACTCAAATGGTTGAAATTCAAGATATCAACCCAGCAGCAAAAGAACATATAAAATTACTTCTTTCTCCATTAAAAGACACTTTAAAGTAAGAACCTCAACCAAGGTCGACAGATTTATTAAATTCACAAAGCCAGCTAAAACTTACAATGTTAACTAAAATTAACAAAAAAATGAGAAAACATCTAGCACCCCACAAAGGACTAATCACTAACATCATCTCATTAATCATAATATTAATAGGCCTAACCACTCAAAGTAGCCACCAGGAAATCATTTTAAACATAGGATTCTTCGCATTTTCTGGCGCGATCACAAATTGGTTAGCAGTATATATGTTATTTGACAAAGTGCCTTTTTTGTACGGATCAGGAGTAATACCAAGAAGATTTAGCGAATTCAAACAAGGAATAAAAGATTTAATTCTAAACGAATTTTTTACCAAGAAAAATATTAGTAATTTTTTATCAAATAAAAATTTCTTACCAACAAATTCCGAACTAAAAAAACATATAGATTTTGAAAAAATATTTAACGACCTAGTAGAAAGCATAGTCAAATCTCCGTTAGGAAACATGCTTGCTATGATAGGAGGCAAAGAAGCCCTTGAGCCAATTAAAGAACCAATGATAAAACAATTAGAAGTTACAATAGAAAAAACTCTACAAGACTTAGGAAAATCTGGCAATAAAGAAATCATCGAAAACAAATTCCAATCTGAAATCACCAACATCATAGATCAAAGACTAAACCAACTAACCCCCGAATCAGTAAAAGAAATCATCCAAAAAATGATCAAAAAACACCTAGGCTGGCTAGTAGTATGGGGAGGAGTATTTGGCGGGTTAATAGGATTTATATTATCGATAATCTAATACCCTTCTCATTACCTCACACTCATAATTCAATTACCATATAACTCAGCCAGACCTTGACTCAACTAGCATCACACCACCCCTCTCACAAAACTCCCAGCATCACACCCAAACCTCCAACAACATCATACCCAAAACCTCCAACATCATACCGGACTTGATCCGGTATCTATAACAAAAACTAAGGCAGATCTCGCATCAAGTGCGAGATGACGGGCTGCGCGGTACGAGGTGACGAGCTACGCGGTACGAGGTGGCGGGCTGCGGCGGCATGGAGTACAATGAGTAAAAACGAAAGGTAAAATCCACATAACCAACTCACAATTCGCCCCATAACACTAACTATCCCCCATACCAAACCTCCCTTAAGTGTCCAGCTTCAAGCTGGCTAGCTGTTCGGCGATTTGGATTGTGTTTAGGGCAGCTCCTTTTCTTAGGTTATCTGCTACAACCCACATTGAAATACCATTTTTAACAGAATTATCTTTCCTTAAACGCGACACAAATACTGGATCCTCCCTAACTGATTCAACAGGGGTAATATAGCCTCCATCTTCTCTTCTATCAGCAACTATAACACCAGGAGCATTTTCTAATGCTTCTCTTGCTTGCTCTTCGGAAATATCATTTTCAAATTCCACATTTACTGCTTCTGCATGCCCAACAAAAATCGGACACCTAACACAAGTTGCACTAACTTCTATGTCGGAATCAAGAATCTTCTTAGTTTCATTAATCATCTTCCACTCTTCTTTAGTAGACCCATCATCCATAAATACATCTATTTGCGGAATGGCATTAAAAGCAATTTTCTTAGAAAAATTTTTCGGCTCCAGATTCTCATTCATGAATATTCCCTTAGTCTGATCAAACAACTCATCCATAGCAGCCTTCCCTGCACCAGATACCGATTGATAGGTAGAAACCACCACTCTCTTAATCTTTGCAATGTCATGAAGCGGCTTAAGCGCAACCACCATTTGGATTGTAGAACAATTAGGGTTAGCAATAATATTAGTTTTCTTATAATCCTTAATAGCATCACTATTTACTTCAGGAACAACCAAAGGAATATCCTTATCCATTCTAAAATAAGAAGTATTATCTATCACCACACATCCTTTCTCTGCAGCCTTTCTAGCATATATTTTAGAAACGCTAGCTCCCGGAGAAAATAGTCCAATATCTACCTTAGAAAAATCAAATTCCTGTATATCTTCCACAACAATCACATCCTTCCCAAAAGAAACTTCCTTTCCCTTAGAACGCTCAGATGCAACTGCAAACACTTTCTCTACCGGAAAATTCCTTTCATACAACAAAGTAAGCAACTCCCTACCAACATTTCCAGTAGCTCCAACTATAGCAACATTATACTTCTTCATTTTTTCTTTTATTATTTTCGGTTAGCATTAATAATTTTATTCAAAGCTCCTTCCTTCAATCAACTACTATGGTTTTGATTTACATATCAATTTATGTAATCTCTTCTACCTACCCATAGACAAAACAAGGAAAAAACATACCTGATTTACAACAACTAATATTTCAATTAGCCCCTATAAAGCCTCTATACCCCATACCTCAACTCTCTAACGTCTCCAGCTTCAAGCTGGCCTTCTATTCTGATTAATTCATTATATTTCGCTGTACGATCCGCTCTTGATAATGATCCTGTTTTTATCTGACCACAATTAGTTGCAACTGCGATATGAGAAATAGTTGTATCTTCAGTTTCACCGGAGCGATGGGATAAAATTGCACTATAATTATTTTTGTGAGCTAAATCTATTGCATCCAAAGTTTCAGTCAAAGTACCAATTTGATTAACCTTAATCAAAATACTATTAGCCATATTTTGCTCAATTCCTTTTTGTAAAATTTTACTATTAGTTACAAACAAATCATCCCCAACTAATTGAACCTTGTCTCCTAATCTATTAGTAATTTCTTTCCATCCTTCATAATCATCTTCAGCCATCGGATCTTCGATAGAAAAAATAGGATATTTAGCACAAAGATCAGCATAATAACTAACCATCTCTGAACTGGTTAAAATACTGTTTTCTCCTTGTAAGTTATATTTCCCATTCTCATAAAATTCTGACGCTGCCGCATCTAATGCAAGCATAATATCCTTACCAATTTCATAGCCAGAATTTTTCACCGCCTTAATAATATACTCAATCGCAGATTCTGTTGAAGATATATTAGGCGCAAAACCACCTTCATCACCAACAGCCGTGTTCAAATTATCAGCTTTTAAAAGTTTTTTTAAATTATGAAAAACCTCTGCTCCCATTCTAACAGCATCTTTAATATCTACTGCGCCAAAAGGCATAATCATGAATTCCTGAATATCAATTGGATTATCAGCATGAGCACCTCCATTAATAATATTCATCATTGGAATAGGCATAGTAACTGCCTCTTTGCCTCCCAAATATTGAAATAAAGACACTCCTTTAGAAGCACTACATGCTTTAGCATAAGCAAGAGAACAACCTAAAATCGCATTAGCTCCTAGCTTGTTTTTATTATCTGTACCATCAAGCAAATTTAATTTTTCATCAAATTGAGCCTGGTTGAAAGCAGGAAAAGATACTATCTCTTTAGCTATTATGGTATTTACATTATTTACAGCATTAAGCACTCCCTTTCCTAAATATCTAGCCTTATCACCATCTCTTAATTCAATAGCTTCTAACTTTCCTGTAGATGCTCCACTTGGCACAGCAGCCCTACCAAAAGAATTATCACTTAATATAATATCCACTTCCACTGTAGGGTTTCCTCTAGAATCTATAATTTCTCTAGCTTTTACTTCAGCAATTTCTACCATCAATCTACCTATTAATTTAATTATATTTTTTACTTACATTGTCGATCTCTTTAATCTGAGTCAAAAACCCTTCTAACTCATTAAGGTTCAGCATACAAGGACCATCACTCGGCGCATTATCAGGATCTTCATGCACTTCAGCAAATATTGAAGCAACCCCAACAGCTACAGCTGCCCTAGCTAGAGTTCTAACAAAATGCCTTTGCCCTCCAGAAACTCCCCCTAGCCCTCCTGGCTGTTGCACAGAATGGGTAGCGTCATACACCACAGGGCACCCTGTTTCAGCCATAATAGCTAAACCTCTCATATCAGAAACCAAAGTATTATATCCAAAGCTCGTCCCTCTATCAGTAAGCATTAGCTTCTCATTACCGAAATGCTTAAATTTTTCTACTATATTATTCATGTCCCAAGGCGCTAAAAATTGCCCTTTTTTCACATTAACAACTTTTGCTGTATCAGCTGCTGCTTTTAACAAATCAGTCTGCCTACATAAAAATGCAGGAATCTGCAACACATCAATTGCATCCGACTGACCTATAATTTCAGCATGTTTCTCAGAATGAATATCTGTTAGGGTTGGAATATTAAACGTATTTTTAATTTCTGAAAAAATCGGCAACGCTTTTTCAAGCCCTATACCTCTTTTAGAATGCACACTTGAACGATTTGCTTTATCAAAAGATGATTTATAAATCAGATTGATATTTAATTTATCACAGATTTTAAGAATTTTCTCAGCAGTCATTAATGCATGATCCCTAGACTCCATCTGACAAGGACCAGCAATTAGCGATAATGGCTGCTCATTACTGATAACAAAATTACCAATTTTAACTTCTCTCATGTTATTTTTCGTTAATTTTTAAGTAAACAAAATATAATAAAAAGAAACTTATTTTGCAAGTAGAGCTTCCCTCTCTACTAGATCACTAACCAAAACTTAACTGCAACTGATTTCTACTATAAGGCATTTTTAAACCATTGGGAATTAACAAATATTTTTCTAAAAAATAACCTGTCAAATTAAATGACCTAGCTACATCTATATCACCCTTTTTCCTACCTTGCATAAAATCTGGTAATATGATTAATTTATCATGATATTTCTGTCCCACATCCTTGGTCACCACACATCCTGTTTTTGGAGATACATAATATAAATTCTCACTACTGCCAGTAACCGAACATTTTTTAAGATTAAGACCATAACCAATTTGCGACAAAAATGCTAATTCATAATTAATATAATCTTCAATTTCCAAATCTGAATCACGGACCTTAGACAAAAATTCAATAGTAATTTGATATAACACCGGATAATCCTCACCAGCTTTAGTGGCCATAGTAAGGAGCTCTAAGATAGTCTTAAGAGCAAGAAGCTTATTCTTAACAAATAAAAATTTAGCCGCAAAATTTTCTACAATTGCCTCTGAAGAAACACTCCCTAAATGCTCTTCTAATCTTGCCTTCCATACACAAGAAATCACATTCCCATCTTGAAATATAGCAGCTCTTTTTTTACTTTGCCCTCCTCTAACTAACATCTTCATAATCCCTTTATCAGGAGTAAATAAAGTAATGATAATATTAGATTCAGAATGTTTTAATATATTAAGAACTAACCCTTCTCCTTGCCAAATCACTAAAAAACCTATAACTCTAGTAAATACACACAACAAAATTTATAGACATATGACAAATAAAAAGAAAGGTAAAGCTACAAAACCACCTTCAACTAGCAATAACACCCCCCAAACACCCCCTACTAAAACAGAAGAAATAGGAGGACCAAAAGGCCCAGAACCCACCAGACATGGTGACTGGCATATTAAGGGCCGTGTTTCGGATTTCTAACAATTATTGTCTAAATCGAAGGCCCCTTACGATCATTTAAAGCATCCAGCCTACGTTGAAGCTCTCGGTCCACCTGCGACGATTTTCTTTCCTTCATTTTGTCATCAATAATGTCGCTCTTAGCATTTACCATAACCATATCTACTTCTTTCATAAATTGACTAGCCTCCTCATAAGCACCTGCCACACATCCAGCAACTTTATCCAAATTCTTAACAACTAGTTTACTACCAAACTTACCAACTTTTTGAACCACTTTCTCTGCTTTTAACCCAGAAACTAAAGAGACTGTAAACTTACTATGCATACCACCAAACATACCTCCATTCATCACTTGTTTATTTACATGAGAAGTATAATACTCACTGACTCTATTAAATGCATCCTCTATTGCATTTACTAACTCCTGTACTTTCGGTTTATCCAATTTTTTACTTAACTCTTTATCATTTAAATTCTGCCCAAAATAACCATAAACAGAGGAAACTACAGTTTCTCGTAATTTGGGATTTACTAATGAATTATTTCTATCATGGCTTTTCATATCTCTACGCATATCACACCTCTCACAATTTGTTAACATCAAAAAAGGATTATAACATATTCCCAAAGAAAAATCAAAGATATAACCCCATGATGCCAATACAAAAAATCCATTATATTTACACCGGTCCGTCCCAAGTAAATATAATTCAGTATTCCACTACTAAAAAGCACAGTGAGGTAATAGCCGAAGGACTGTTTAGCAATTTTATAAAAACTGCTCTGTAATAAGCTTATCTTCCAGGGGATTAGCATGGTCAAATAGCAAAGTCACGTTCTTTTCCCGATGACGCTTAACCATAACTTCTTTGACATCTCTAAACTCAAAGAAATCAGCCACTGCACTAACCGGCCTTTTATGCGAACTATGCACTATAAAATTAACTTCCGTCTTACCAGGCAACAGAGCTCCCCTCCACCCCCTAGGACGAAACGGGCTAATTGGCGTAAGAGCTAACAAATCATCTCCCAAAGGAATAATAGGTCCTCTAACCGAAAAATTGTAAGCACTACTACCAGCAGGGGTAGCCACCAAAATCCCATCTCCTACCAAAGAAGTAATCTTTGTTTTACCATCAATTTGAATTTCTATATTAGTCGACTGCCTAGTCTCTCTTAACAGCGAAACCTCATTAAAAGCAAGAGCTTCATGGGTTTGTCCTTTTGTATCAATCGCTTTCATAGATAAAGGAGAAATCTTTGCTACTTTGGCATCTTGAATTCTGTCATTTAAACTATCACCCGAAAATTCATTTAACAAGAAACCTATAGTCCCGCAGTTCATCCCATAAAAAGGAATATTTAGATCCATAAATTTATGTAAAGAATGAAGCATAAAACCGTCTCCTCCAAGAATCACAATATAATCTACTGTAGATAGTTGCTGCTCATCTTCTATAAAACTATAATTCTCTGTAAGTTTTATATAAGAATCATGTGCAATCTCTGTTTTATCTGCAATCAAACCAAGTTTCATATATACCTTTTAGATATTATTAATATTACTTCATCCTCATGATTTAATCATATATATAGATGTGAATTGAGATTGTAAATGCAGGATTACATTATTTAGTATTTTACGTATAACTCACTAATTAATGAGCTGGTTAATATATAGGTTGATTGATTAAACAACTCTATATAAACTAGCTAAGCTAATATAACTTATAAAAAAATGAGTAACAAAATTATAAATACAAAAGTCCTAATAATAGGATCAGGACCAGCAGGATATACAGCAGCTATTTATGCAGCAAGAGCAAATCTAAAACCAATATTAGTAACCGGATCAGAACCAGGAGGACAACTAACCATCACAACAGATGTAGAAAATTACCCAGGATTTGCAGATATTATACAAGGTCCATGGTTAATGGAGCAAATGAACAAACAAGCTACAAAAGTTGGAACAGAAATAATTTATAACCGGATTAACAAAGTAGACTTTTCAAAAAAGCCATTTAAAGCGTGGGATGAAACTGGTACAGAATATCAATCTCAGTCAGTTATTATCGCTACTGGCGCTCAAGCAAAATGGTTAGGGTTAGAAAATGAAATGACATATCAAGGATTTGGTGTATCAGGATGTGCAACTTGTGATGGTTTCTTCTTTAAAAATCAAACTGTAATGGTAGTAGGGGGAGGAAACACAGCTGTAGAAGAAGCTCTTTATTTAACAAATCATGCAAAGAAAGTAATTCTATTACATAGAAGGAATGAACTAAGAGCAGAAAAAATTCTACAAGAAAGGCTACTTAAACACCCTAAAATAGAACCCCTTTGGGATTCCATATTATTAGATATTATTGGTAAGGATAGCCCCAAAGCTGTAACATCTGCTAAAATACAAAATGTTAAAACTAATAATATCACAGAAATTCCTCTAGAAGGTATTTTCATCGCTATTGGACACAAACCTAATACTGATCTATTCACAGAATATCTAAAAACTGATGAAGAACAATATATCATAACTACAGCTGGTACTGCAAAAACCAATATAAACGGTATATTTGCAGCAGGAGACGTACAAGATAAGACATACCGTCAGGCAGTGACTGCAGCTGGAACAGGGTGTATGGCAGCGCTAGAAGCAGAGAAATACCTATCCGAGTAAAAAAACTCCACTGTAAGTTGCATATCTTTGTAATTTATGCTACAATCTCCCTAATTCAACTTAGGAAAATTATATCTAGTACAAATTATGGGATTAAACTATTTCAGAACTGCATATGGAAAAAGTAATCATAAAACTAACACTCACTTAACAGTTCCATTTCACCTAGAATCTGCAAAAACACTAGATAATTTAATATATATTAGAAGGCTAAGCTACCTGCGTAACAAAAACCAATTATCAGAAGCCGCATATTCCAAAATGCAAAATCAAAAAAACAGCTTCTACTATATAGGCACACCTCACCCTATAGGTAATCTCAGCGCGATCCAATGCGAATTAATCAACACAATCACAAAAATAGAAAATCTAAAACTCAGAATAAAATACGGTGGAAAAGAAAAAAAACAGAAAGAATATGTAGAAAAGAAAATTATTGAACATCTTGATAAGACTAAATACACCACAAAAATAATAGAAGAAATCAGAAAACATTACGCTAATGCAACTTCAGAAAAAGAAAGATCACAGTTAAAAGACTACTATGTAAACGCTATTCATGTTAACGAAACCGTAGACAAACTAAAACTTAAATTTCTACAACACACACCCATAGAAGAAATCCAAACCGAAATTGCCCAAATGGTAATAGAAATGGGAATTCCAGTACAAGTAATTACTCCATCTATTCAAACCATGCAAAATCGTTCTAAAGAAAGATTATTATACAAACACCCATATCTGACCAAAAACGCGTTAAAAAGCTGGGTTAATATCGATGCAGATGGAAATATGCTAAATAATATGAAAAAAATACTACCATATTGCGAAGAAGGCGCATCAATAAAAGAAATTTTTCTAAAATGCCAAAAACAATATGATCAGAACCAATTTTTTTCTTACGAACCAAGAATATCCTGTATAGATAAGAAAGGAGTTTACGGAGCAAAAAAACATCTAGAAGAATTAGCTGGAGTAAATAATATAAATTCTGTTTCTGACATATTAGATGACAAGAAGTTTGACTCCGAATATCAAAAATTCGTAGAATTCTTAAATGGTGCATTTTACCATAAAAACCCTGACACAAAAGAATTCGTTAACTGTAAACTAGATTTTATAATGAGAGCCTGCGCTCCTGCATTCATCAAATCTGAAGGATTAGTATTAGCGGATTTCGATTCATCAGACAACATAACTATTCCGCGCTTAATGTTCTTAATAAAGGCAACATCGAAATACCTAAACATCAAAATAGATCAAATAATTTTTCCCCTATGTGAATCTCAAAACAGTATATATAATAGCCAAAAAGCATTTGTAAATTTCCTAACAGATATAAAAACTAGATATGATAATGCTATTGCAGTAGAAGAACCAGAAAGGTCCCAGAGACTATCAAAAATTCGTTCATTAATCTGTAATAACCAAAACAAATTCATCTACGGAAGTTATTCAGGCCCAAGTGATTTAACAAAGGATATGGGCTCGCAATCAACTACAGTCATTAATAAATCAATCAAAGAATACCGAGAATCATGGAAAAATTTTGTACAATTATGTCCCAAACTAAATTTAAACAATATAGAATTTATAATTGAATATGGAAAAGGATCCTCACCCAGAAGAGGTGGAGGAATCATACCTGCAAGGCTAAATGGAATCTCCATGCAAGGTATAAATTTAATGAGTTTTAACAGTAATTTAGCAAAAAATACTGCCAATATTACTAAAATACAATTTGATAGTGATAGTTCAGCAATACCTTTTACAGATGAATTCATTAACAATGCAGTAAAAAATCATCGATACTTCCTAGATGATGGAAGAAACAGAAAAAAAGGAATTATAATAGAAGAATTTGATAAATTAAAAAATAAACAAATTTTCTCAGTATTAGAAAGTAGATATATTAACAACCAAGAGATAAGAGGAAAAAATGGAATTTATGATTATCATAACCAGCGCTCCATTATGTCTTCAGCTATTACAAGCTACACGGGTCTAATCTCTTTTCCAGGTTTTCCAAAAGAACTAGAAGCTTACAAAAAAGACTTTAATTTAACGCAAATCATAAAAAACCCCCTCGGTTTAGATATAATCATTAAAGAAATGTTTCAAATTTGTACAATTGATTATTATAGAGCTGAAATGCTAGGGTTTTCCAAAAAAACAATTAATGAATGCAGGAAATATGTTGATAACACACTAGAATTTATTGCCATGCAAGAAGGAATAGAATTACCAACTAAAATCAAATATAGAGAAGCTGTTAGCATTATACTAGATACATTGCTTCAGAACAAAGATATAAAAGAAGATACTATCACTAAAAGAACGTTAGAACAATTTCAAAAACAAATACCATATCTTTCATTTAATAGATTTATACTAACAAAATCTATCAAAGAAGCCACAGAAGAACAAAATTTATATGGTAGAATTTCGCCAACAACTAATGCCAATTTAGCAATTCAACTAAATCATATAACAAACTTTCAACTGCCCATAATTTCTTCAACTAAATTACAATCCAAAGACCTAAATAAAATACAAAAAAATTACTGGGAAATATTCTTAGAAGATCAACAATATGACTCAAGATTTCAAGACAACACAAGACAATACACCCCATCTACAACATCTCCCCCTACTCAAGAAAAAGAAAAAAAGCAAGAAGCACGCATAAATAGCAAAAAAACAGCGACATCTAACAACAGGGAAACAGAACAAAACTACCTACTGGAATTACTTGATTCAGCAACAAAATCAACAAATGAAAAGAACGTCTCACTTGCGAAACTACTACACAAGGAAAGGAAAAACAATCATCCTCGAAAATTAGACTTTTTTACAAAAATTAGAAACGAGGAACAAGAAAACTCCCCTTTTATGATATCTTAGAAAGCAGAACTTAACCCTGACGGGCCTTCATTCTAGGATTTTTCTTATTAATTACATAAAGTCTTCCTTTACGCTTTATAATTCTACAATCCTTATCTCTAGCTTTTGCCGATTTTAATGAATTTACGATTTTCATCCTAATATACCTATAATTAAAAAGATAAAAAATATCCTTTTCTATTAAAGCTTTTTAAAAGGCTTGGCAATTACCTACTCTCCCACGCCTTAAGACGCAGTACCATTAGCGCTACAGGGTTTTCACTTCCGAGTTCGAGATGGGGTCGGGTGGATCTACCCTAGCTATCGTCACCAAGCCATTTAAAAAGCCTTAGGCTTTATACAAATGGAATAGTAAACCAGCACACATGCTGGCATATATAATAAAAATACTAAAAAGTTTAAGTTGTAAACTTCCTACAAGCTTAAATCTGCATATAACATAGCATCTTAAAAATCAGTGTTAAGTCAATCAGGTTATTAGTACTAGTTAGCTCCATACATTACTGTACTTCTACACCTAGCCTATCAACGTGGTAGTCTTCCACGACCTTAATGGGGAAAAATAGTTTTGAGGGAGGCTTCCCACTTAGATGCTTTCAGCGGTTATCCCTTCCATACGTAGCTACCCTGCTATGCCACTGGCGTGACAACAGGTCCACAAGAGGTATGTCCACCTCGGTCCTCTCGTACTAGAGGCAGCTCCTCTCAATTTTCCTTACACTCACGGCAGATAGGGACCGAACTGTCTCACGACGTTCTAAACCCAGCTCACGTACCACTTTAATCGGCGAACAGCCGAACCCTTGGGACCTTCTCCAGCCCCAGGATGTGATGAGCCGACATCGAGGTGCCAAACGATTCCGTCGATATGAGCTCTTGGGAATCATCAGCCTGTTATCCCCGGCGTACCTTTTATCCGTTGAGCGATGGCCCTTCCACGAGGAACCACCGGATCACTATGACCGACTTTCGTCTCTGCTTGGCTTGTCAGCCTCACAGTCAGGCAAGCTTATGCCATTGCACTCTAAGAGTTGGTTTCCGTCCAACCTGAGCTTACCTTCGCGCGCCTCCGTTACTCTTTGGGAGGCGACCGCCCCAGTCAAACTACCCGCCTTACAGGGTCCTGGTACCAGATTCATGGTACTCAGTTAGACGTCAAAAATGCAAAGGGTGGTATCTCAATGATGACTCCACCAGAACTAGCGTTCTAGCTTCAAAGTCTCCCACCTATGCTGCACGTCACATTTCTAACGCCACTGCAAAGTTGTAGTAAAGGTGCACGGGGTCTTTCCGTCTAACCGCGAGTACGCCGCATCTTAACGGCGAATTCAATTTCACTGAGTCGATGCTGGAGACAGTGGGGAAGTCGTTACGCCATTCGTGCAGGTCGGAACTTACCCGACAAGGAATTTCGCTACCTTAGGACCGTCATAGTTACGGCCGCCGTTCACTGGGGCTTCGATTCAAAGCTTGCACCTTTCCTCTTAACCTTCCAGCACCGGGCAGGCGTCAGACCCTATACATCGTCTTATCGACTTAGCAGAGTCCTGTGTTTTTAGTAAACAGTCGCTACCCCCATTTCTGTGCCACCCACCACTGCTTGCGCAAAAGTGGGTCATCCTTCTCCCGAAGTTACAGATGCAATTTGCCTAGTTCCTTCAGCATCGTTCTCTCAATCGCCTTGGTATACTCTACCTTCCCACCTGTGTCGGTTTACGGTACGGTCTAACGAAGGGGCTATTTCCTGGAAGAATCCAGCTGCATATTAAATCCAATAATAATACACAACACTTCATCTTCGTCACCACCTTCCGGTCAAGGAATATTAACCTTGTTCCCATCGACTACGCCGTTTGGCCTCGCCTTAGGAGCCGACTAACCCTGCGCAGATTAGCTTTACGCAGGAAACCTT
>Ga0066825_10000331_pt1 | contig 15419 bp, 7 predicted proteins | sample ETNtaG_6_FD_65608 | JGI IMG/M metagenome (GOLD analysis project Ga0066825, IMG submission 65608) | Marine microbial and viral communities from oxygen minimum zone, Eastern Pacific Ocean - ETNP201306SV45 | ecosystem: Environmental > Aquatic > Marine > Oceanic | place: Pacific Ocean: Eastern...
TGGATCTGACTGTTTTTTCTAAAGATATTAGAGAGCTATCAGGGCAAACAGCTGTTCGAGGAAGTATTGGAGCTCCCGTTGGAAGGCTTCAAAATATTGATTATGGCACTGTAAAAGGGTTCACCTTATCATTGTTTGAGCGAGGCAAAGGACAAGTTTCTTGGACGGTGGATTATACGCTGCAATTTGCCAGTGGATCAGCATCTAACCCAGCAGAACGGTTTAACCGATTTGTTAACAATGCAGACGAGATCATAGCAATCAATAGATTAGATTGGGATAAACGTAATGTTTTAAATAATTCTATCACATGGAATAGTAAATTTGGTCTTACACTATCCGCAATAAATAGTCTACAAGCCGGTAGTCCTTATACAACAGAGAGAGAAAATATTACTTCATTAATTCCGAATAATGAGGATAAGCCAACCCAATTTAATTCTGATATTAGAGCGTATTATAAGCCACCCGTATTGAAGCAGGATATAGAATTCTTTCTTCAGGTAGACAATTTATTTGATACCAAAAGACATTACGGTATATATGTAGATACTGGTTTGGCTGATGAATCTACAGAATTACAAAGATATTTAGATGCAGGGACAGTTCCTGGAGGGTTGAATTCTTTAGAGGAATGGTACATTGATCAGTCTCGAATGAGTTCGCCGCGTTCAATAAAAATCGGATTGAGTTATAAATTTTAAAAAAGAACAGAGTTTAATGAATACTTTAAAATTCACAGCAGTTTTTATCATTGGCTTACTTTTTTCACCTATATTTTCATTTGCCCAGCAAACTATACCAGATTCAGCTAATGGAGTTGTGTACAAGGGGGCATTTGACAACATAGCCAGAGGTATTATCAACGGTAATTTGATCGAAACGAATTTCAGAAACCATGGTGAACTATCTCGCTGGAGTGATATACCTTGGGGCGTTTGGCCAAGAGGTATAGGTGGTCGTCATATCGATGGTATTGGTGTAGTAGTCTCTGCTTATGTCGAAGCAGTAGCTTCTGATAAAGTGACAACATTAGAAGATTATAAATCAATTGTCTCTAATCCTACATTTCGTCCTGATACACTTCTTAATCCAGTAATTATTAATTACAGACAAGCTGGAGCTAGAACCAGTCCATATAATGGAAAATTATGGGGGTGGTTGCCTTTACCAGGATTTAATAATCCAAATAGAATTGATCCTCTAACGCAAGGAAGTGCACCAGTACCTGCTTTATCAACGGATTATACTAGTTGGCCAGATTTTTGGCCAGACCGATTGAATGACCCTGATGATGCAGGATGGTCAGGTTATTGGAATGGTAGGGATGGTAAATTTCCAAGTTCTGATATGGAATCTTACTATGTAATGGATGACTTCTCTGATTATGAATATGCTGTCGGAATTGAGACAGAAGGCCCACATTCTGATTTAGGTGTCTACTATCCGAGTCCAAATGACGATCCAAGTATGGGTGGCTTGGGATTACAGACCCAAATTAGGCTCTTCCAGTGGGCCAATATCTTAGCAGAAGATGCTATGTTCATCATTTATAGAATTACTAATAAAGGTGAAAATGATCAGACTCGTTTGTTCTTTTCTCAAATAATTGACTACGGTCTAGGAAAAGACGAGAAGGATGATAATGCCAGTTATGATCCACTTCTAGATATAGTGTACGGATGGGATACAGATGGACTTGCAGATCCTACAAACCCAGGAGAAACAGAATATGAGCTTGGATATACTGGTTTTGCATTCCTTGAATCACCTGCTAATGATGCAAATGCATTAGATGATGATCAAGATGGAATTGTTGATGAATCCAGATTTTTGGAAAATTTTATAATGTTGACCACTCAAGAAGATATTGATGCATATGTAGCTGCAAATTATGATGCCAACCAATTTGAGTTATTCTATGGTGAATCTTATCAAGATAAGCCTGCTTATAAACTCAGTAAATGGTTTACAACCGATGAAAATTTAGATTGGGTTGGATTCAAAGATGCTAATGATAATGGTATATGGGATCCAGGTGAACAGCTAAATAATGATGTTGGAGCAGATGGGTTAAGTCCATTTGATCCAAATTACCCTGGTAGGGATACAGGAGAAGGGGATGGTGAACCTACAAATGGGGAGCCAAATTATAATGAGCTAGATGTTGATGAATCTGATCAGATTGGATTAACAGGATTTGATTTGAACACGAGACCTTTTTATGAGAGTGGTGATAACCTAAGAGATGATACATGGCTCTTCACTAGAATTGCAGCCACACTATTTTCAAATCCTGATTATGTAGAGCCATCTACAGTAGTTGCAAATGAACCATTTCTGCTCTTCACTTCAGGTGAAGTTGAATTATTTTCCGAAACAAAAATTGATGCTAAGTCAACAGACTTCTTTTCAACAGCCTGGATTTTTGGTGATGATGAAATTGATTTTTTCAAAAATAGAAAAACAGTTCAAAATATCTACAATTCTGATTATAATTTTGCCCAACCTCCAATAATGCCAACATTGACAGCTATACCAGGAGATGAAAGAGTTACCTTGTCATGGGACACTCTCTCAGTTAATAGTTTTGATAGATTTCTGCAAGACTTTGATTTTGAAGGGTATAAACTTTACAAAGGGACCAATGCACTTCTGTCGGATGTTCGTGTAATATCAGATGTTAATGGTACACCAAAATTCTATAAACCACTTGCTCAGTGGGATTTAGTGAATGACATATCCGGTAATATTCCAGTTTTAGAGGGTGAGGCGATTTACAACTTAGGTTCAAATAGTGGTCTAGAATTCTATTATGTCGATGATGATGTTACTAATGGTAAGATTTATTATTACGCCATCGTTGCATATGATAGAGGTATTAGGTCATCAGGTGGAGATGACCCAGGAATTGATCCACAAGAGAATACATTTAGAGTAGAGCTTACTGGAGCTGGTACTGTTGCTGGTACATCACCTAATACTGCAGCAGTCATCCCAACTACAAATCCTGCGGGATATGTAAGCGGTGGCACAGATAGTGATTTAAGTAAAGTCACAGAAGGAACGGGAACTGGTTATGCTACTATTGATATTGCAGTCGAAGAGTTAATTGATGATCAAAAACTATATGAAGTAACATTCACTGATACTGCATCAAATATAGGAATACAGAGATCCACCGCTACATATCAAATTAGGGAAGTAGGTGGTGAAGCTTTAATAAGTACAACTGAATTTGCAACTTCATCGAGTATAGCAGACGGATTTATTTTTAATTTCTTTAACGATGAACCCGGAAATATCATAACCAATAAAACGGGATGGATATCTAATGAAAATGGGGAAAATGAGCTATTTAGTCTCTCTGCATCTGAATTGGATGGCCTTACAACAGGGTGGGATTTAACAATTACACCAGATAGAAATGGAGATGTGACAAATTTTGTTCGAACAGATCATGATTATGAGATATTGTTTGTCAATCCAGAGGATAGTTTATACAGGCCACCATTTAGATTCGATTTTTCAAATATTCAAGTTCCAATCTTTGCTAAAAATTTAATGACTGGGGAAATCGTCGAACTACTTATTACAGATAATGATAAAAATGGTGCCGTTAATCAAGGAGATAATTTCATTATTGCTGAACAAGGTGAACGATCACTGCAGTTTAGGTTCATGGTTGAAATATTAGATACTGGTACGGATGTTTTTCCTGCACCAGGTGAAAAAATCAAAATATCCACAACTAGACAATTTGGGCAGGACGATAAATTTCGCTTTACAATGAGAAAGCAAACTATTGACGAGGAGAAGGCTAAGGAGAACCTAGAGGATATATTTGTAGCACCCAATCCCTATATCGGTGCCGCTTCATGGGAAAGAGCTAGTGGATCTATTGGGAGGGGTGAAAGAAAAATTGAATTTTTTAATCTTCCTCTTGAGTGTACAATACGAATATTTAATGTGAGGGGAGAACTAGTACGAACGATAGATCATAAAGGTTCAATGGAGGATGGTTCAGCTTCTTGGGATTTACGATCTAATGATAGCGAAGATGTTGCCTATGGTATTTATTTCTACCATGTGGAAGCACCTGGTATAGGTGAATACATAGATAAATTTGCAGTAATTAAATAAACCAGATAATAGTTAGAATAATGATTAAAAAGATTATCCAAATTCCAATTATAGCAGCACTTTTAGTAACTCCATTAGTAGCTCAATCTGGAGGTGAAGAAAGCAGAGTAGGTACCACTGCAGCACCCTTTTTAACGATGGGTGTGGGTGCAAAAGGGCATGCTCTAGGACATGCTAATTCTATCAATATATCTGGAGCCGAATCTATATTTTGGAATCCTGCAGGAATGGCCATCCAAAATAAAGGAGATTCATATAGTTCTAGTTTTATCAGTGTTACCGAATATTTTGCAGATGTTAACATTTATGGGACCGGTATTGTTGTTCCTCTAGGAGATGAAGAAGGAAAAAGTCTAGGGATAGGGTTACACTTTGTTGACTACGGAAGAATGGATGTAACTACTGTTGAATTACAAGATGGTACTGGAGCTACATTTGGAGCTCATGATCTCAGCATAGGTGTATCCTACGCGCAAAAATTAACCAATTCATTCCACTTTGGTGGATCAGTAAAATTGATTCAACAAAAAATTTATGATATGTCTGCAGAGGCACTAGCAATAGATTTAGGTTTCTTGTTAAAAACCGATTATTTGAACGGGCTCACCATAGGTGCCTCAATAACTAATTTTGGTAGAGATATGCAAATGTCTGGTATTAATTCAGAAACATATGTTGATCTTGATCCTAAGAGTGAAGGGAATAATGAAGGTATTATAGGTAACGTTAAATTAGATAATTGGGAGCTACCCTTATCATTTAAATTTGGTTTTATGGCGCCTGCAATAAAAACCAAAAATCTAGAATTATTATTAATGAGTGAAGTACAACAAACTAATGATAATAAATTGAATTTAGATTCTGGTACTGAACTCAGTTACATTTCAAATACGGTTAAGTTCCATATGAGAGCTGGCTATAAAGATCTTTTTCTAGGTAATAATGTGGATTCACATTTCACTTATGGTACAGGTTTAACCTTAAAAACATCAACTGGTATTGGTATTGGTATTGATTTTGCTCAGGTACCTTTTGAATATTTGGGACAGACTACTATTGTAGATGTAAAACTTTACTACTAAACTACGACTACGATTCAGTTCATCATAACAAGTTATATGAAACTACTATGCTTGTTTCTAATGTCGTGGCTCCTCGTTAGTTGCTCTCATAAGCCAGATATAGACCGTGATTTTCAGGTGTTATTTAAAGTTGGTGATACAGAGAGAACTGTATATGAATTTGAGAGTTCTTATGTCAATCATTTAATCTCTACGGGTAAAAATGATACAGAAGATGAGCGTAATGCTCATTTGTCTAAGATGATTGATGATATATTATTGTCTATGTCCGCTGAAAAGAAAGGGTTAATGGATCATCCTATCTATCTAGCTGCAGTAGATTATCAAAAAAGAAAGTCTATGATTGATAGTTACTTTGTTGATGAGATGGATGAGAAATTAGAGCCTCTCACTGACGACGAAATTAGGTTAGCTTATGCAAAAAAACAGAGAACAGTCTATGTAAGGCATCTTTACTCAAAGAACAAAGATGAAATAGAACAAGCCTATGACTCATTACAATCAGGTGTTAATTTTGTTGATTTAGCAAATGAATTTTATGAAACGGCCGTATATGATTCTTCGGCAGGCTACCTAGGACCGGTTAAGTATTTTGGTGTGGATGATGTATTTGCGGAAGCTGCCTATTCAACTAATGAAGGTCAATATTCCGAACCCATTAAAACCAGATTGGGTTATCATATTGTATATGTAGAACATATTATTTTTCCTGCAATTTTAGCTGAGGATGAGTATCAGTATCGAAAGCAAGGTATTGAAAGTCAGCTGAGATTACGAAAACAACAAATGATATCAGATAATTATGTATTTGAATTAATGAGTGGCTTAGACGTTCAAACAAGTAATGATAATTTGATAAAATTACGCGATGTAATTTCAAATCTCGGAAATGATATCATCACTCAAGAATCAAATAATCCAGAAAATGCAGATGTAATATGGACGGATAAAAGGATAGAACAATTAGCTAATTCCTTTAATCGGAATGCTGTATTAGCAACTTATGTGTTAGACAATCAAATCCAAGTATTTACATTTGGAGAATATCTTAGTTGGCTACCTTATTTATCTTTTCAAGAATCAAAGTTACGCTTAGGTGCTTCTATTGGTCGCGGCCTTAGAAACCAAGTTTTATACCAGTTGTCTAAAAAAAATGGTTATGATCAAGATGATCGAGTTAAGCGTAAAGTTGAAATAAGATCTGATGAGATATTATCTGAACTTAATCAGTATAGTCTGACTATGAGGGCGATTCTTGATACATCATCTATAGAAGTTCCCGAAGCATTCAGAAATAGACTGATTTCTTCAAAAGAAATACTTTTGAGAGCAAGCTACTGGAAAATATCAGCTCGAGATATTGATGAAGCAATGCTGATCAAGGATAAAATTGATGCAGGAGATAACCCATCTAATTTTGAGGGATTTCAAATAATAGATTACCGTACTATCGTTCAAAATGAAAGTGATTATAATTTAGTTGAAAAGAGTTTACTGAACACCCCAGTCGTTGCAAAATCCAGTGAATCTGGCTGGTTAATCATAAATGTTCAAGAACGAAACATAACTGATATCGCCAAAGAAACGAAAATGGATGACCTAGAACGTTCATACAAGGCATATGCATCGATTCAAAAAGAAATTGATTCACTTCGTACTCATTCATTTATAGAAATAGATACCACACTATTTTACGACATAGCCAAGGTGTGGTCACCAAAAAATTAATAAAGCTTACTTAGATTGCTGAGTAGTTACAAATCTGCGAAAGTATTGTTGGGCCGTAGTCGTATCACCGAGTAACAGATAATAACGAGAATAATTATAAAGTAAACGTGGGGCATTAGGTGTTAAACGTTCTGTTTCTTTAAGCCAATAAATAGCGTGCTTGGTTTGTTCGTCTAGTAAATATAGAGAAGCTAGTAGGTCAAAATATCTTGGGTCTAGATTTCCGTCATTAACAATTTGAAGTAACATATTGATTAAGTATGCCTTGTCTTCGCCACTGTTTAATGTAAATTCTATACTACTTTCAATAAGATTTCGTGAACGAAGTTGCCATTTCAGTAAATCATAGGAATGCTGAACGACTGCTAAAGTATCATTGCGTTTCCGTGCCTCTGCCACTACTTCTGTTAATGATAACGGTACAAATACTTGTTGTTTAGAAGCAATTGCCGCAATTGAATCGATGTAACTCTTATTTAAGTAGGAGCGATAAATCATCTCAAAATTTTGTAATTCTACATCAATGGGAATATTCTTTTCAAAAGGGTAACCCACTAATAATCTTGCAACACTAATTTCTGCATATGCTTTTTCAAATGTACTAATTTCTGAGGGTGGACTAATTGGATTCGAATTTAGGTGGTTTTGTATCTTTGGTAATGAGGATATTGCTTTAAAAAAGCTATTTGCCATTATTTTATGGCCCAAATCATTTGGGTGCAAATGATCAATGAATAGGCTAGCATCTTCAATACTACTTTCAGACGCATTACGTAACACCGCTTTGATAGGAACCAATTCGGCGGAGTTTTCTTGGGTAATAGTTGCAAGGATGCGATTCATTTCTTCAGGAGCTCGAAATCGGGTGCCATCTAGTTCTTTAGCCTCAAGAAACAAGGATCCAGCTTCATCTAATTCTCCTTCATTGAAAGCAGTTTGTGCTTTCTCATATAAAGCCAGAACGTCTGGATCATCGCTCAAAGGAGCTTGGTCCTTAAGGTTAGATGCGACTGTACCTAAAAAAATAGGGATTCCATTTCTATTAAATTTTTCAACAACATCACTCAAATTTTCATGGTATTGTTGTATCCCTTGAAGATAAATTTCTGAGCCAAGTGGAATATTTGACTCACTAATTACCTTAGCCATCATCGTGCGCCGTTCACCAGTGTTTGCTTCTGAACTACCCAAACGTAAAGTTTTTTCAAGTAATTGATAAATCCGCCAGTCTTTGAGCCATAAAATGAATCTTTTTAGTCCAATAGAGTTGGTAAACCCAAATTGTGTGGTTGCAGCTCCAAAAGATCCATAATATTCATTATGACCCGCATATATTATTACTGCGTCTGGTTCATAGTCGAGGACTCGTTTAGCTAAATCATGAATCACGTATGAATTGACCGCGGTCATACCCAAGTTGATTACTTCTACTGGCAAACCTTGTGTATTTAATAATAGTTGCTGTTCCAACTGGTCCGAAAAGCTTGTGTAGAAGTTATATGGAAATCCTTCTGTACTCGATCCACCAAAAACAAAAATTCTAAACATATTTGATGGTTTTTGTTTTCGAAATGCATTTGGAGCAATATCAGGTACAAATGAAGGAAAGTATCGACTAATAAATTTTGTATTTGCCATGAGATAATCTGGCGTATTTGGCACTTCAACAAATAGGTCTTGTTTTTCCGATTCATAACCGCCTAGTCTTAGAGACATCTCAGCTAACAGTAAAATGATAATCGGAGTAAATAAAGTAATGAGCCAAAAGACCGTACTTTTAGTCTCTTTGTTCATATAGGAGGTATTTAAGCGGGTTTGTATACCTCAAATGTACTCGAATTTTAAACCAATAAAAAAGCCCCAAGTAATAAATGACTTGGGGCTTCTTACTCGACTAATTATAAGAAATTTACCGATTTACTCTTCTATTGGTGGAGCATCAGTTTGACCTAAAGCAGCCTGTAAGTCCGGCATGACCTCTGAAGCAAATTGTTCAAGTTTAGCCTCAACGGATACAAACTCTTTTTTACCAATTTCGAGCATGTCTTTGTGCATCTGAGTTGGGGCATGCGTCGATGTGAAGAGCCCCCTCATACCAATAAACATACGGTCGTTTGGAGTGGGAGAATTTTTCTCACCAATCTCATTTTTGGCTTCACTTCCTTCTACCAGTTCTTGTAGGTTAAGCATCTGCATATGGGCTTCGTGTAATTCCCTCTCTAGCTCAGCAGAAGGGCGAAGGGCAAGTCCATGCGCCGTTTGCATGGCCTTTAGATGAGTCATATGCTTTTGAAGTTTTTGGCCAAATTGGGTTAATTCCCGTTGAAAAGAGGTTAATTCATTTTGGAAAGCAAGCATTTCATCAAAACTAGGACCAGGAATACTGGCTTCCCGAAGAGGTACTACTTCAAATTCAATAGGCTCGTCTAATGGAGTGACTACGCCCGCCTCAACTTTAGCTAAATGAGCTGTATAGGTACCTGGTACTGCCATGAAACCGCCACCAAACCAGCCACCTCCGCCACCGCGGCGAGCAAGAGAAACCACATTTTGAGATGCTAAGCGAAGATTCCAGGTGGCTCTGTTAAGCCCTTTTCTGGCCGAACCCCTCACGGTTTGAATTACATTTCCTTCCGCATCAGCTATGCTAATGCGAATATATGGAGCTGTTTCTCGCATTTCTTCTTCTAATGCATCCCAGCCAGGAAAGGGTATGTTCTGATCGGCAGGAATGGCTCGCTCAGATTTCATTCGCTCAGATTTCTTGCTACTCATGCCTTCTTTCAAATAGTAGGTAAAGGTAGCACCAAATTCCGGGTTTTTAGCGGTAAAGAAAGAAGCTCCTGGGTCGATTTCTACCCCACGAGGCATATACCATTTAGCCGGGCGAGTTGGGAATAGATCTGCGTCCTTTGCTAGGATTTCTTTCGATATTTCTCGCAGAGGACTAATATCATCCACGATATAGTAACCTCGTCCAAAGGTAGCAGCAACCAAGTCGTTTTCCCTTCGTTGAATGGTTATATCTCGTACTGAAATAGTGGGTAGACCCGCGTTAAATTCTATCCACTCTTTGCCACCATCGACAGTGAAATACACCCCAAATTCTGTGGCTGCAAATAAGAGATTAGGTGCTACATGATCTTGTACGACTCTCCATACCAAATGCCGTTCAGGTAGATCGCTAGAAATTAATGACCACGATTTTCCACGGTTGGTACTTTTAATTAGATAGGGAGTAAAGTCTCCATACTTATGGTTGTCCAAGGCAGCAAATACGGTATTGGCATCGTGTAAATCGGCCCGAATATCGTTCACAAAGGCGGTTGCTGGTATGCCTTTAATGCTACCAAGCTCGATTTTGTTCCAACTCTCACCTCCATTTTCGCTTACTTGGATAATTCCATCATCGGTTCCCACGTAAAGTAAACCCTCAACTAAAGGTGACTCACCAAGGGAGGTGATGGTGTTGTAGTTTGACATGGCATTAACATCCCAGGCATTATCCCAGCTTTGCGTGCGTCCCATAATGGGGAGGCTTATGCGCTCTTGATCGAGTGTTAGATCACCTGATACCGGTGTCCAAGAGTCACCTCGGTCGTCGGAACGCCACACACGGTGCGAAGCAAAGTACAGTCTCGTTGGACTGTGTGGACTAACTAGGATCGGGGCATCCCAATTATATCGCTCATAATCTTCTCCTTCCAATGGTTGTGGTTGGATGAATGTTACGGTTCCTGTTGCGCGATCGATACGATGTAGACCACCTTCCTGAGTTTCTCCATATACAATGTTAGGGTTGCCAGGCTCAGTTGCGGTATCATGTCCATCGGCAAAGAGTATATGCTTCCAGTCGGCATTACGAATACCCTCGCTTAAGTCTGTAGCCGAAGGGCCTTCATGGGTTCCGTTATCCTGGGTTCCACCATATAAGTTGTAGAAGGGGAGTTCATCATCTACGGCTACCTTGTAATATTGGGTTAGTGGTAAGTTTTCAATATACCGCCAATTGTCTCCATGGTCATAGGTTTCATACACTCCTCCGTCAGAACCAATGAGTAAATAATCAGGGTCATCGGCTCGGAAGGCTAAAGCATGGTTATCTGAATGCTTATTTCGTTCGGGTAAGTTACTGTAGGTACGACCATGGTCGTTGGATACAATGGTGCGAACATTCATGAGATAAATACGCCCAAAGTGATGAGGCGAGGCATAAAGCTCTTGATAATAGTGAGGTCCTGTCCCGCCGGAAACCATATCGGACATTTTTTTCCAACTTGCCCCTCGGTCTTCGGACATGTAAAGACCACCTTTGGTGCGGTCTAGCTCTATTGCCGCATACACAATATCAGGCTGTTGTGGTGAAATCGCTAATCCAATCTTTCCTTTATTAGACCCAGGTATTCCTTTTTTGAGCTCCGTCCAAGTTTCACCGCCATCGGTTGATTTATGAATACCTGTGCCTGGTCCGCCGCCCATATAGGCTGCTACTGTTCTGTGGCGTTGCCATGTAGCAGCATAAAGTACATCCGCATCTCTTGGGTCCATGACCATATCGGTCACTCCCACCCATTCCTCATCGCCCAATACTTTGGCCCACGTCGTTCCGCCATCGGTTGTTTTGTATAAACCTCGTTCTCCTCCCGCATTCCATAGTGGACCTTGTGCCGCAACCCAGACCACATCAGAGTTTTCGGGATGAACCACCACTTTTGAGATATGCTCGGAGGCTTTCAAGCCCATATTGGTCCAAGAAGCTCCAGCATCAGTACTTTTATATACACCATCGCCAAAGCCTACATGGCGGCCACCAACATTTTCTCCTGTACCTACCCATACGATGTTGGGATTATTCGGGTCAATGGTCACACTTCCTATCGAATAAGAAGATTCCCGATCAAAGATGGGAGCCCAGGTGATACCGGCGTTTTCAGTTTTCCAAACGCCACCAGAGCCAACGGCTACGTACCAAAGGTTTTCGTCCTCGGGATGAATAGCAATATCTGCAATGCGCCCAGAGGCAAATCCAGTGCTCACTCCACGCCATTTCAAAGCAGAATAGTTAAGATCAGTGGCATCAGGGCCTTCTTGTGCAAAAGTGGAAGGAGTGAGCAAGAAAAGTAGAAGTACCCAGCTCAATATCCACATAGATGTTTGTCGTATCATAAATTATTTGTGTTAGTGTGTATTGGTAAAGTTATATGACCTCAAAAAAAACTTCATAATGTATAACTATGCTATTTATGAGTCACAAATGGATATAAAGATCAATAAATCAAAATATCGCAATCTTAGCAATATGCAAGCTGTGTTAACGTAATTTTTCAATAATATTGTGTAGGAACTAGCTTAAAACAATTATGAATGTGAGCACAAGTGGTGTATGCACAGAACATTCAATATTTTTAATATGCATATATCAACCAATGGCATACATCAACCAGAGGTAATCCTATACAGAGTGGTGATATCTTGTGGATAATTTGATGCGAGTAACTCCCTAAGTTTGATTATCTTGTTTCAATTTAGAAACAGTTGGAGACATAATGAGCGATAAGCCACGCGATTACTGTGGTATTTTTGGCATAGCCGATCACCCTGAAGCGGCATTACTCAGTTATTATGGGCTGCATTCATTGCAGCACCGAGGTCAGGAGTCGGCTGGGATAGTTACCTCTTATTTTGATGAGGAAAAAGGGCGCAAAGTCATGCCCACCTATAAAGATTTTGGCTTGGTGTTGAGTGTGTTCGATAAGCCAAAAATTTTTAAAAAAATTCTCAGAGGGCGCTCCGCCATTGGACATAACAGGTATTCTACTTCAGGTTCGTCCAAAAACCCGGCTAACATTCAGCCTTTTAGGGTACATTACCAATCCGGAAATATTGCCATTGGACATAATGGTAATCTCTCGAACGCTAAGCAAATAAGAGAGTCATTTACCAAAAATGGGGTATTATTTCAGAGTACTTCTGACACTGAACTCATTCTTCATTTAATTGCTCAAAGCAAAAAAGATAAGCAACTGGATCAAATACTAGATGCTTTGGGACAGATAGAGGGGGCTTTTTGTTTGGTCATACTAACCGATGATGCTTTGGTTGCCGTTCGCGACCCAAATGGCTTTCGGCCTCTAGCCTTAGGGGTTAAGGATGGGGCTTATTGTGTTGCTTCTGAGACCTGCGCTTTTGACATTATTGGGGCAGAGTATGTGCGGGATGTAAAGGCTGGAGAAGTGTTGGTAATCCCACATGATTCTGCCGAGAAAGGCTTGAAGCCCTCCGATTTAGGGTCCTTTCACATTTCGTCTAAAGTAGGAACGGCAACCGCTCAGTGCATTTTTGAATATGTGTATTTTTCTCGTCCAGACAGTATGATTTTTGGGGAAATGGTGGATAAAATTCGTCGAAACTTAGGCAAAGCTTTAGCGAAAGAACATCCCGTCAATGAAGTAGTTCAAAAAGAAACGGGCAGTAAACCTGTAATAATTTCTGTGCCAGATTCATCCAATACGGCGGCTATAGGCTATGCTAGTGAAAACCAAAAAATGGGGTTCGGTTGTAAGTATGATATCGGTCTTATCAGAAATCATTATGTGGGCAGAACCTTTATATCGCCCGGCCAAAAATCACGGGAACAGAAGGTGCGTACGAAATTTAACCCGGTCAAAGGAGTGATTGAAGGGCGCTCAGTCATCATTGTGGATGATAGTATTGTCAGAGGCACTACTTCACAATATCTTGTGAATATGATACGAGCTTGTAATCCTGCAGAAATTCATTTTTTGGTGAGTTCTCCCCCCATTATTAGTCCTTGTTATTATGGGATGGACTTCCCTTCGCCAGAAGAACTTATTGCCAATCGTTTTGATCGTGATATTGTGAGGATTGCAGATGAAATCGGTGTAGATAGTTTACGCTACCTCTCACCTGATGGGTTAGTAAATGCAGTTAAAGAGGCGAATCCTTCGGGGAATGAATATTGTACGGCATGCTTTACGTCTAAGTATCCAGTCCCAGTCAATTTTAGAGCTGAAAAAGAAGAGAATGAGTTGGTTTAAATCTAGCGTCAGGTTAAAACGATATGTTTAATAATCCTGCTACTTTTATTACCAGCGCACCCAAATTAGAAGACTGCCCTCCTGCTGATTTGCCTGAATTTTGTTTTGCTGGTAGGTCTAATGTGGGTAAGTCATCTTTGATTAATGCGGTTCTTAAAAGAAAAAATTTAGCTCGCACATCCAATGTTCCAGGTAAAACCCAACAGATGAACTATTACAAAGTGGGCGAAACCTGTTATCTAGTCGACTTGCCAGGCTATGGGTATGCTAAAGTGCCAAAGAAAGAACGGGAGCGATGGGGGGAAAACATACGCGTCTATTTGACGAAGAGAGAAAGTTTACGCTTGGTGCTTCATGTAATAGATGTAAGACATCCGCCATCAGCATTGGATGAAGACTTTTTTTATTGGTTAGCAACCGAACAGATTCCATTCTCTGTAGTGTTATCAAAGGCCGATAAAATCTCAAAAAATAAAGTACAGCAAGCACAATCAAAGCTGAAAAAATTGCTTTATAACATGAATATTGAAGTTCCTATACTTTCATATTCTGCTGAGAATAAAGATGGAATTGCCGATATTAAAGAGCTTATACGAGAATTTATGGATACATAAATGTATACGTTAGCTCATGTAAACATTCTTATATACTCTCATTAATTTCTATATTTTTTACTAATATCAACACTCACGAAACCTCATTATGTCATTTTCCATACTCCTCCTCGACAACGTTGACCCTGTCTGTAAACAAGTTTTTGAACAGCGAGGGATTAAAGCGGTACAGCCTGGTACCCTTACACTTGAAGAATTAAATGCATGTATTGGTGAGTATGACGGGATGGTAGTCCGAAGTGCTACTAAGGTTACTCCTGAATTTCTTCAACATGCCTCAAAACTAAAAGTAATTGGAAGGGCTGGGGTAGGGGTCGATAATATTGATATTCCAGCCTCAACTGCAAAAGGTGTGTTGGTCATGAATACACCGGATGGAAATACCATTTCGACAGCAGAGCATACCTGTGGGTTAATTATTGCGATGTCAAGAAATATCCCAGTTGCTGTACAAACCGTAAAAGGCGGGGGCTGGAATCGTAAAGCCTATATGGGGACCGAAGTTCATGGCAAAACCCTGGGTATAGTAGGTTTGGGAAAAATTGGCTCGGAAGTAGCTAGAAGAATGAAAGTTTTTGGGATGGAAATTATTTCTTATGACCCATTTTCTACCGAAGAACATGCTCAAAACTTAGGGGTGAAGCTTGTTGAGTTAGATGAACTATTATCAACCAGTGATTATGTAACCGTTCATACACCGCTTACCGAAAAAACCAAAGGTCTTATTTCTTTGTCAAACAAAGAGAGCCTTAAGAAGGGAATGCGTTTGGTTAACTGTGCCCGTGGTGGTATTT
>Ga0066825_10000334_pt1 | contig 15339 bp, 14 predicted proteins | sample ETNtaG_6_FD_65608 | JGI IMG/M metagenome (GOLD analysis project Ga0066825, IMG submission 65608) | Marine microbial and viral communities from oxygen minimum zone, Eastern Pacific Ocean - ETNP201306SV45 | ecosystem: Environmental > Aquatic > Marine > Oceanic | place: Pacific Ocean: Eastern...
AGGCAATTGGTGACATGAGACCAAAACTCGAAGACACATTAAAACAAAATGTTAGAATCCAACGTTTCGAACTAAACAGACTGCCTGAAAGCTTATTTAACACAGCTAAAGAATCTCTTCAGAAACAAGACACACTGTCTAACGAACTTATTACGCGTACTATTAAAACAACTGTTGTCCCTGAAATTGAAAAAATATTAAACGACCCTGAAGTACAAAAAAAACGTATAGAAATGTTAAAGCGAGGAAAAGAAAAAGTAAGCTTCGCAGAAACTAAAGGTAAGTCCAACAACATCTTATCATCGGATCTAGAAACATTATTCAACTCCGCCTACATTTACATTCCTTTCGCAAGGAAATTCGACACTTCAAACAACGGAATACTTGTTACAACAAAAATTGTAGCAGGTGTTGCTTGGTACAAAATCATCACTGACTCTTCAGGAGCATCTTCAGTAAGGCACATCAATACAATTACAGTAAAAGCAAAGTCATCAAAAACCATTAACTATAAAAGTAGTGCTTATTTAAAGTACGGCGATGATTACATTCCATATTTAATAGAAACGTCACAAGAGCACGCCATTGAAGAGGCAGGAAGACGTATTCGTTTAGCCACAAAAAAAATAGAAGATTTTAAATTAGCCGGTACAGTAATGGAGTCTGACGGAAGTGAATACAAGCTCGATATTGGATCTCTAGAAGGCGTCCAGCTAGATGACGCATACATAATGATGGGCTATGTTGAAGAAAACGGAGAAGAGGTTGAAAAAGAACTCGGTTTTCTACGCATAACAGACGTTAATGATAATCAAGACAATCCAGAAAAATTCTCTACTGCCGTTCAACAGTTAGGAAAACTACAATCCTCAGGAGGTTGGGTCAAAGAGTATCCAAGAACAAAAACTCACTTTGGGTTGAATATGGGATATGCTACAGGACTCCATATAGATTCATCTGAAATTCCCGAGTTAAAAGAAAATGCAACTTCGGCCATTATAGTGAATGCAAAAGTTGCACAAAACCTTGCAGAAATAACAGGAACACCTCAGTTATTTGGTGAAATTGATGCTTCTTTAGGATTTATTGAAAACACATTAGACAGTGATATTATAGGAACAAAGCTATTAACCTCTGTCTATTTCAATTTAAAGAAAAAACACTGGTATAGAAACAATTCAACGTCATGGAAGTTAGGATGTGGTTACGACAACTTTAGAATGTCTGGAACCAACTCATCGATAGGTGGCTCCGAAGACTACGAATACGATATCAGAGCGCTAGGCTTCGTATTTGGAGTAGGATACGAAATGCTTCTAACTAAAAACTTCAGTCTTACTTTAGAAGGTCAGTACAAAGCAACCCCATTTATCACCAAAGCAACAGGAAAAAACACCAATGGCTCATTTGAATACGATGCAACAGATGCCAGTGATGCATTTTCTGAAACTCATTTTGGTGGTGCTCAATTTACATTTGGATTTAATTACATCATTCCTTCCTTCGAAAACTAGGCAGGAAAATTGAGAAAAACGAAAGTTCATTGTAAAGTAGTGGTTACTTTAAGTACCGAGGTATCTACATGAAACTCTTCAAAACATTTACAACGACATTAATTATTGCCCTTTTATTAACTACAACTATTTCAGCTACAAACCTTCCAGAATCAAGAGAAGGCACCATTGTAAACGCGGCTTCATCGGCTGAAGTTATCGTAGAGGCAACTGGAATTTTTTATTCCGACAAAAAATTTGGCACTAAGAAACATATAAGAAAATATGGTATCGACTATGCTAGCAAAGACGCTAGAAAAGCAGCTGTATATACACTTCTATTTAGTGGAACAGACCCAATCCTATCGTCAGACACAGAAAAGCAAACATTCAGTTCTATTCAAGAATCATTCTTCGATTCAAACAATATCAAGTCGTTTATCACATATGAAGAAACTCGCCCTAGCAAAAAAGTAACGCTTAAAAACGGAAAAGGGTTAAAAATTGTAAAACAATTCAAAGTTAACCGTGACCTCCTCGTTAAATCTCTAGAAAACCAAAATGTTTTAGTAAAGAGAGACACACTTGAAGATTTACTTGGAAACCCAAGCATCATGGTAATACCTCAAACACCTAAAGGGAAAACGCCTATCGACATTCTTGCTTCAGACGAGAATGCAAAAACAGCAGCAACAGTTATACAAAGCTTTTTAACTGCACGTGAATACGAAGTCACACTTCCAGATCAACAATCATTCCTAAATAACCTTTCAAGCTCTCAATTAAATATTGCTGACAGAGAAGAAGATATGGCATATCAACTTGCACTTTCGATAGGAAGTGATATCTATATCGATTTTTCAGTATCTCACTCTAAAGCTGCCTATGACACAGACAAATACGCAGTAACAGTTCGTGCATTTGAAACAACAACAGGCCGACTATTAGGCTCAGAAACAGGGCATTCGGAACCACGTAAAGATGAAAAATTCGTCTCTATTGAAGAAGCCATGTTAGACGCAGTAAACAGTGTACTATCCCGAGTCACAACCTACTGGAAGTCTGATCTTCAAAAAGGGATTCAATACAAAGTTATTACTAGCATCGACGCAGACTCTTTCTCAGAAGCAGAGTTAGAAGACTTACAAGATGTTTACTTCGACACAATCGAAGATGTTGCAAAGAAAACAAAAGAAATTATCGTAACGTCTAGAACAATTGATTACTTAATTTGGTGTGACCCAAAAGAGTATGACAAGCCGCGTGACGTATGGCGCACAATTAGAAGGCAGTTCAATTCGGAGTATCCGAAAGCAAGAATCACATCACTGAATCAAAACAGAAAACTTTTGCTACTAAAAATCAGCTCGAAATAATATGAAAAAACTATCTTTAACTCTCATTTTCCTACTTATCTTAGGAGCAAACATTACTGCAAAAGAACCTAAGTGGTTCAGAAACTCTGCAAAATCTGGTTATTCAGTAAACCAATATTTTGTAGGATACGGTGTAGGCAACTCGCATGAAGAAGCAACCAATTTGGCAAAAGCAGACCTTGCTGGACAACTAGAAACCAGCATCTCATCTCAAGTCATAATTCAAGAAAAAGAATCCTTCGAAGGTGCTTCGTCTACATTTACAAGAGAAGCATCCTCTGAAATCGATAGCTTGGTTAAACAAACGTTACAAGGCGTTCAAATTGGAAGGCGTGCTAAACGAAGAGGTAAGTACTACATCCTAGCGACTCTCAATAAAAAGTCCTTTGCACTCTCCTTAAAAGACGAAATCTCTCAAACACTTTCAGCTGTAAAAAAACAGCTTTCAGCAGCCTCACAATTCGAATCAAAGAGAAATATCCAACAAGCCATCCAGCAATATGATAGCGCTATATCAGAACTTAAAGACGCTGAGAAAAAAATCAGTATTTATAACATGGTGTCAAAACTCAAATATTCCCCTACCCCCTCAACGTCATCTCAGAAAGTATCCGTTCATATTTCAGAAATGTTGAATAAAGTATCTGTTTCTGTAAAAGATGGGGACAAACAAACTGCAAAACTAGGACAAGAGCTCAAGCCTATTACATTTTTAGCTCAATACGAAGATCAACCGCTACAAGGCATTCCTATAACAGTAAGATACAGCGATAGAAGCAAAGTAAAAGATGGTTATACTACAGAGTCAGGAACCTTCACTTCTACAATTGTTGCAATCCCTTTTAAAAATAATCAAAACTATATTACAGCAGAAATCATTCTAGACAGTATCCCAGCTCACTGGAATAAAGCTCTAATTTCATCATCGGCTAAGAGCTACTACATCATTAACGAAAGCCAAATCAAGAAAGTAAATCTAGTATATACAAACCCTTCAATTAAAGAATCTTTCAAAAAATCGCTTGAAGACCAAATCGAAAACATTGGGATTACGCTTTCCGAAGACGCTGCTGTCAAACTTGAAGCTACGCTTACAAATGAAGATATCAAAAAAATAGATGGCGTATTTGGGGACAAACATATAGGAACTTCCAAGTGGGTACTAACACTTAAGACCACAAATAATGTCACTCTAGGGAATCTAGAATCTTCTGGAAAAGGAATTCATAAAAACAAAACAAAAGCTATCGAAAAATCTAAGAAATCGATTAAAATTAAAAAAGCAGACTTTTTAGAACTTCTTTCTAAGGAGCCAAAAGGAGATTCAAATGAAAACACATAAACAAATAAGTAGCGTACTTATCTTAATAGCATGCCTACTGCCACTAACATTATCTGGATGTAAAAAAGAGCTACAGATTGGTCAGGAAAGAATCGTTGAGTCTAGCGATAAAAGAGCACCAAAATGGGTTTCACAACCTCCGAAAAAAACACGTAAGTACTATTACTTCGTAGGTGAAGACACATCCTACAAAAATACAGATCGTTACGCATACCAAGTGGCACTTTCAAAAGCAGGTTCATTTTTCAACACAAGAGCCACTAGCACATTTAAACGAGTAGAAAACTCAACAAATGCATTTGAAGCAAATGTACTTCGTGAAGAATTCATAAAAAATACGTCTGAAGCTGGTATCAAAGGCGCACTTCATAAAGATACCTATTGGGAAAAAGTTGAAAAGCTAACTGAAAACGGAATTAAGTATTTCTATCGTGTCTATGTATTAATTGCATTAGATAGAAAGTCAATCAAAGCAACAGAAGAAGCAACACTTCAGCTTCAAGAAGAGAAAGCTCAAACAGCAGAACTTAAAGCATCTCTAAAAGCTATCCGAAATGAGATTAGAGAAGCGTACAACAAAGAGGAGAACAACTAATGCAACATGGTATGGGAATAGGTGTTGGAGCAGGAGCTCCTGGAATGCAAGCTGCAGCTCCTGGTGCAGGTGGATTCAAAACAATTAAGCGTCTAGGACTTACTGTTATTCCTAAACAAGAATACGTAGACTTCGTAAACAAGTTCTATCCAAATAACAAAATCACATTAGAACAAGCCTACCAAGAAGGGTTTCAAATCTACTTAGTACCAAACTTCGAAGATACAAAAAAAGCAGAAGCTTACCTAAAAAAGATTGCGCCTGATATCCTCACAAAAGAGTTAGACTCATGGCAAGTAGCGCCAGAGCAACGCCCTCCTCTAAACATAGATACTTTCGCAAAGTTCTTTGAATATGATGTATCTGTAGGTATATTTGATACTGTAAACAAACCTTAGGAGTGCTTATATGGGTATGGTAAGTGGACCTAGTCCATTTAAACGAAATACACCTTCTTCAAAAGCAGGAAATGCAAAAGGCGCATCCTCTGCACAAGCAGCCCCAAGCGACGTTAAAGACATTGCAAACAAACTTCTTGAAGATGAAATCGAAGGCGAGCTCCACGAAGCATCTGAAGAAACAGAAGAAAAAAGCTCGGATATCTTAAAGTCTATCGTAAAGTCTCTTTCTGATGATAATAAGAATCAATAATGGACAAGAACCTATTCTTTAAAGACATTAAAGAAGAAACTCATAAATACCAACGCGTTCTAGATAAGTCGCAACAAAACACAGCGTCACCCATAGAACTTATAAAAGATACTCTCCGCGACAACCTAAAGAGCATTATCATTACGAATTTAAAATTCAAAGATAACAAGATTTTCTACGTAACTCGGATCAACCACGACAAAATCGAACTTGCAGAACGTAGTGGCACACGCGAAAGCAATATGGTGTATGTGTTTGTGGATGGCGAAGTATACTTCAACAAAAAGAAAATGAATCGCCTATTCAGAAATTCATTTATCGACAGAGTCCGAAGCATTATTCTAGATATCGAAAAGCAAAAAGCAACAGTATATGAAGAACGATCAACAGGAATTAAAGACGAAACAATTTTCGAAGCAAGCGCTAAAACAGTCCAAAAGCCACCTCAAAACAACAAAGTAAATGTAGTAAAAAAATCAGCAAAGCAATTAGAACTTGAAGCAAAACGAAGAAAACTTAGAGAAGAAGCCGAAAAAAGACGGCAACACGCTCTTTCACAAACAAAGCCAACACCAAAGCCATCTGTAAATGTTGTTGTAAACAAATCTAGCAATCCAATTTTAAAGAAACACGCGCCGGTTAGAAAACAAGATCTCAAAGCGAAATCCCCCAACTTCGTAAACTCCTGTAAAAACTTCATAAAAAGCCTCTTTAAATAAAAAACTCTGTGCTATGATATGCGCATGGCTAAAAACAAAGATGTAATTGAGGTCCTCGGTACCGTTGTTGAATCACTACCAAACGCACAGTTCAAAGTAGAGCTTGAAACAGGCCAAACAATCCTTGCACATATCTCAGGTAAAATGCGTAAGCATTATATTAGAATCTTACTTGGCGATACTGTAAAAGTAGAACTGTCTCCTTACGATTTAACACGCGGACGTATCGTATATAGACCAAAATAAATGTCAAAACTGAACCAACTATTTATTAAATATGGAAACTGGGTAGTTAAATACAGAATTCCAATTTTTTTATTATCTATAGTTGCTTCAATCGCCATCGGATCTGGTGGAAATAACTTAGGTTTTGACAACAACTACCGCACTTTCTTCGGTAAAAACAATCCTCAGCTTCAAGCATTTGAGAAGCTCCAAAATGTCTACACCAAAGTAGACAATCTTCTCATTGCTATTGAGCCTAAAGACGGAAACGTATTCACGAAAGAAACACTCGCTACTATCGAAGAGTACACTGAAAAAGCGTGGCAATTCCCATACTCTACTCGTGTAGATTCCTTAACAAACTACCAACACACTTACGTAGAAGAAGATGATCTAATCGTAGAAAACCTTCTAGAAAATGCAGAATCCTTAACTCAATCAGACTTCAACAAAGCAAAACAAATTGCTATCAATGAACCTATTCTTACCAATCGTCTTATTACAGAAAAAGCAAATATCACTGGCATCCTCGTTACACTAAGCCTAGACGATGACAACCCAAACGGCGCTATTGAAGCCGCTGTATACGGAGAAAACTTCGCAAAAGAAATCGAAGCATCAAACCCTAATCTAAAAACATATATCAGTGGAACAGCTGCACTAAGCAACGCGTTTTCTCAATCTTCTATGAGAGACATGGGAACACTTACTCCTATTATGTCCCTTATTATTATAGTCGTAATGGGTCTTATATTAAGATCATTCACGGCAACATTCGTTTCTGTATTTGTTATTTTATTCTCAGCAATGATCGGAATGGGCTTAGCAGGCTGGGTTGGACTTAAAATAACTGGGCCATCCTCAACAGCTCCTACTATTATCCTCACACTCGCTATTGCAGACTCAATCCATATTCTCGTTAGCATTATCCAAAGCATTAAAGAGGGCATGTCAAAACATGAGGCTATTGTTGAAGGGTTACGAATCAACATGAAGCCAGTTTTCCTAACATCTCTAACAACCGTAATCGGATTCTTATCACTTAATTTCAGTGATGCCCCTCCAATTCATGATTTAGGTAACATTACAGCAGTTGGTGTAATCGCAGCCTGGTTAATCTCTATCCTTTTCCTTCCTGCAGCAATCGCTATATTCCCAATGAAAGTAAAAGTAGACGAAGGAAAACAAAACAGCCTATTAAATAAACTTTCAGACTTTGTAATTAATAAAAGAAAACCATTATTTGCACTCCTTATTGTTCTTACTGGGGCGCTATATATGGCCATGACACAAATTCAATTAAATGACGAATTTGTTAAGTACTTCGACACCTCAACAAAGTTTAGACGCGACGCAGATCACGTTAGCAAAAACCTAACCGGTATCTACCAAATCGAATTTTCTTTAGACACAAAGGAAGATAACGGAATCAACCATCCAGTTTATTTAAAGAAGTTAGTAGATTTCAAAGATTGGTTTGAGGCTCAAGAAAACGTAATTCACGTAAGTTCATTCACAGACATCATGAAGCGTTTAAACAAAACCATGCATTATGATAGAGACGAATACTATACAGTTCCAAACCAGCAAGACTTAGCTGCCCAATATCTACTACTTTACGAAATGTCTCTCCCATTTGGTCTGGACTTAAACAATCAGATCAATATCGACAAATCATCTACTCGTTTCACAGTAACACTAGAAAACACATCTACAGTGCGAATCAGGCAGCTCACAGCACAAGCAGAGCAATGGTTAGAAGATAATGCACCAAACCTTAAAACAGAAGCATCAAGCCCAGCCATCATGTTCTCTCATATCTCTGAAAGAAACATCAACAGCATGATGAAGGGAATCTCAATCGCACTGATCCTAATTACAATCTGCTTAACAATCTCACTTAGAAGCTTTAAATATGGACTTCTAAGTATTATTCCAAATGTAGTACCACTTATTTTCGCTTTTGGAATATGGGGCCTCACAGTTCAACAAATTGGTTTTGCTGCTGCCATTGTTGCTTCTGTTAACATTGGTATTGTTGTCGATGACACTGTTCACTTCTTAACAAAATATGTTCGTGCAAGAACAGAAGAAGGTCTCTCTCCACAAGACGCTACACGCTACGCCTTCTCGACAGTTGGTGTTGCTCTAATTGCCACATCTGTCTTTCTTATCTTAGGATTTGCAGTCTTAACACAGTCATCATTCCTCATTAATAACTCAATGGGAATCTTATCTGTAATAACAATTTCTGCAGCTCTAATTGCAGACCTCTTATTCCTCCCACCACTTCTTATTCTCTTCGAAGAAAAGTTCTCTAAAGACAGCTAAATGTCGTTTGAAGAGCGCTTAGAACAAAAACTTTCAGAGTACGAAGGTAAAATAAAAAAAATACTCTTACAACAAAAACTCGAAAAGGTAATGACACTAATTCTTTATGCAATAGGTATCGTGAGTGTTATTGCTATTATTATTGCGTTAAACAAGCACTAGTCCTTACCCATCTATTTCAACGTGCACATCCCTTGGGCTTGTAGGTGATTCTAAAAAATGCCTAATAGATTTGCTACTTTGGGACTGTCGCAAAATAGGACAAAAAGTTGAGATTTTTAAAAGGCTGGAGAAAAATGGCTAAAATAGGGTTAAAAACAAAGGTTTTATATTCAAATTTTGTAATATTTTGCGACAGGCCCACTTTCTAAAACAGGAAAAGCAATGGTTCTCCAATCAAATCTATCCACTAGGGCTAAGACATCCACACCTTTTTTCAAATGTTTTGAACTAAAATTCCAACCAAACAAAGGTTTCCTTTCTAGTGGAGCACCTTCTGGTTTTTTTGACTCACTAAAAAAACGAAACTGAGGATCAAAGTCTTCCGAATAGTCATTATCAACTATAGAAATCTTTGGTCTTAAAAGTTCAAAATACTCCGACTGCTTACCAACATAAAATGCACCTACTTTAGATTCCTCCGACACATCTTTTCTTTCCAAAAACTGCCAAATTGTCGGATCTACAACAATAGGGTCCTCAAGAACCCTATCTCCAACTTTCTTTATTGTTAGCCAGGCATGTCGTCTACACTCAACTTCACTATGACCTATTCTTCTAGGCTCCAAAAAACGTGACACTCCAGCTTTTAACCCTATTACATTAAAAAAAGTCCTAGTATACCCAGCCATTGCCTCACACTCATTTTCTCCCTTCCATTTTTCAACTGGAACATCTGAAAAATTTGTACCAAACAAACTTGAATACAACTTAAACGAAACTCCCCAAAGTGTAGATTTGAGTATATTTTTAATCCCACTCAAAACTGACTCTTCTGTATGTTCAGCTACAAATAACGTTTTTTCTCAGTGCTGGAATCACTGAAAGTAGTAGCTCCGACCGTCTTAACGCGAATATCAGTTCTAGCCTCCCTTACCATCATCACTTGAGCATTTATAATGCTCGTCACATTCTCAGCAAATTTTCTACAAGCAAACTCTGCTTTACCTAAAAAATCACTCGCCAAAGGAGACACAATATTCCTATAAACAAGATGACGACTGGAACCCAATCTACTTCCTGCATTACTTGCAGCCCTACCTAACATAATGATCATTTATACCATAGAAACAATCAGTTAAAAAATTAATCTAAATCAGGACCCTCAAAATAAAACCCATTACTACGGGAAAATCCTGACAGAATTTTTTCCAAACCAAAATGTTTCATCATAGCTCTAACGCCACCGACTGGAAGGGAAAATTCCTGCTTAGGCCTATAAAACACTAGCTCAGGTTCTTCGATATCCAATTCATCAGACAAGTCTTCTAAGGCATCGTAAAAACTACCTATTTGATCCACCATTTTTAACTTATATGCATTTTCACCAGAAATAACATTTCCTTGCGCAATATCATACGCTTCATCTCGAGTTATCCCTCTACTCTCTACTAATACATCTACAAAGCGTTGATAGAACGAATCTTGGTGTGCTTGAACCATTCTCTTCTGCTCATCTGTTAAGGATTCATACTTCGACATAATATTCATGTGCTCACCTGTAGAAATACTTTCTACATCTATCCCAAGCTTATCCGACATGCCAATCAAGGTTAAATAAGATGAAATAACACCGACACTACCTGTTAATGTACTCTTATTTGCAAAAATTTTCTCAGCACCCAGCGCTGAATAATACCCTCCAGACGCCGCCATGTTGCCTAATGACGCATAAACAAGCTTCTTAGAGTCACTCAGTTCTCGAATCGACTCATAAATTCTATCAGAAGCCATCACACCGCCACCTGGACTATTAATGCGGAAAATAACTCCCTTAACTGCTCTATCTTTCTTTAAGCTATCTACAACACTCTCAATAAAGTCAGCACCCGTCGTTTTTCCTCCAAAGAAAAAACCCGTTTTAGATTGCCCACTCATAATCGTACCATCAATTTCCACAACAGCAATTCGGTCAAACGAAAACAAAGAACGTTCTGCGTATATGTCTAAAAATTCTACTAAGGACACTTTGCCCAAGGTCTCGTTTAAATCAGACTTCGATAAATATTCGTCTATATTTTTGTAATACACCAAAGAGTCTACTAGCCCAATCCGTTTTGCTTCTCTTCCAGTAATAAAGCGCCCGTCAAAATAAGGTTGTACTTTGTCCCAATCCAAACCTTCTCGACTAGATTTAATATCTTCCAAAACATGCTGATACAAACCAGACACTAAATCCTCTACATACGCTCTAGAGTGCTCATTTAGCGACTTGGTATTTGGATTTAAACTTCCCTTCAATTTACCAGACGTTACTGTCTGATATTCCATACCAAAGTTCTTAAGAAACTGTGTCATCTTAGTGACTTCAACATCTAGCCCCAAATGGCTAATCGTACCTAACTCCGGCATCACAATTCTATCCGCGACAGATGCAATATAATATTCTGAAAGCGTTGCCCATTGCTCTAAATACACAATCACTTCTTTACCTAATCGCTTTGCTCTTAAAAGCTCGTGTCGAATCTCCTGAATCATCGACACAGAACCCATAGAAGAACTCAAGTTACCTACACGAATCAAAAATCCCTGACAACTAGGATCTTCCACAGCCTTATGAATTAAATATAAAAGATCATTCGTTCCAATCTTCAAACCACCCAAAAGGCTAACTTCAGAACGTCCTGTAGTAATGTTTCCTCCAAGTGCAAACTCTGCATAAGCTTTTGGTTTAAAGAGCGCATACCGCTTCTTAATTTTATTCTGATCCACTCCACCACCAAAGGTAAAACCAAGCATATACTCACTATCCGATTCACTACCCGCTCGTGCACGAACACCAAACTGAAGTTCAAAAATAGGAAAGATAAAATGCAAACCCGCAGTATAAGTATGATCCGACCATCCGGCTCTAGCATAAAAGCCATCCGTTACTTTTACCTCACCACCATAATGTGAACTTAAGTGACGTTCCCCTGTAATCACTTTTTTAGATTTAATATCAGCTGCAAATACTAACGACCTTTCATGGTTATAAAACGCTAAACCAGTTGCATAGCCAGTCGTGGGCTTAATATTTTGTTTGAAGACATCACTCACTTTCAAACCAACATTCATAAATGGGAATACACGTGCCTTAATACCAACATCAGAACTCCAGCCTTCATCTAAAACGCCTTTCAGATCTGTTTTCACTGACTTATACGTAACACCCCAATCAATACCATTCCCAGTTCGTTTACCATAACCCAGAATGTTCATATCAAAACTATCACCGTTTTCTTTTTGAAACGACACATTAGAAAACCCAATTGGAGATGAATACAAAACATGCACATCGTAACGGTCATAATAACTCTGGTTGTAATCTAAAATATGATACCCATAGGACCCTCCAGGCATCGCCAAACCAGCTGGATTATGAAACAGAGCACCTTCACCCTCACCTAATCCAGTAAAGGCATCTCCCATCGTCATCGAGCGAATATCTCGAGGCATGGACATAACCGTGTTTAAATCTAAATCCTGCGCATAAGAAACAAACCCTAATAGAAGTAAGGCTACTAAAACTTTAATCATGCTGTAACCTTCCCCGCCGGACCACCCAGTAATGGCTGATGAGAATAGCGCGGCATTACATCTCGTAACACCCCTTTATTACCTGCACCTAATAAGCCATAAGCCTTTGTAGCCACCACATGAGCAGTTAAGGGCTCACTAATGACGCTATGAGAAACTGAAAGGAGTTCAAGCAAATTATCGGTTATATAACCCGAAACCACAATTGGCTCTTCAAAACGGTTCAAAAACTCTGCAAACTCTTCCGTCATCATGGCAAGTTGCTCAGACCTTTCAACACAGTCACCTTCCGTTGATGAAAAAACCTGAAAATTAAACTCATTTTTTCGAGCAGGCATCACCGACACAATCACTGAACCAGACACAACACCACTAGTGGCTAAACTCTCCAACGAAGAAATACCATAGACCGGAATCTTATATACCATTGCAATCGTTTTAGCTGTTGTGACACCTATTCGTAATCCTGTATAAGATCCAGGGCCATTTACAATACCAATCGCAGCAATATCTTGTGTCGTTATGTCTATGCTTTTGCAAAGTTCATCAATCCAGTACATCAAATCTTCCGATGCATCGTAATTACGTTGCAACGTATGTTCTGCAAGAAGCCCCTTCTCAGAAACCAATGCCACTGAGTAAGGCTGAACAGCCGTCTGAATCCCTAAGCAAATCATGTGAACATTATACAGTAAGTGCTAGCTGAGACCACTGATTATAGGTAGCAAAATTTGAAATAGGATCCACTGATGGAACCGTTGTTTTAAAGTAAGCACCTTTTTTCTTAGATTTCGGACTTCCCAACACATTTGAAAATGGGGCATCAAAACCATGTGCTTCATCAAAAAATGGATAGCCTTGAATAAGTTGAACCTGCAAAACATTAGAAAGTGTTTGAACCAACACATCATATTGAGCCAAGTTTCCTGTAATAAACAATCGTCTCGAACGAATTCCTAATTCAGACTCCCACCCTTCAATAAACTGTTTCACAGAAAATGAAATAGAATCAACTAAAGCCTTACCCCAGTCTTCACGAGTTGTTTGATCACTCAATCCTTTCACCAAACTCTTCACACCTTCTCGTGTTGAATACGGAATCATCATAAGTTCAGAATGCCCTGGCATAAATTCTGGAATATTTCCTAAAACCTGAGACAACTCACCGACGTAATCTGGCAACTTAGGAAATACTAATTGTTTCTCTAACACGTGTCGCTTTGTTCCATTTTGGAACATAAATACAGAATCAGGTTGTGCATTTGAAAACCGTTCTTCCCCAACACTCAAATAAAAACGACCTACCCTTTCAGATAAGTCTAAATACCCATCACCAAACTGAAGCGCTGACACAGCACTCATAGCAGCCACAACTTTATGACGAAATCCAACAATAGGAATATCATCTGGAAGCGGAACAAACCCTTTTGTAACACCAGCACCTTTAGAATCCACAATTACTTTTGGTAAAGAACCAGCAGATAAATTTAAATGCCCTAAAATCATAGAGTCCCATTTACCAGACTCCGAATCATAACACTGCGTCGCTTGAGCAAAACTAGTATCAATCACACACTCTTTAAACCCAGTTAAATGCGATACTACCCATGACTCTACCCCACCAAACACAACATGCTTGTTAGGAGACTCCACCATTCCCATCAAGGTATCAAACACAAGAAAAGGAGATGTTTCCGAAATACGAGATCCTGTAATTTCAGAGATATGCCGATTCAACGTACTCATACCAAATTTACGAAACGAAGACTTTAATCGAAAACATGTCACAGACAATGCCGGCGTTAATGCCAGCCCTGTCCGTTTATCCCAAGCGAGATACGCAAACGGCTCACCGGTAACCGAAATCGCCTTAACCGAATCTGAGGTTAGTTTTAAATAAGTAAGCGCCGTGTTAATTGCAGACCGAACGGTATACACAATGCCCAGAGTGTCATACTCTACCCACCCAGGACTGCTTTCGTTTAACGAAAAACGCTCCTGAGCAGTATAAATAAGATCCCCTTTTGACGTTACAATATGAACATAAACTGACTTAGCAGCTAGCGATACCACCAACGCTACCTTTTTTCGCTTACTCATCGTCTATGTCGATAGTAACAGTATAGTCAAGTTTACTACTTATACGTTATAGTAAATGCCACCTTTTACAGGAGCAGATATCATGATCAAATTAGGACTATTAGGCTTAGGAAACGTGGGACAAGGTGTTGTCGATATTCTTTCAGAAAACGACTCTCATATCGAGACCCGTGTAGGCGACCAAATCCAAGTAAAATACATCGCTGTACGTAACCCAGACAAATACAAAGACGTTTCAATCGGAAACGCAACACTCACAGCAGATGTAGACACTATTCTAAATGATCCTGAAATCTCAATCGTAGTAGAACTTATGGGTGGCGAATACCCAGCATACGACTATATTTGCCAAGCGCTTAAAAGCGGAAAGTATGTTGTAACAGCCAATAAAGAAGTGGTTTCTAAACATAAAGAAACATTCTTTAAATTAGCAAAAGAAAACAATGTCGATATCTACTTCGAAGCAGCTGTAGGTGGCGGTATCCCAATTATTAGATCTTTAAAAGTAGGTCTTGCAGCGAACAGAATCGAAAGCATCTTCGGAATTCTTAACGGAACAACAAACTATATCTTAAGCAAAATCGAAGACGAGCAAAAAGACTTCAGCGTAATTCTTAAAACAGCTCAAGAACTAGGCTTAGCAGAAGCAGATCCAACAATGGATGTTGAAGGAATCGATGCAGCACATAAGCTTGTTATACTCGCAGCGGTTGCTTTCAAAGCAAACGTTCAACTAAAAGACCTTTTCTACGAAGGTATTACTAAAATC
>Ga0066825_10000336_pt1 | contig 15316 bp, 8 predicted proteins | sample ETNtaG_6_FD_65608 | JGI IMG/M metagenome (GOLD analysis project Ga0066825, IMG submission 65608) | Marine microbial and viral communities from oxygen minimum zone, Eastern Pacific Ocean - ETNP201306SV45 | ecosystem: Environmental > Aquatic > Marine > Oceanic | place: Pacific Ocean: Eastern...
AAAAAAACGGTATTTTTGATTATAGCATGCACAACGTTCAATTCATTTTTTTTGTAGCGCGACGTTTGATTAGCACCAAGTCGTATAAAAATAGCGTTTCAGCTCCAATTATTAAAATCGGAATCATTGCTGTTGCTGTTGGATTGTCCGCTATGCATATAGCTGTAGGGACAGGATTTGGCTTACAACAAAAAATTCGCGACAAAATTACTTCCTTTGAAGGACATATTCGTATTTCGAATTATGAAAACAATAATTCACTCATCACCCCAACCCCCATAGATTCCAGCACTCTTTCAGAAATAAAAAAAAATACATGGGTAAGGTTCGTAAACCCAGTATCTTATGTAGCAGGAATACTTAAAACACCTACCAATTTCAACGGGGTTGTGGTTAAAGGAATTGACGCCAATTATTCTTGGGGAGATTTTAAATCTTTTCTTGTTGAGGGTGATTTTCCTACCATAGGTACGGAATTGAGCAACGATATTTTGATATCAAAGTCCATAGCATCTCAGCTAGATCTTAGGGTGGGTGATCGAGTGTCGGCTTTTTTCATGACTGATAGTGATTTTCCCAAGCGGAGAAGTTTTGTCATTTCTGGGGTTTATTTTTCAGGATTTCCAGATCTCGATGCTCAAATGATTTTTGGTGATTTACGTCACTTACAACGGATCAATGATTGGGAGCATCAACAAGTGGGGGCGTTCGAGGTCACTCTGACAGATTTTGAACGTATGGAGTTGCGTACCGAGCAACTCTATGACGCAACCCCGTCCCCTCTAGATGTACAGCATATTAAAGAACGATATTTTGAAATTTTTAATTGGATTTCACTTTTTGATTCCAACATCGCTTTAGTGATTTTTATTATGATTTTGGTTGGTGGGGTTAATATGATTACCGCATTGTTGGTGCTGATTTTTGAACGTACTCAGATGATAGGGCTCCTAGGAGTTATGGGTATGAAACGAATTCAATCTATTTTTCTTGTCAATGCAGCTTACCTGATTGGTTGGGGTTTATTTTGGGGTAATTTAGTTGGATTAGGATTGATGGGTATCCAGCAAATCACGGATTTTGTTAAGCTAGATCCTTCCACTTATTATGTGGATGTAGTACCGATTCAGTTTGACCTGTCTGCCATCATCACACTCAATTTGGGCACTTTTGTGATTTGCCTGATAATGCTCTGGATTCCTTCTTACATAGTAGCTAAAATCACTCCGATTCGCGCCATTGAGCGTAGATAAACGTGATAATCCTAACACTTTTCTCAAAACAAAATATTGGGGAAGCTGTACCTTTGCAAAATGAAATACGCCAAAAATATTCTTGAAACGATAGGGAATACTCCACTGATTCGGCTCAACCGCATCACCCAAGAGATTGACTCAACGGTCCTGGCAAAGGTAGAGTACTTCAACCCTGGAAGTTCTGTTAAAGATCGTATGGCCTTAAAAATGGTGGAGGATGCTGAGGCAGATGGCCGTCTTCAGCCTGGTGGAACCATAGTCGAAGGTACTTCTGGTAATACCGGTATGGGTCTGGCACTGGCTGCCATTGTTAAGGGATATAAATTGATCTGTGTTTCTACAGACAAGCAGTCCAAAGAAAAGTTTGACATACTCCGTGCAGTTGGGGCAGAGGTAATTGTTTGTCCTACAGATGTAGCTCCTGATGATCCTCGTTCGTATTATTCGACTTCAAAGCGAATTGCAGAAGAAACTCCAAACGCATGGTATGTTAACCAATACGACAACCCTTCCAACACTCAAGCGCATTATGATCAGACGGGTCCCGAAATTTGGGAGCAGACTGAAGGAAAAATCACACATTTTGTGGTTGGTGTAGGTACAGGAGGTACTATTTCGGGCGTAGCCAAATATTTAAAAGAACAAAACCCTGACATCAAAATTTGGGGAATAGACACCTATGGTTCGGTCTTTAAAAAGTACCATGAAACAGGTGTTTTTGATGAAAATGAAATCTATCCTTACATAACCGAAGGCATTGGAGAAGATATTCTTCCCGAAAATGTCAATTTCGATCTAATAGATGCCTTTGAAAAGGTTACTGATAAAAACGCAGCAATCTTTACCCGTCGATTGGCTCGTGAAGAAGGTATTTTTGCAGGAAACTCTTGTGGTGCCGCGGTCTGTGGACTTATCCAACTCAAAAAACATTTTACCAAAGACGACGTGGTCGTGGTTCTTTTGCATGACTCAGGAAGTCGTTATGTGGGTAAAATGTACAATGATGACTGGATGAAAGAAAAAGGGTTTCTGTAAGTATTTGTTCGAAAAAAAACCCATCAACAAGTGTTGACGGGTTTTCAAACAACAACAAACATCACGTACTAAAAGCAGTATTGATTTTCAGCAGTGATATGTTCAGCTACCTGATTGCGTAGTGCAATCACATTGGGTGGGTTTACATACTTTGTAAACCGCTTCAAACCCATAAGCAGCATTTTTTGTTCATCTCCTTCAGCCGCTGACACAATCGCTTCTTTTCCTTTGGTGTTTATTTTTTCTACCGCTTGGAAAAGATAGAGTTGCGTCATGGCTATTTGATGTTTTTGGGTTTCTGTTCCATTCCGTTCCACATTTTTTTCTGTGCGTAAAAGAGCAGATTCAACCATATAGATTTCGATAAGTATGTCAGATACTGCTAGAAGAAGTTGTTGGTGTTCTTCGAGCTCAGTGCCATACTTCTGTACACCAGCACCAGCAATCATCAAAAAAACTTTTTTTAGGTTTTTGAGAATGTGTTTTTCTTCGGCAAAAAGCGCAGAATAGTCAGGGGTCTCAAACGAGGGAATACCCATCAGTTCTTCCCCTACTGCTGTTGCAGGGCCTATAAGATCTAGATGGCCTTTCATAGCTTTTTTAATCAGCATTCCTACCGATAGCATACGGTTGATTTCGTTGGTTCCCTCATAAATTCGTGCAATGCGCGCATCACGCCACGCAGCTTCCATAGGAGTGTCTGCCGAATATCCCATACCTCCAAAGATTTGGATACCTTCATCGGTGCAGTCTTGGGTGTGTTCAGAAACAATGACTTTTAAAATAGAACATTCTATGACATATTCTTCAACTCCTTTGAGTTCGGCTTCTTGATGGTTGTTACCTGCAGCTACTCGAAGGGCTATACGGTCTTCAATGTCTTTGGCCGCTCGATAACAAGCTGACTCGCTGACATAGCAATTCATGGCCATATTCGCCAATTTTTGTTTGATAGCACCAAACTGGCTGATAGGTTGTTTGAATTGTACTCTGTCATTGGCATATTTTACAGCCTCGGTTGTTGTGCGGCGTTGGGCGTCTAAACAAGCAGCTGCAAGTTTAATGCGACCTATGTTGAGCGCATTCATTGCAATTTTAAAGCCGTTCCCACGCTCTGAAAGCATGTTTTCTACAGGGACTTTGGTTTCGCTGAAAAACACTTGTCGGGTTGAAGATGCATGAATACCCAGTTTGTGCTCTTCTTCTCCCATAGATATACCATTTTCAGGGTTGTTTGGAACGATAAAACCTGTGATGTTTTTATCATCTTCAATACGAGCAAAAACAATCATTAAGTCTGCATAACCTGCGTTGGATATCCAAATTTTTTGTCCACTGATTAGGTAATGAGTACCGTCTTCAGATAACTCCGCTTTCGTTTTTCCGCTGTTGGCGTCAGAGCCTGCCCCGGGTTCGGTCAGGCAATAACATCCGATCCATTCTCCAGAAGCAAGTTTGGGTACATATTGCTTTTTTTGTGATTCGTTTCCATACATCACAATGGGCATGATACCAATACCAGTGTGCGCACCATACGCAGTAGAAAGTGAACCCGATGCCCCAGAAAAATAATCACAAACGAGCATAGTGGACACAAATCCCATATCCATCCCTCCATAAGCTTCTGGCACAGCAACACTAAGAAAACCAAGTTCACCAGCCTTTCGCATCAGTTCAAAAGTAAAATCGTAATCTTTCTTTTCGAATCGATGTTTGTTTGGCCAAACTTCACGGTCTACAAATTCTTTTACCGCATCGCGCATCATGCGTTGCTCTTCACTGAAATCTTCAGGAGTGAAAATATTTTTAGCTTCGGTGTCTTCTAATATAAAAGCTCCTCCGCGTGTCAGGTTTTTTTCTTGTGTCTCCATAGAGTTTAATTATAAGAGTTCATAAATTCCGGCAGCGCCTTGCCCTGTTCCTACACACATAGTGACCATGCCATACTTCTGTTTTCTTATGCGCATTTCATCAAAAAGTTGAACCGATAGTTTAGCTCCTGTACAACCCAATGGATGTCCAAGCGATATAGCTCCTCCGTTAACATTGACAATCTCAGGATTGATGTCTAACTCACGAATGACTGCCAAAGACTGAGCAGCAAAGGCTTCGTTTAGTTCTATCAACTCAATGTCTTTAAGTTTAAGATTGGCTTGTTTTAAGGCTTTTGGAATGGCTTTTACAGGCCCAATTCCCATAAGCCTTGGAGGTACGCCTGCTGTAGCGTAGCTGACCATACGAGCAATAGGTGTAAGGTTGTGTTTTTTTACCATTTCCTCATCCATAAGCATCAATACAGCGGCTCCATCACTCATCTGTGAGGAATTTCCAGCTGTAACAGAGCCTTTTTGAGCAAAAACTGGACGTAATTTAGATAATGCTTCTATACTGGTGTCTGCTCGAGGGCCTTCGTCCCGATCAACGGTATAACTTCGTTTAGCCTTTTTACCTGATTTATCTAAATATGTTTCTTCAATCTGTATGGGCACTATCTGTTGATCAAAACTTCCAGAAGTTTGGGCTTTAAGTGCTTTTTGATGTGATTGATAAGAAAATACATCTTGGTCTTCACGTGATATGTTGTATTCATTGGCCACAGCCTCTGCAGTGAGTCCCATCCCCCAATAATAGTCTTCTTTTCCTTCAGCTGCTAGTTGATAATCAGGTGATGGTTTGTAGCCACCCATAGGAATCAGGCTCATGCTCTCTGAACCACCTGCGATGACACAACTCCCCATCCCAGATTGTATTTTGGCTGCTGCCATGGCAATGGTTTCTATTCCAGAAGCACAATATCTGTTGACAGTCACACCAGGGACCTCATCACTTTTAAGCCCCATTAGAGATATCAAACGTGCCATATTGAGCCCTTGTTCGGCTTCTGGCATGGCGTTGCCGATGATAACATCATCAATCAGGGCCGGATCCATTTCTGGAAGGGTTGTCATAAGGTGTTCAATGGTCTCTGCGGCAAGTTCGTCTGGACGTTTAAACCTGAACAGCCCTCTGGGCGCTTTTCCCACAGCGGTTCTAAATCCACGAACGATATAAGCTGTTTTCATAATTAATTTCTTAAAGGTTTGCCGGTTTTTAACATATGTTGAATCCGCTCAAGTGTTTTACGTTCTGTGCATAGAGACAAAAATGCTTCACGTTCTATGTCTAAAAGGTATTGCTCGCTAACCTTGGTGGGTTGTGATAGGTCTCCACCGGCCATTACGTAGGCCAGTTTATTTGCTATTTTTTTATCGTGTTCACTTATATAGTTGCCAGCTGCCATGGCATCGGTGCCCACTAAAAACATTCCCAAAGCTTGTTTGCCCAATACTTTTATGTCTTTTCTTATGATGGGTTTCGTGTAGCCAGTTTCGGCCATAAGCAAAGCATGTTGTTTTGCAATGGCTAATTGTTGTTGGTTTTGGGTTACTACAACATCTTTTCCTTTTTGTAGGATGCCAAAGTCAAAAGCTTCATAAGCTGATTTGGCTACTTTAGCCATTCCTATGGTTAAGAAATATTCTTGTAACACATTGAGCTCCACATCATTTTTTCTAAATGAGTCAGCAGCTCTAAGTGTCATTTCTTTAGAACCACCCCCGCCAGGGATCACGCCAACACCAAATTCTACCAACCCAATATAGGTCTCTGCAGCAGCTACTACTCTGTCTGCGTGGAGGCACAATTCACATCCACCGCCAAGAGTAAGCGTGTGAGGTGCTGCTACTGTCGGAATGGAAGAATAACGCATGCGCATCATTGTATCTTGAAAATACTTGATCGCCATGTTGAGTTCGTCATATTCTTGTTCAACTGCCATCATAAAAATCATGCCAATATTGGCGCCTGCTGAAAAGTTGGTACCTTGGTTACCAACTACTAATGCTTGAAATTCTTTTTCAGCCAAATCCACCCCTCTGTTCAGCCCCTGTAGCACGCCACCTCCGATGGTGTTCATTTTGGAGTGAAATTCAACATTAAGCACACCATCTCCTAGGTCGATTAAAGAACATTCATCGTTTTTCCAAACAGTTTGAATTTTCCTACTGTTGTCTAAAATCAAAAATCCCTCTTGGCCAGGTATGATATTTAGTTTTTTATTTGGAATATCATAATAATGACGCTTACCCTCTCTTAGTGTGTAGAAACAAGCTTGCTTGCTAGATGCCAACTCAGCCACCCAATCAGAAACCTTGTGTCCGGCCTCTTCGATTAACTTAGCCCCTTTTTCGATGCCTATAGCATCCCAGATTTCAAAAGGACCATGCGACCACCCAAAACCCGCTTTCATGGCATCATCTATGCGGTAGAGTTCGTCAGATATTTCTGGGATGCGATATTGTACATAAGCAAAGAGTTCTCCGAAGTTTTTTCGATAAAAAGCCCCTGCTTTGTCAGTGCCATCTATTAAAACTGCGTATCTATCTTCGAGTTTGTCGATGGATTTTGTTTTGTCGAGAGTGGCAAACTGTGCCCTTTTTTTCTTTCGATAGTTCATGGTGTCTAAATCCAAAGTCAGGATTTCAGAACGACCATCATTATTTTTTGTTTTTTTATAAAACCCTTGACCGCTTTTAGATCCCAACCATTGATTATCCATCATCGTACTAATAAAATCGGGCAATTCAAACACCTCGCGCCTTTCGTCCTTGGTGCAGTGTTTGTGTAGTCCATTAGCCACATGAACAAGTGTATCAAGACCTACCACATCAACCGTACGAAATGTAGCCGATTTTGGCCGCCCAATGACGGGTCCTGTGAGTTTGTCAATTTCTTCAATGTTAAGCCCCATATTCTTGACTTGATGAAATAGGCTCTGGATGCAAAATATACCAATCCTATTACCAATAAAGGCGGGTGTGTCTTTCGCCAATACAGACTGTTTACCCAAGAAACGAGTACCATAATCTATTAAAAAGGTAGTTACCTCAGTACTACATTTTGGTCCAGGAACAACTTCGAAGAGTTTAAGATAGCGTGGAGGGTTGAAGAAATGTGTTACTGCAAAATGTTTTTGAAAATCTTCAGAACGATTTTCGTTCATAAGAGCAATAGGGATCCCCGAAGTGTTCGATGTGACTAGGGTTCCTTTTTTTCTGTATTTTTCAATTCTTTCAAAGATTTGTTGTTTGATGTCTAGGCGCTCGACTACTACTTCAATGACCCAGTCCACTTCAGCGATCCTGGAGATGTCGTCTTCAAGGTTTCCAGTGGATATGCGATTTGCAAATTTGCTGTGATAGAGTGGGGCAGGATTGCTTTTTATGGCATTATTTAGATTGTTGTTGACAATTCTGTTACGCACTACCTCGTCATCAAGGGTCAAACCTTTTTGAGATTCTTTTTCATTGATTTTTGAAGGGATTATATCAAGTAATAGAACTTCGACTCCAATGTTGGCAAAATGACACGCAATACCAGATCCCATAATGCCTGAGCCAATCACAGCTACTTTGTTGATTTTTCGATTTTTCATTAGGCGATCATTTCTTTAAGGGTGAATGTGTTTTTGTCTTCCAGCTTGCTAATGATAACTTCAGCAACCTTGTGAAAGGCTTTTAATTCACTAACACTGATGTTTTTTTCTATGGCTTGGTTGAATTTTTTAACAAGGGATTTTGATAATTTTCTTTTTTCCAAACCTTCTTGAGTAAGCTTTATAAGCACACCACGTCCGTCTTCTGGGTTGGGCTCTCGACGAATTAATCCCTTTTCTTCCATAGATTTTAATGTTCTAGAGAGACTGGTAGCCTCCATGCCCATTCTAGGACCTAGTGATGTGGAAGGGACGCCATCCTCAGCATCTATGCTCAACAACGCCAGTCCAGTTGCCATGGTAGCTCCGTATTTAGCGGCTTCTTCATTGTACATCTTAGCTACGGCCTGCCATGTAGCCCGAAGAACATGATCTATAGTTTGATGTTGCATGTCTCAAATGTATAAAAAAATACTATGCGCGCATAGTATTTTAGAAAAAAAAGTAGGACTATTTATAAATTCTATCGATCAGTTGGGTGTATTTACTTGTGATAATCTTTCTTCGTAGTTTCATTGTAGGAGTAAGGTGTCCAGAGTCAACACTCCAAGCATCGGGGGTTAGAAGAATTTTTTTCACTTTTTCCCACTGAGCAAATTGATCGTTGACTACATCAACTTCAGATTTTATTTTGTCAATCACCTTTTTGTTAGTGGACATTTCTTCGAGGCTTAGTTCCTTATCACCATTTTCTTTCAGCCACGTGTTTAGAGCATCCGTGTTTGGCTCGATTAAGGCTGATGGATGTTTTTGTCCTTCACCTATTACCATTACTTGCTCAATGAATATTGACTGTTTAATCACATTTTCAATCACTTGTGGAGCGACATATTTACCTCCTGATGTTTTAAACATTTCCTTTTTTCGATCGGTGATTTTTAAAAACCCATCCTCGTCAATATGGCCAATGTCTCCAGTGTGGAAATACCCATCTTTGATAACTTCCTTTGTTTTTTTCTCATCCTTGTAGTAGCCCATCATAACATTAGAGCCTTTACAAAGAATCTCCCCGTCAGTGGCAATTTTAACTTCCACTTTGTCAATGACCCTACCAACTGTTCCAATACGAAAGTTGCCATTTCGCATGTCATTAACTGATATAACAGGCGACGTTTCAGTGAGTCCGTAACCTTCACAAACTGCCATACCGGCAGCAGTAAATACCCGAGCAAGTCTTGGTTGAAGAGCAGCGCTTCCTGAAGCGATTAATTCTAAATTACCTCCAAGGGCTGCTTTCCATTTGTTAAAAATCAGTTTTCGAGCAATTTTTAACTTAATCTCATATATCCAGCCATTTCTTCCATAGGGTTCATATTGTAAGCCAAGGTCTACCGCCCAGTTAAATAGTTTTTTCTTCAGTCCTGTGAGGGTTTGTCCTTTGCTGTAAATACGGTCATAGAGTTTTTCTAAAAGGCGGGGTACAGCCGTCATCACATTTGGATGAACTTCGTTGAGATTCTCACCGATTGTTTCTAGGGATTCTGCAAAATACACTCGGGTTCCAGAAAGTGTGTACAAATAAATAAGCATACGCTCGTAGATGTGACACAAGGGTAAAAAACTTAAGGCAACAGCTTTGCCTATCTCTAAAGGAAGACGCTGTTGACTGGCTAGCGCATTGGAAACAATATTGTGATGGCTCAGCATAACCCCCTTTGGAGTTCCAGTAGTTCCAGAGGTGTAAATAATAGTCGCTAGATCTTGTGGGTGTACGGACTCCATGATAGCTTGTACTCTAGGTTGATGACTGGTTTCACTACCAAGATCTAACACTTCACTCCAATGTGCACAGTTGTCGATTTCATCGAAACCATAAACCTCTTCTAGCTTGGGACATTGCTCACGAATCGAAACAATTTTATCGTATACCTCTTTGTCAGAAACAAAACAAAATTTGGATTCTGAGTGATTGAGGATGTACGCATAGTCTTCTGCTGTAATGGTAGGGTAGATTGGTACGTCAACAGCTCCTAATTGTAAAACACCAATATCTACAATACACCATTCTGTACGGTTGTTTGTAGAAATAAGGGCTATCTTATCGCCTTTACCAACACCTAGCTCCAGCAGTCCTCTACTAATTTGATTGGCTTTCGCCAAATATTCTTGGCTTGATGTGTGTTCCCACGCTCCGTCAAGTTTTGTGTTAAGCGCACAATCGATTGGGTTCGACATCGCTCGATGGTGAAGAATATCAAATAGGCGAGTTGGTGTGCTCATGCAATTAGTTGTTCCTTCACAAATATGCATTTATTTCGGCAAAACAAAAAATATATGCCTAGTTAACCTTGTTTTTTAAGCCACTTATTGGCCGCGATAAAAGCTTCAATCCATGGACTTATCTCATGGTTAATGTTTTTGGGATAATAAGGCCAATTCCAAGGAAATGTAGAACGTTCCAAATGAGGCATCATCACAACGTGTCGTCCTTGTTCATCACTTAGAATAGCCGTTCCATAATCCGATCCATTTGGGTTTGAAGGGTAAGCATCGTAAGTATATGTGCCTACAATATTATAGTCAGATTCGCTGTTGGGCAAATCAAATTTCCCTTCACCGTGCGCTGACCAAATGCCAAGTCTTGCACCCTTAAGACCAGAAAACATCACTGTGTTATTTTCTTTAATGTCAACGGTGCTAAATGTACATTCAAATTTACCTGAGTCATTGTGTAACATTTTAGGTTTTTGGCGGTGATTGGGGTGCAATAGACCTAGCTCAATAAACAACTGGCATCCATTGCATACTCCTAAGGAGAGTGTGTCTTTGCGATTAAAAAACGCTTCTAACGCCTGACGAGCGAGCGGATTGTATTTGAAGCTGCCTGCCCAACCTTTTGCAGAACCAAGGACATCAGAATTGGAAAAACCTCCTACAGCAACTATAAATTGTACGTCACATAGATCTTCTCTTCCAGACATTAAATCGGTCATATGAATGTCTTTGACTTCAAATCCTGCCAAATGCATCGCATACGCCATTTCTCTTTCGGAATTGCTCCCTTTTTCTCGAATCACGGCAGCTCGGATTTTTTTCCCTGAAACTTTGGGTAATTTTCCAATAAAATTTTCCGGGAATATGTAATTCAGAGGTGTTTGGTGATATTTCTCAAAACGTTCTTTTGCCAACTCAGGCTCTGTTTGATGTTTATCCATCAAAAATGAAGTATAAAACCAATGGTCACGATATTTAGCAATGTCAAAACTCCATGTTTTTTCACCTATTTTGATGTTTAGATTTTTATCAACGTTGACATGGCCAATCAAGCTGAGCTCTACACCCGATTTTCTGAGCATATCTGCAGTATCTTCTTCAATTTGAATGATAAGCCCTGGATTTTCTGCATACAAAATTCTTTCATCCGATGCGATTGATGATAAATCAACAGACATGCCAACATGAGTTTCAGTAAAGCACATTTCTAACAAGCTTGTTATTAGACCACCAGACCCAACATCATGACCAGATTCAATCTTACCTTGTTGGACAGCTAATTGAATGGCATTAAATGAAATTTTAAACTTTTCAGCATCTAGCACATCTGGAGTTTGAGAGCCGATTTGTGATCGTAGTTGTGCAAATGAGGACCCACCAAGATGAAAATCAGTGTTCGACAAATGAACATAATAAACACCCCCTTTTCCTACTTGAGCTACTGGACGCACTACCTTGGTGACATCATTACAGTGTGCAGTGGCTGAAATGATAACAGTTCCTGGAGCCAACACATCTTTTTCAGGGTATTTTTGTTTCATTGAAAGTGAATCCTTCCCTGTAGGTATGTTGATGCCTAGTGCAATGGCAAAGTTTGAACATGCTTCAACAGCTTCATATAGGCGTGCATCTTCACCAGGATTATTACAAGGCCACATCCAGTTAGCCGATAAGCTAACAGAAGAAATACCATCTTTAAGCGGTGCCCAAATAATATTTGTCAATGCTTCGGCAATGGATAATCGACTACCAGCCGAAGGACTAATCAATGCACTTACAGGCGCATGACCAATAGAGGTTGCAATCCCCTCTTGACCAGTAAAATCAAGGGCCATCACACCACAATTCGCTAGAGGTAGTTGGATAGATCCTACAGTTTGTTGTTGTGCAACCCGTCCGGTCACACATCTATCAACTTTATTAGTTAACCAATCCTTACACGCGACAGCTTCGAGTTGTAATAAGTTTTTTACATCCTCATACACGTCACTGTCTTCCCATATTACGGGGCTGTAGTCGCTCTTGATAGTTTTGTCGTTTAGTTCTGTTTTTGGAGTTTTCCCAAAAAAATTAGCCAAAGAAAGATCGATGGGTTTCACATCAGATTTCTCAGAGGCTATAACAAAATTTTGATCATCTGTTATGTGACCGACATCAAAAATGGGTGCTCGTTCTCTTGCAGCAATACGTTCTAGCTTTGAAAATGTTTTATTGTCAACAATCAACCCCATTCGTTCTTGGGATTCATTCCCGATGATTTCTTTTGCCGAAAGCGTTTGATCACCTACCGGCAAAGCATCCAGGTCTACATATCCACCTGTTTCTTCAACAAGTTCTGACAAGCAGTTTAGGTGTCCCCCTGCTCCGTGATCATGAATAGAGATGATTGGATTTTTCTCAGACTCAGCCATGGCTCGAATTACATTGGCGACTCTTTTTTGCATTTCAGGATTAGAGCGCTGAACCGCATTGAGCTCTATTCCTGATGAAAATGCTCCAGTATTTGCTGAAGAAACGGCTGCACCTCCCATACCAATCCTGTAGTTGTCACCTCCTAAAACAACAATCTTATTTCCTTTTTTAGGTATGTTTTTTTCGCTGTGTTTTTCGTGTCCATACCCTATACCCCCAGCGAGCATGATGACTTTATCAAATCCGATGATTTCATCTTTTTCTTGATGTTCGAAAGTAGATACAGATCCTGCAATCAGGGGCTGACCAAATTTGTTTCCAAAATCACTAGCACCATTAGAAGCTTTTATCAAAATATCCAAGGGTGTTTGATATAACCACGGCCGTTCTGGTGTTTTTTCCCAAGGACGACCAGACTCTAACCTTGAGTAAGCAGTCATATAAACTGCAGTTCCCGCTAATGGTATTGACCCAATTCCCCCTGCCATTCGATCGCGAATTTCTCCTCCCGATCCAGTAGCAGCGCCATTAAAAGGTTCGACAGTTGTAGGGAAGTTATGGGTTTCAGCTTTGAGCGATATTACTGATGGGATGGTTTTGGTTTTATAAACACTAGCAGTTTCTGAGCTGTTGGGCGCAAATTGTTGAATTTTTGGTCCTTTTATAAAAGCTACATTGTCTTTATAGGCTGAAACCAAATTATCGGGTTGTGCTTTCGAGGTTTTTTTAATCAGCTCAAAGAGAGATTCTTCTTTTGTTTTACCATCAATAACAAAAGTTCCATTAAAAATTTTATGACGACAGTGCTCTGAATTTACTTGTGAAAACCCAAAAACTTCAGAGTCTGTTAGGGGTCGACCTAGTTGCTGAGATAATCCTTTAAGGTATTCAACTTCGTCTGAGTTTAAGGCAAGTCCTTGTTCTTGATTGTAACTTTCAATATTGTCAACTTCAAGAACAGGCTCTGGCACAATATCAATGGTAAATAAACGCTGATCTAGGTTATTGAATTTTTGAAAAAGCATAGGGTCAATTTCATGGTCGCTTTCAAATGCAATAAACTGCTCAATGCGCAATATGCCCTTAATACCCATGTTTTGGGTAATTTCAACTGCATTGGTACTCCAAGGAGTGACCATGGTGATTCGTGGTCCTGCAAAAGAACCATCCAATAAAGATTTGTTGATGTACGGAGCATCACCAAATAGCCATCTTAATTTTTCTTTGGTTGATTTGTCTAAAGGTGTTTTTGTTTGTAGTGCGTAAACTCGTTTGTTAGGATTCCCAAAAAAACAGATCATCAACTTGTGTTTGTCTTATGACAAAATTACACATTCCCGAGCGGTATAGAGGGTTGTTTTTAGATAAATAATGATGTGTTTTCACCTAATTTATCAACATGTTTCTATGCGTGACAAACGGGCCATATAAAAACCATCAAATCCAGATGAAGAAGGACTGATGATTTCCTCACTATCCAATTCAAATCCTTGACCAATTTCTGTTTTTAAAAAGGTCTCAACTTGGTTTTGATTTTCTTGCTTTAAGATAGAACATGTGACATAAATAAGCTTACCGCCTTGTTTGACCATATTCGCATATGAATTGAGAATGTTTTGTTGTGTTTGCGTTATCTTTTTAAGAAAATCTGGCTGCATCTTCCATTTTGCGTCCGGGTTGCGGCGCAGAACTCCTAGCCCTGTACAAGGTGCATCTATTAAGACACGATCAGCACGGCCTTTTAGTTTTTTGATGGTTTTGGTTGAAGTGATTAATTTGGTTGTTATATTTTGTGCACCGGCTCTTTTAGCGCGCCTTTTGAGTTCGTGGAGTTTGTGTGCGTAAATATCCATGGACGTAATCTGCCCTTTACTTTCCATTATTGCTGCTAAGTGTAAAGTTTTTCCACCAGCGCCAGCACAAGCATCGATGACCTGCATTCCAGGTTTTACTTGACAATAATGAGCCACTCTTTGTGAAGAAGCATCTTGTACTTCAAACCAACCTTTTTGGAAGACTTCCGTTTCAAATACATTCGCGCGCTCTTCTAACACCAAAGCATCAGGATACTGCTCTGTCCAGTGAGTCTGTATGCCTTCATCACGAAATGCGTTTTGTAGCAATTTTGGGTTTGTTTTGAGTCGATTGGCTCTTACGACTACTTTGGCAGGCGTATTAAGTGCTGTGAGTTCCTTTTCCCATTTTTGGACACCAAAGTTTTTAACACCCAAGTCATCTATCCAGTTGGGTATAGATGCTGCAAAAACCCGTTGTTTTTTAAGCTCATCAAACCTTCCCTTTATACGTCGGGCAGGAACTTTATCAAATTCTTTCCATTCAGGTAAGGAAATGCCCATTAACACCCACCGTACGGTGAGCATACGCCATAAATCGTTATGAGTAAATGGAGCTTTTACTTCTGCAATACCTGCGTAAAGTCTTTTCCAACGTATGGCTTCGTAGGTGTTTTCAGCGATAAAAGCTCGATCACGTTTGCCCCAGCGTTTGTTAGATTTTAAGGTCTTGGCTATTACCTTGTCAGCCTGTAATTTTTCGTTGAAAATGGCATCTAGATTTGTTATGACACCCAGCACTAGATTGCGGTGCAAACGAAAGTAGGGTTCTTGTTTGGACATTATTGTTCGAAAGATTGAAGGTCTATTAGTCTTTTATATGCTCCGTTTTTGGCAATTAGGGTGTCGTGTTTTCCTTGTTCCACGATTTTACCATGACTCAAAACTACAATATGATCTACAGACTGTATGGTTGACAAACGATGTGCAATAACTAATGAGGTTCTGTTTTTCATCATTTTTGTCAAAGCATCTTGCACCATGCGTTCAGAAGCAGTATCTAAGGCAGATGT
>Ga0066825_10000338_pt1 | contig 15260 bp, 16 predicted proteins | sample ETNtaG_6_FD_65608 | JGI IMG/M metagenome (GOLD analysis project Ga0066825, IMG submission 65608) | Marine microbial and viral communities from oxygen minimum zone, Eastern Pacific Ocean - ETNP201306SV45 | ecosystem: Environmental > Aquatic > Marine > Oceanic | place: Pacific Ocean: Eastern...
TTATTAAAAAACCCCGTAAATCAAGAAGGTTTATGGGAAATTTAGCAAAATAATTACTAAATTTAGTGGAAAGTAGATGAAATTTTATAAACTAAAAAAATAGCTAACTTGAGACACTCCCTTATTGTACTAGTTACTAGTGTTTATATAAAATCTTGATTTAGATATTTTTGGTAGTTTTGTAGTTAGTAAAAACAATAATGCAGGGGCACTAATGACTATCATTAAAATCCTATATGTTAAATATATGGTAGAGTAAGGTAATATTATTTGTGTCAGTGTGTTTGCAATATAGGCGAATGTTCCTTCTGCTACCCCTACTCCTCCTGGTGAAATTGGTATGATGCTTGAGAGTTGAGCACACAGGTTTGCTAAGTTAACTTGCATAAATGTTATGTTATGGATATTTATTACCTTCGCTAACTTTAGCAATGTAAGACCTATTAGTAGTTGAATTATAAAAGAAATGACAATATTTGTGATGATTGCTAGTTTCATGTTTTTGTATGAAATTGCTATTTGTATAATGGCAATGATTTTGTTGAATATTTTGCCTATTATGGTGTTCTTATTTGTGCATTGTTGTTTTGTAGTTTTGTATAATGTAACTAACAAAATTAATGATATAATTGATGTCATGCCTGTATATAAACAGAATTTTAGGAATATAGTTTTAAGGTAGGAATATATAGGGTCATTTCCACTTAAAATAATAAAAAGAATAAAACATAATATAGTAACTAAGCCTATTGTTCTATCTACCAAAATTGTTGATGCGGAAACAGTTCTTTTTCCTGCATTGTTTTTTGTGACAGCCATAATTCTTAGTAAATCTCCACTAAATCCTCCAGGTAAAATATTATTAAAAAAGAATCCTATATAAAAATATTTTAGTATTTTTCTAAAGGAAAAATTAAGATTGTGGGATTTTAATAGCACATACCATCTAATAGTTCCAAGGTAAATCACTCCTAATAATAAAATAGTGCTGTATAGTAAGTTTAGAGGAGACAAAAATATATTTGAAAGAGAGGATATATCTAGTAGACCGGTTGTCATAAGATAATAAATAATTATGGTAGAAACAAATATTTTAAGTAGTAGGAAGATTTTTTTCATTTGTTCTAAGGCTATTAGTTGTATTTAATTTATAATTCTTATGTTACTTAGGTTTTGTTGAAATTGCAGTTGGAATAGTAAAAATATACATACAAAATATAAATACACAATAAAGTTAAGCTACTAAATTTTAATAAATGAGAGGTTGCTAGATTGACATTAGATGTAACTTTACTTAGTATTGTGCTTTGTTTATATTTAAATAATGTTCATAACAAAGATGAAAACGGTTCTGTGTATACTAACTTTAAATGAACTTGAGTGTTTAAAAGAAGTTTTTCCAAATATTCCTAAGCCTGGTAAAAAATCAGGTTATGATGAAATTTATGCTATTGATGGTGGGTCAACAGATGGTACTTTGGAATATTTTGAAAAGAATAAGATAAAAATAGTAACGCAAGATAAACGCGGTAGAGGTAATGCTTTTCTTCAAGCTTTTAAAAAGATAAAGGCCGATACTTATATCTTTTTTTCTCCTGATGGGAATGAGGATATATCTGATTTGAGTAAATTTCGTAAATATGTTGAAGCGGGAGCAGATTTGGTTATAGCATCTCGTATGATGAAAGGGGCTTATAATGAGGAGGATGCGCAGCTAATTAAACCTAGGAAATGGGCAAATTTATCTTTTAATTTAATGGCAAACCTCTCTTTTAGAAGGAAAGGTCCGTATGTAACTGATTCTATTAATGGTTACAGGGCGATTACCAGCAAGATGGCAAAAGAGTTAAGTTTGGATGCTCATGGTTATACGATTGAGTATCAAATGACTATGAGAGCTTTGAAAAAAGGAGCTAATATAGTTGAGTTTCCAACGAGAGAGGGGCAAAGGATAAGTGGTGAAATCCAGGCTAAATCTATTCCGACTGGATTAAAATTTATAAAATGTTATTGTACGGAGCTTCTTAAAAAGGCTTAGTTTTTTTTCTCTACTTTTTATATCACTTTCAGTAAGTAAAATTCATATCCTCCCATAGTTTTGGTTTCTAAGAGCTCGAATCCTGATTGCTTGAGTTTGTTATCATATATACGAATTAACATATCAGCGATTAGTTTTCCACTAGCAAAACCCATGAACCCTAAAGAGCATTTTTTATAGTCAGTGCAGTTTTTATAGTATTGTAGCTTTTCATAATATGCTTCGGACCGTTCCGTTTCTTTGAATGGGTTTTGTATAAAAAAGGTGTCATGATTTCTACGTTTCGGTTCTAGATATTGATCTTCTTTAAATACAGGTAGATAAGTAAATGTGGTCATGAAGTTTTGTTTGTTAAGGCTTGTTGATGTTAGGCCATTTACTACAAAAACGTCAAACTCTCCTGCTGTGAATAATATATTTGTAACGTTAAAATTATATTTGGGTTGAACTGTTTTTAGGTATTCAAAAATTTCTAGATTATAATTTGTTTTTTTTATTTTAGGTATATCACCAGAGATTTTATGGTATTTATTAGAATTGTTTTTGTTACTAAAGTGGTATATATTCAGACAAATAAATTGTGTGATTAAGATTAGTGTTACTAATAAAGATCGTATTTTTATGTGTTTTCCATTATGTAGGATTATGCAAGAGAGAATAACGATCAGAAATGGTATTGCCATTGATAGCTTTCGTGCACTTTGTTGGGTTGAAAATAAAATTAACAAAACGGGTATGATAAAGGAAAGAGAAGATAGAATTATTAATTCTTTGTTTTTTGTAATGATTTCTGTATAACTTTTTTTATTTAGTGTTGTTGTGGTTAAAAGCGTCAAAATAAGTAGTCCGTATACTATATATGACCCATTTGCAATGATAGAATTATGTATAACATTTATTTTTGACCCTAAATCATAAAATAGCTCTTGTCCAAGGGCACCAAAAGATGTGACATATGTCCATTGATATAGTAAATGCGTTGCCGGAATCCACCAAATTGTATTGATTAAGAAAAATATAGCAAAAATTGGAATAATAAAACTATCTTTTTTTGTAAAGTTTCTAGGAAAAAACTTAGTTAATAAAGTTAGGGATAATAATTGGGGTTTTGTTCTAGTGTAAGCGATAATACTCCATATAGTTGTGATGATTATAGTAGAGTAGTAATTGTAATTAATAGATATGATCCACTAATAGCTTCAAAATCAACACCTTGATCAAAAATTTTGTTAATAACTCCTGTGTGATATGCAATATATGGGCATATAAAAAGTATAGTAAGGGATAAGAGGCAAATATATGAAATTTGTAAAAAGTCATGTACAGAAAATATGGATTTCTTTTTTCCTCTATATAAGAAATACAGTAATGGTAATATCAGTGCCATTACTACTTCTACTGGTCTGATGGTGATGGCTACAGTGAGTGCAATGATAAAATATAGGCTGTTTTTATAATCTCGAAGGAAATTTGATTTAATCATATAATATATGGTTGCAAATACAGAGGCTAACATTGCGGTTTCAGCAAAGTTTGTGAGTGCATGCGCTTGTACCGATGGTGTTACTCCTATTAACGCTGCAGCAAGGGCTGCGTATTTTCTTTCTATGCAAAGAGTGAGTAAAAGATAAGCATATATAATTGTGATCACAATAGTAGTAATTGCAAGAGCTGCTAGTGAGAAAGATATGTTTCCATTTGAAATTAATAAAAATGGCACTCCAAAGAATGTAAAAGAAATTGGTTTCCATGGCCTATCAGAGAAGATTTTCCATATACCTTCTATAAAGCCTTCAAAAAATGGTATTTTTTGGTCAGGAGAAACAAATCTGTCATAATATCTAAATGATTCAAAAAAATAAGCTCCCCCATCAGCTGCTGGAATTGAGTGGTCATAAATGCTCCATAATAGCGCAAATATTACTGCTGGTAGGATGGCAAATGTAATGTATTTCAAATCTTTGTTGAATGTGATCATGATTGTTTTTAATGGACTTGGGCTGCGAAAATAGATATAAAATTTCCAAATGTAAAGATGATATTTGGGGTGGTTCTAATATATGCTCTAAGTTGATCAGAAAGGTAATATTCTTTTGATGGATAATTGCAATATTTTTTTTATAGAACGTGATATAGAAAAAACATTTTGATTTTTTAATGTAGATAGTAATGGTAAAATCTGTTTTAGGTCTAGGGTTATAAATTTCAAGATAATTAATTTTGTAAGTTCGAGTGTTTTCCAGTCATTAAATAATTTTTTCTGATGTTTAGTTAGAGTAGTAGTAGTGAAAAATTTATCTATTAATTTGATATGCTGATTGTAGAGAGTTTTTTTGATATGATAGTTATTATTGTGCGTTCTAGAATTATCGTGTTTTAGGCTGGAATAACCAATTTTATTTATCACTATATTATTTATTTTTGATAGAGATAGATTGAAGAAAAATTCTTTATCTGCAGTATCAAGATAATTTCCCCTATTATCAAAGCAATTTAGTTTTCCGTATTTTTTGTAAATTTGTGGTTTGATGAAGCGGCCGTTAGTTACAGGCCCTGATTTGATTATGGTTGCTAGATCAATATTTAACTGATTTTTTTTAAGTGTATATACCGATTTATAGCCATCTTTCTGTTTTTCAACTAATCTAAAACCACAAGAGAACATATCTGCGTTAGGATATTTGTGATAGCTTTCTGCAATGTCGAATAATATATTGCTTTCATACCAGTCATCTGCATTTAAGAATGCTATTATATCTCCGCTAGCGAGATCTATTCCTTTATTATAAATGACATTAGGGCCTTTGTCTTTTTTGCTTTCAAAATATGTTATATATTTTTTATATTTATTGATAATTTTAACCGTGCCGTCAGTAGATTTTCCATCGAATACGAGGAATTCTAGATTTTGGTATTGTTGTTCTATTAAGCTTTTGATGGATTTTTCGATCGTGTTTCTCGAATTAAGTACAGGTGTAATGATGGAGATTTTAGGATAAGATTTTTTATTCATTCTTAAATATTTGTTTGTCTTGTATGTAATTATAAAAATTATTTAGCTCTATCATACTGTCTTTTAGTGGTTTGTTATATATGCTGGCTAACTTTTTATTATTTATGTTGTTGGTAATATATTTAAATTTTCCATAAGAAGGAGTTTTAGAAAATTGATGAGCAATGTTATTGATAGTAATATTATTGTGATTCGTAAAATTATAGGTCCCTTTTATGTCTTGATTAATTGCATGTGTGATGAAGTCTAATATATTGTGATATGATATGAGATTAAAGGTAGAGTCAGGAGCAAGTGTTAATTGTGGTGTTTTATCGAATAATAATTTGATTATGTTATTTTTTTTCATATATGGCCCAAGTAGTGCGGATGGCCTTATAATTAGGTGGTTAGAACTTTGTGATTTAACTAGAGTTTCACACATGAATTTCATTTTTCCGTATAAGGAAGAGATGTCTTCTATGAGAAATTCTGTGTTTTCGTTGTAAGTGGTTTGTAAATTTTGCGGGTATACATCTATTGAGGAAATGAAGATAAATTTTTTATAATTAGATTGTAATAATTTGGACGTAAGGCCTATATTATCTTCATAATAATTTGCAAAATTGTGATTAAAAATTTTGAAATTTGAGTTGAAAGCGCAATGAATTATATAATCAAAATTATTATTTTTAAATGTTTGTTCTAAATTGTTTTCCCTGGTGTGTGCTGAGGCGTTTAATTCTTCAGTTAAAAACTTACCTAGTCCTGTTCTTGATCCTGTTACTAGTATATTATTCATGCTTTGGTTTTGTAAATTTATTAAAATCTACCATATAAGATGATAAAATGGTAGAGGGTTTTCAAAAGGTGTGTTATATATTTTCAAAATGGATGAAATTACAGATGAAATTAATTACTTGTTATATTGCTATTACGATGCTAGAATTTTTTGTTTTTAGACAAGATATTGATAAGGATTTATGATTATTAGTAAGACACCATATAGAGTATCATTCTTTGGAGGGGGGACTGACTATCATACATGGTACCAAAATCATGGAGGGAAAGTATTATCTACTACTATTAATCATTATTCATATTTACATACTAGGTTTTTACCGCCGTTTTTTTCTCATAAGCACCGGGTTGTATGGAAGCAGGTAGAAGAAGTTTCTATGGCTAGCCAAATAGAGCACCCTTCGGTGAGGGCATGTTTGGAGTATTTGGAGATAAAAAGAGGAATAGAAATACATCATCAAGGGAGTCTTCCATCAAGGTCTGGCTTGGGTTCAAGTTCGGCATTCACAGTTGGGTTGTTGAATACTTTATATGCTCTAAGGCAGGAAATGTCATCTAAAAAGGATTTAGCATGTGAGGCTGTACATGTAGAAAGAGATTTGTTGAAGGAAAATGTTGGGGTTCAAGATCAAATAGCAGCTAGTTATGGAGGTCTAAATAAGATTACGATAGACCAAAGCGGAGATTTTTGTGTGGACCCTGTGATTATATCTAGAGAACGTAAAAAAGAATTAGAGAGTCATTGCTTATTGTTTTTTACTGGCATTTCTCGTACTGCATCTCAGATTGCAGAAAAAAAGATTGGTGCAATAGGGAAAAAGTCTGCGGATTTGAATGAAATGATGGCAATGGTAGAAGATGGGATTGATATTCTTAGTAAAGGTAATGATGTAAGGGATTTTGGAAGATTGCTTCATGAATCATGGTTGTTAAAGAGAGGAATAGTATCTGATATATCTAATGATGTGATAGATACAATGTATAAAAAGGCTATAGGAGCTGGAGCTATAGGAGGAAAATTATTAGGTGCTGGAGGAGGGGGGTTTATGTTGTTTTTTGTAGAGCCGGAAAAGCATAGTGCGGTTTTAAGTGCATTAGAGGATTTTCTATTAGTGCCTATTGAGTTTGAAAATAATGGTTCAAAAATTATCTATTATGATGCAGATAGTTATACCCGTACTTCTATAATTAGAAGGGATTATGCTCATTTAAAGGATGATAAAAAAAAAGTTTCTAAGAGAAAGAATAAATTAACTATTATAAAATAGGGTATGGATAATTATATTGTTAGTGAATTAAAGAAAACATGTGATGTGTTTGATCAAATTATCAATGATGGTGATTTATTAGATAGGGTCGACGATATTGCTAAGGTTATTATTTCTGTGTTGAAAAAAGGAAATAAAATAATGTTTTGCGGAAATGGTGGGTCTGCAGCAGATTCTCAGCATTTAGCAGCTGAGCTAGTTAGTAAATTGTCATATGATAGGCCAGGGTTGAATGCTATTGCGCTTACTGTAGATACTTCAGCTCTTACTGCAATTGGTAACGACTATGGTTATGATAAGGCTTTTGCAAGGCAGGTTGAGTCTGTGGGGCAGGAAGGTGATATTTTAGTTGCTATATCTACTTCAGGCAGAAGTGTTAATGTATTAGAAGCTGTAAAAGTAGCAAAGAAAAAATCTATAACTACTATTGGATTTTTAGGAAAGGAAGGAAGAAATATAGGAGAGCTCGTTGATTATCAAATGAATATACCATCTATAGAGACACCTAAAATACAGGAGGGGCATATTGCACTTGGGCATATAATTTGTGGCTTAGTTGAAGAAAATCTTTTTGGTAAAGATTATAACCCAGAAACAAAAACAGCATGAAAGCTATAATTTTAGCAGGTGGTTTTGGAACTAGGTTGCAAAAGTTGGTAAGTGATGTTCCAAAACCAATGGCGGATATAAGTGGCACTCCTTTTTTGGAAATATTAGTAAATAAATTGGTGAGCAATAATATTACTGATATTACTTTATCGTTACATTATATGCCGGAAAAGATTATAGAATATTTTTCTGGGGATAAATTTAATAATGTTAACTTAAAATTTGTAGTTGAGCAGAAGCCATTAGGTACTGGAGGAGCAATTCAATATGCTATTTCTTCAGGAAAATTTCTAGGGGATGAAGATATTTTAATTTTGAATGGCGATACTTTTGTAGATTTTGATTGTAAGTCATTTATAGAAAATCATATTAATAATGATGCGTTAATATCGGTATTAGTTAGAAAAATAGATAGCACCCACAGATATGGAAAGATTGTTGTAGAAAATGGTAAGATAATAGAATTCTCTTCTCTGGGAGACGAAAATCCTGGTTTTATTAATGCTGGAATTTATATAGTAAATAGTCAGGTTTTACGTAATTACAATTTCCCGGAAGTGTTTTCATTTGAACAAGATTTTTTGGCAAAAGAAATTAAAACATTATCTCCAAATGGTTTTCAGGCCGGAGAATATTTTATCGATATTGGAGTGCCTGAAGATTATTTGCGTGCCCAAAAAGAGTTGATGAAGTATGCATAAAGCACTTTTTTTAGATAGAGATGGAGTAATAAATGTGGATTATGGCCATGTATATGAGATAAAAAAATTTCACTTTGTTGATGGTATATTTGATTTATGTAAATCTGCGCAGCAAAATGGGTATAAGATATTTGTAGTTACAAATCAGGCTGGAATTGCAAAAGGCTATTATACAGAAGAGGATTTCCATATATTAAATGATTATATGATTTCAAAGTTCGATAATCATGGTATTGAAATTTCTAAAGTTTATTTTTGTCCTTTTCATATAGAAGCGGTAATTGCAAAATATAAAAAAGATTCTTATGATAGGAAGCCTAATCCTGGAATGTTACTTAAGGCAAAACAGGATTTTCATATTGATATGAGTAAATCTAAATTAATAGGTGATAAAGAAACTGATATTGTGGCTGCTGATAAGGCCGGTATAGGAATGAAAATATTATATGGTGTTTCTGAAGATTCTATATCAGATTTGACAGTAGGTGATTTTGATAAAAAGGTTATAGATTTGATTTTTAGTGATGATGTTTAAGAGTGTAATTCTAGATTTTGTACAAGGTTGGAATAACAGGGAGTTATGGTTATATAATTCTTTGATGGATATGAGGCAAAGGTATAGACGTTCTCTTATTGGTCCTTTCTGGATTACTTTGAGTTTGGCTATAATGGTTTTTTCTATAGGGAACTTATGGGCATATTTATGGAAAATAGATATGAAGGATTATTTGCCATATTTTACAGTTGGGTTGTTATTATGGACATTAATTTCCACTATCATTAGTGAGTCATCCGAGATATTTATAAAATCCAATCATATTATCAAACAGGTAAATTTACCATTTTCTTTTTATATTTATAATTTGGTGTGGAAAAATTTTATAATATTTTTTCATCATTTAATTGTATATTTATTAGTAATTGTAATATTTAAGGTAAAGATAGGGTTATCTATTTTTATGGTGATACCTGGATTGTTTTTTTATTTTATAACTGCTTTGTGGATGTCGTCATGTTTGGGAATTGTTTGTACTAGGTATAGGGATATAGAGCAAATAATACCTAGTTTGCTCACTATTATATTTTTTGTTACTCCGATAATGTGGAAGATTCAGTGGTCTAATAAGGATTTACCATTTATGGATTATAATCCGTTATATCATTATATAGAAATATTAAGAGCACCTTTATTAGGAAATATGCCAACTATTGATAATTATATAGTGGTTTCATTTGTAACTATTGTCGGTATATTAATATCGGTCGTCACTATAGGAAAATATAGATCACAAATTTCATATTGGTTATAAGATGGCAAATATTGAATTAAATAACATATCTGTTGAATTTCCTATTTTTCATGCCAGCTCCAGATCTCTTAAAAAGACTTTAATTGCTGCCAGTACAGGGGGGTTTATTGGTAGAAATGCTCAGGATAAAAAAATAGTGTCTGCGCTAAAAGATATATCATTTTCTTTAGAAGAGGGTGATCGCTTGGCTTTAATTGGGCATAATGGTTCTGGTAAAACAACTCTGCTTAGAGTGTTGGCTGGAATATATCATCCTAGTAAAGGTAGTATTAAAATTAAGGGAAAGGTTACTCCCATGTTTGACATTGGCATGGGAATTGATTCGGAGGCGACAGGGTATGAGAATATAATAACTAGAGGGTTATATTTAGGGCTAAAAAGAAAGGAAATTGAAAATAAAATAAAAGAAATAGCAGATTTTGCAGATTTAGGGGATTTCTTATATATGCCAGTACATACCTATTCTAGTGGTATGAATATTAGATTAGCTTTTGCAGTTTCTACTTCCTTTTTTCCAGAAATTCTATTGTTAGATGAGTGGATAGGGGCAGGAGATAAGAATTTTATGAAGAAGGCAAATAAAAGAGTAGCAGAAATAGTTAGTAATACTAGTATTATGGTGATAGCATCACATTCTATGGAGATTATTAGTAAATGGTGTAATAAAGCTATGTGGCTTGAACATGGGCAAGTTATTTCCAGTGGTACTACTGAAGAGGTGATAGAAAAGTATTTAAACAAAGCAGCTTAGATTTTATCTATTATAGTATGTTTAGCAGAATTCTTGGAATAATATTATTATTAATTCTTTTACCAGTAATTTTATTTTTTTCTTTATTGATTTTAATATTTAACGGTAGGCCTGTTTTGTTTATTCAGAAAAGACTTGGTGCTGATGGGAAGTCGTTTAAATTTTACAAATTTAGGACGATGGTAAAAGGTGCTCAGAAAATGAAAATCAAATGGCAAAGAGATAATCCTGAGTTATGGAAAGAATACGAAAAAAATAATTTTAAATTAAAAGATGATTATAGAGTCACTAAGTTAGGAAAGTTTTTGAGGATGACCAGTATAGATGAAATTCCTCAAATTATTAATATAATTAAGGGGGATATGAATTTTATTGGACCTAGGCCTATATTGCTTAGGGAAAAACAATATTATGGAACATCATATAGATATTATATAAAAGCAACACCAGGGGTAACGGGGATGTGGCAGATTAGTGGTAGGAGTGATACCACATTTAATGAGCGTGTTAAATTTGATAGATATTATATATTAAATCGCTCTTTAAGGTTAGATCTATGTATTTTGCTTAAAACCTTTTATGTAACCCTATTTAAAAAAGGATCTTATTAGTTTATATCTTTGATTAAACTTTTAACCTTGGTTGGTATTTCTTGGATTATTTGTAGTTATTTAGAGTTTGATAAAATTGTTCTAGCAATTTTTTTTCCGATTTCTACGGCTGGCTGGTCGAATGGATCGATTTTTGTGGTGTATCCAAGTAATATTGTTTCTAGCATAAAGAACATCATTATCTCACCCAGAGCTTTGTCATTAAATTGATGAAAATGGATTCTCCTTACAGGGCATCCTTTGTTAATTAGAGATTTAATAGTTGCTTCTTGGTTGGCGTTAATCACATTGCCAAGAGTATTATTATTTAGATAATCAATGTTTGATACATTTTGAGGAATAATGATTTTGTTACCTAAATTTTGTGTTGACTGAGTGATGAATGTAAAGAATTTGTTTTTTGGTCCTTCTAGAAACAATTGAAGCTGGCTATGCTGATCCACGCTTCCTATTGCTTTAACTGGAGTCATTCCTTTCCCATTTTTTCCTAGTGATTCAGCAAAGAGCTGTGCATACCAGTAAATCATTTGATATAATCTTTGTAAATATGGTATGAACACATGGTTAGAGTACCCTTTTTTTATTATAGCATTTAGAAGTGTGGCTCCTTTAAATACTATAGATTGTTCTCCATTATTTAAAAAATCTTCAATGATATTTTTTCCTCCTAGAACATATTCGCTAAGGTTAATATTTACAATATGGGCAGGAATCATGGCAACAGAAGTAAAGCATGAATATCTACCTCCTATTTTTAAATGATGTGGAATGATATTGCAGTCCATTGAGGCTGCTACTTGGCTGAGAGGATTATCAGTATTTTCTGTTATAAAGAAAAAATTCTTTGCTCCGAATTTTTGTATTTCTTTTTCAAAGAATGATTTAGTAACCAAAATTTGCGATAATGTTTCTAAGGTGGATCCTGATTTTGATATAGTTAGAAATGCAGTGTCTTGATATGATAGCTCTTCTAAGAAAATGCTAAAATTATGATAATGAATGTTATCAATAAATATTATTTGGGTGGTAAGATTTTTATTTAAATATTGGTAAAATTTTGTTCCGCATAGAGCCTGTCCTCCAAAAGAAGAGCCTCCCATTCCAAATATAATGAGCTTTTTATATTTGTTTTGGATCTTGTTAGAAACTTGTTTTGCAATATCCACTTGTTCATGGTTATCACATATAGATAATAGATTTATGTCATCCTTATCTTGATATATTTTTTGCAGAGCTTCTAATGTTTCTTTGCTACTTCTATCAAATTCGATATTAGATATTCCACCTGAGCCTATATTTTTAGATAGGGCAGGTGAAATATCTAGGTCAAATAAGAAACTATGCTGTTGCTTTTTGACTGTTGTTGTTTTCTCTAAGTTCTTTTGCGGCATTTACCATCTCTTGCAAAGCTTTACCAACTTCGTCCCAACCACGTGTTTTTAAACCACAATCAGGATTTACCCATATTTTTTCTTCAGGAAGAACTTTTGTTGCTTTGAGCAATAATTCCTTCATCTCCGTTTTTGTAGGTACTCTTGGAGAGTGTATATCATACACCCCTGGTCCAATCTCATTCGGATATTTGAAAGTTGCAAATGCATCTAGTAATTCCATTTGTGACCTAGAGGTTTCAATAGAAATTACATCCGCATCCATTCTAGCTATGCTTTCAATAATATCATTAAACTCAGAGTAACACATATGAGTATGTATTTGTGTTTCATCCTCAGCAACAGATACTGATAATTTAAAAGAATCTACTGCCCATTTTAAATATTCACCCCATTCTTTTTTGTGAATTGGCAATCCTTCTCTGATAGCCGGTTCATCTACCTGTATTACAGCAATTCCTGCTTTTTCTAGATCTGCAACTTCATCACGAATTGCTAATGCAATTTGTTTGCATGTTGTTTCTCTGGGTTGATCGTCTCTTACAAATGACCATTGCAAGATAGTCACAGGAGCTGTAAGCATTCCTTTTACTGGCCTCTTGGTTTGTTCTTGTGCGAATTGAGTCCATCTAACCGTCATCGCATTCGGTCTTGAAACATCACCATAAATTACTGGAGGCTTTACACATCTTGATCCATAGCTTTGAACCCAACCATTTTTGGTAAAAGTAAAACCGGATAATTGTTCTCCGAAATATTCTACCATGTCATTTCTTTCGAATTCTCCGTGAACTAATACATCTATGTCGTATTCTTCTTGTTTTCTAATACAATCAATTGTTTCATTAGCTATGAATTCGTCATATTTTTCTTGGTCTATCGCTCCTTTTTTGTAATCTGCTCTAGCTTTTCTTACTTCTTTTGTTTGAGGGAATGAACCAATAGTAGTTGTTGGGAAATCAGGTAAATTAAGTAAAGCTTTTTGCGCTTTACTTCTGGTTTCGTAATTACTGTTTCTTTCATAGTCATCTGCTGTTAAATTAGCAACCCTACTCTGTACAGATTGGTTGTTTACTTTCTCTGATGTTTTTCTATTTAAGATTGCAGATTTATTATTTTCTATATACGTACTGTATTCTGATGATTGACCGTTTGTAATTTGTTTTAGGCAATCTATTTCAGATAATTTTTGTACAGAAAATGATAGCCATGATTTGATTTCCGAATCCAGGTTGGTTTCGGTTTCTAAATCAACTGGAGTATGTAATAGTGAGCATGAAGGAGCTATAATTACGTTTTCTGATCCTAGTTTCTCTACAGCTTTATTTATTGTTTCTTGCGATCTTTCAAGATTGTTAATCCATATATTCCTTCCATCGACCACTCCAAGTGAAAGAGTTTTTCCTTCAGGAATTAAGTCTAAATATTCTGATAGTTGTTTTCCCCCTCTTACTAGGTCAACATGATATGATTTTGCATCTATTGAAAAAAGATCTTTTGCATTTGAATCTAAGTTAGCAAAATATGTAGTAATATGCAGATTGATATTATTTTCTTTGCATACTCTAGATAATAAATTATATGCAATTTTATATTTTGCTTTTATATCATCATTGATATCAGTAACTAATATTGGTTCATCAATTTGTATATCTTTTGCCCCTAGTGATGATAGTTTTATGATTATTTGTTCATATGTAGGAAGAAGATTATCTAGGAGATCTAGTTTATTAAATTGTTCTTTTTCTTTTCCAAGGCAAAGAAAGGTGATAGGGCCAGCAATTACTGGCCTTGTTTCTATACCTAACCCCTTAGCTTCTTGATATTCTGAGAATATTTTGTCGGAGGAAATAGAGAAGCTTTGGCCTTTTGTAAATTCTGGAACTATGTAATGATAGTTAGTATCGAACCACTTGGTCATTTCCATTGCTTGTAAGTCTATTCCATCTTTTTGGATGCCTCTTGCCATTGCGAAATATGTTTCAAGTGAAACATTGCTTTCTGTGTTTCTTCGATATCTTTCTGGTATTGCTCCAACTAAACAGATGGTATCAAGCATTTGGTCGTAGAAAGAGAAATCATTAGATGGTATATAGTCAATGTTAGTTTTTTGTTGAATTGACCAGTTCTTGGCTCTTATTTCTGTCGCTGTGTTTTTTAACTCTGTTTCTGAAATGTTACCCTTCCAAAAGTTTTCAACTGCTTTTTTTAATTCTCTATTGTGACCAATCCTTGGAAAGCCTAGATTTGCTGAATATACCATGTGTTTTGAATAGTTATGTTAAAATAAGGAGGAAACTATATAAGATATAATTTATCTTACAACATTTTTATTGACCTTTGTTATTCATCAGCGATGTGTCCGATATTTTTTCACCAGCCATATGTCCGATTTAGTTTTTATATCATAAGTTTTTAAGCTACTAACTTTTTATTAATTATTTCTTCATTTTCTACCTCACTTTTTATTAATAATTGATTTTCTTGTTGCTTTGCTTCTTCTTTAAATAATGCAAGTTTCCTTGGGCCGTAAAACACCTCATAATGGCCTTGAGCATATTCATGTACCATTACTTTTGATTTTACATAACTGTAACCAGCCTTATCCTGTGGTAATTGTAAAATACGATTTTTGTAACTTACCGTATTATCATTATTTACTACCCTCTCTTCCTGGATACATAATATCTGACTAATATCACGACCCACATAATCAATAAATCCACTTTCCTTGCTGGCTGATTTCTTCTCCATCCTTTTATTCATCTTCGGTAAAAATACTTCCTTT
>Ga0066825_10000340_pt1 | contig 15242 bp, 10 predicted proteins | sample ETNtaG_6_FD_65608 | JGI IMG/M metagenome (GOLD analysis project Ga0066825, IMG submission 65608) | Marine microbial and viral communities from oxygen minimum zone, Eastern Pacific Ocean - ETNP201306SV45 | ecosystem: Environmental > Aquatic > Marine > Oceanic | place: Pacific Ocean: Eastern...
GCGCTCGGCGCGGTAGAGCACGTAGTGGGCCGCTACCTTGAAATGGCCCTGGCGCATGAGCTCTTCCTGGACGAGGTCCTGGACCTCCTCCATTTGCACGAAGGCTTGGCCGGAGTTTTCGAGCGCTTCGGTGATGCTGCGAGCGACGGAGACCGCGGGCTCGGAATTCATCTCGAGCGAGAGGAAGGCCTTGCGCACGGCTATCTCGATCTTCTGTTCCTTCCACGGAACGACTTGTCCGTTGCGGCGGATAAGACGCAGGGTCTTGAGGCCTTGCTGCTGGTCGGCCGCGAGCTTGCGCTGGCGATTCATGAGCATCGACTTGGCGACTTCGTACGCGTCGTTCTCGACCAAGGTGTTTTCGATGACTTCGTAAACTTCGTTGAGGTTGAAGCGCGTTTCCCGCGTGGAAACCGACTTGTCCTCGAGCTTGTCGCACACCTGCTTGGCGACTTCCTGAACCCAACCGCGATTCTTGTCGGTAAAAATGTCCTTCTCGTTCTTGGACAGCAGCACGTTCGCCAAGGCGTTGCCAATGGTGTCCATGATCTCGCTCTGATCGAAGGTGCTTTCGCCTTCGTGCGATACGACGTGAATCTTCGACTGCTCGGAGTCGTCTTCCGTCTGTGCGTCCTGGCGCCAATCGTAGTCCAACTTCTTTTCGCGGGAAATGGATACGAGGCGCTTGAGGGCGAGATCTTCTTCGAGACTTGGATTAATCATAGGTGTGTTTTAAGGCTGAAGGTGGAAGGCTTAAGGATGGGAAGCGAGTGGATTGGGGGATTAAACGAAATAGGGCGAAGGCGACGCGGAAGAGTGTTGAGGCTCCCTTTGTCGGTCTTCGCTCCTGAATGTATTATATTTTAGAGAGTGTCCAAAAAGTCAGAATGTGTATAGTTCCTGGAAATGGCCGCGCCACAAGGCGTGCGCATGGGGGGTATCCATGGAATGGCTATCCCCCATGCGCTCAACGCAGTGCCGGAGCCATTTCCAGAGGAACCCTTCGGGCAGCGTCCCTTTTCGCATTTTGCTGCGTTCTGGCCGAGGACCAAGGCCCAGAGGGCATTGGAACCTCGTCCACGCCTTGCCAAATGCGAAAATTGCCAGCTGCTATGCATATCCTGACTTGTTGGATACTCTCTTTAGAGGTCGTCGTCGCTTTCGATTTCGAGTGACGACGCTTTCTGGTACTCGGTGACGCGACCTTCGAAGAAGTTTTGCTCCTTCTTGATGTCCATCATCTCCGCGAGCCAGGGGAGGGGGTTTTGGATGCCGCCTACGAGCGGTTCGAGTCCGATGCCTTCGAGACGGCGGTCCGCGATGTAGTCGATGTATTGCAGAAAATCTTCCTTGCGGAGTCCGATGGAATCCATGGGCAGGCAGTCGCTGATGAATTCCTTTTCGAGGGCGATAGCTTCCGCCATGGTGTCGCGCAGCTCTTGCTTGAACTCGGGAGTCCAGATTTCCGGATTCTCCTCGGCCAGCTCCATGAGCAGGTTACGGAGCAGCTCGATGTGGTTGGACTCGTCGCGCAGGGTGTAGCGGAACATCTCGCCGATTCCGCGGAACTTGTTCTGGCGATAAAGCGAGAGGATCATGCCGAACATGCCGTAGAACTGAGTGCCCTCCATGCATTGGCCGAAGACGAACATGTTCTTGGCGAACATCTGCTTGTTCTTCGGATCGGTCATGTCCATGTCGCGTCGCAGGCGATGCGAGGTGCGAGTGACGAACTCGTTCTTCTTAACGATGGTCTCGATGTCTTCGAACATGGCCTCGCACTCGTGCGGGTTGATGCCCAAAGAGCTGACCATGTAAAGCAGCGAGTCCGCGTGGATGTTCTCTTCGTGGCTGTGGCGGCCGAGCACGAGCTTGAGCTCGGGAGCGGTGACCAGTTCGCGGATGACGTGTATTACATTGTCCCCTACGATGCCTTCGGCAGCCGAGAAGTAGCCGATGCCCATCATAATGATCCAGCGCTCGACGTCGGAAACGACAGTGTCGTCCTTCCACTGCTCGATGTCGCGGTTCATGATGATGTCCTCAGGCTCCCAGTGGTTCGCCTTCATGGTCTTGTACAGCTCGTAGGCCCACGCGTACTTGAGCGGCAGCAAGTTGAAGCACATGGATTTGCGGCCGTTGATGACGCGCTTTTCCGCGAATGCTTTTTCCGCTTTTTCCTGGTCCAAAACGAAGGTTTTGTTGCCGACTGTATACGCTTTATCCATGTGGACGAAAAATAGTGATGGTGGAAGGTTGAAACTGTGGCGAAATGCGAGGCGATTTCCTCAGAAGGGCGCAAAAAAGAACACATCCGCCAAACTCTGGCGAATTTAAGTTATTTTAAGTTATCCACCCCTTGCTAACCACTAGATGGTGTGGCTCGAAGAAATATGACCACAATATATTGTGACGAAATTGGGAACGTCAACGAGTTTGTGTGTAATTTATTTTCGAAAAACGAGCCCTTTCAGGGTCCGTTTCGACCTAAGAGACTCATCTACAGGCGCTTGTCTCGAATGGGACGATAGACGAAAATTTTTCGCTAAATTTCGGGCTCGATTGCGGCGTTTTGAGCTTCCGATTCGGGACCTTCGGGAGCGGGGGGCTCGGCTTCGTTCTCCGTCTCCGTTTTCGCCTCGAAAAGACTGAGCTTCGGATCGGCGATCGTGCCGGTGACATTGAGCTCGAAGATACCGGTGAATATGTCGAGAACGCGACCTGGAAGTTGGAGCAATGCATTGGAGCGGAAGGGGAAAAGCTTCGCCTTGAAATCGATATCGCCTTCTTCGATGTCGTAATTGCCGTCGCTTTGAATCTCGGCCACGGGGCCGACGAGCTTCAAGTCCGGAAAGCGGATGTAGCGTTTGTCGACTTCGAAGGGACCGTCTGAGTCTTCGAATTTCAGAGTCGTAATGCCCAGGCCTGCGGACTCCAGCGCTCGGGAAATCCCGCCGAGCAATGGGATGTCGTGCAGGTCGGCTCCAGAAATTCGATACGAGCCTTTGCCGTCGAAGGACTGGGAGTCGCCGACGATGCCCGTGCCTTCGAAGTTGAACTCGAGATCGCCGCCATAGCTCTCCAGTTCCTCGCTGGTGAAGCTAGAGGCGGAGCTCTCCTCGTCGTTCTCGCGGAAGTAGATGGCGGCGGCATTGAGGGTATTGCCGAAGTGGGCGCCGGTCAGGGTCAAGTCGATGTCGATGTCGTCGTCGACGATCTCTGCGCTGGCGACAGCCTTGCCGTCCGCCAAGTCGGCTTCGATCGAGGGAAGGCTGGCCCAGCCGTTGCCAAGCTGAACGGTCGCGTGGACGCTATCGAGCGGGAAGTGGTAGTAGCTGAACCAGTGATCGGTGTCGATCTGCAGATCGATGGAGTACTCGTAGAGATCCTTGACGCGCACGCTGGAGGATTTGGCGACGACCTTGGGCGGAATCTCGTAGCGGTAGGGTTCGAGAATATCGACCACGTCTTGGCGGACCTCGCTGATCAGGTCCGGGCCGATCCCGAGATCGATCGTGGTTTCCGCGTCGATCCAAAGTCCGCTCATCTTGAACTTGCCGTCTCTAGGGTCGGGGGCGATGGCGAATTGGGCCTCGCCGCGGGCGTCGCCTTCGTCGCGCGATAGAACGATGTCGTAGAGATCGAAGTAGCGCTGCAATATATACATGCGCAGTTCGATTTGCTTCATGGCGTGTCCGCGCACGATCAGATCGTCGCCGATGCCGTATCCGGAAATGCGCAGGGTCTCCGGTCGCTTGATGATCTGGCTGGAATCCATGATGCAGTAGAAGCCAGCTTCCGGGAATTCGAAGTTGCCCCAAAACTCGACCCACCAGTCCTCGGGAATCCAATCGTCGATGAGTCGTGGATTGAAGAGACCGTCGATGAGAATGCGGCGCCGAAGGGTATCGAGATCGAGACCAAGCGACATCCAACCTTTCTGGGGACCGCTGCGCAGCCAGAGATTGGACACTTCTAGTTGGCGTCCGTTCAACTCGGCTTGGGCGATGGCTCGATCGAAGCGGGCCCCGCGAGAGATTATGCGACCGGCATCCAGGTAGGCCTCGGCCTGCGAGGGCATGGTCGCGCCGTCGAAATGAACGGTGGCTTCCAAATAGGGAGCATCTATTATAGAAGCGTAGCTGGCGATAGGCCATTGCTCGAGCTTCTCCTTGGCCTTGGGGGCAAAGCGAGCGACGTAGGGCGGAGCCTGTTCCGAGATGAACTCGATCAACTCTTTTTTGGGAGAGCCGGCGAGCGACAGGGAACCGGTTTTCGTTTGAGGATTGCCCTGGGCTTCAATGGCCAACGAAGTGTTTCGCAGAGCGAGGGCGAGCTGGGCGGTCCAGTCGCCGCCTTCCAGAGGCTTGGCCTCGAGGGCGAGGTGCGTGACGAGCTCGACTCCCTGGCCGATGGAGTTGGCGCTCAGTCGAGCGGTTACGGGTCTCCAGTCCTTGGGATTCATGGAGGTCTCCCAGGCGGTTTCCAAATAGAGGCCTTTAGCCTGCGTGGACTCGGGGCCTTTGATCTGATCTACAGTGACGACGGCCCGAGCGTATTGGTCGAGCCAAGCATCGAGCTCGACGCGTATCCCTTCAGCCGCTACCTGATCTTTCCAGCGAGCGTTGGCGACAGTGATTTGCGTGTGGAGCGATTTATCCGATCCTCGAGGAGCGTTGATCTGGAGGCGTATTTCAGCGTCGTCGATTGGCCCGAGATGGGACTTGGCTTGCTGGATCGATTTGTGGAAGGAGATGAGCCGTTCGCTGAGCGTTTGCGGGGCTTGGGGCGTTTGTTCGAAGGGCAGGTCTTCGTGATCGACGATGCCAGTTACGACGCCTCGGATATTGTCGAAGTGAAACTTAGCCCGATTGATGCGCCAGCCTTTGAGTTGATTCTCCATGCGGAGGTCGATTCGGTCGATGACCGGTTCCGACAAGCCGGAAGGGGATAGAATGGCGGGCGTAATCAAGGAGCCGTTGAATACGTCGAGTTCGCTGAAGCGAAGCTCGCCGAACATGAGCAGAGCAGGGTTCAGCTTGATGGAGATGTGATCGGCGCGGGCTATTTCGGATTGGAGCTCTTCGGAGCGAATGATGGGATCCTCGATGGAAATGCGACCGCTCGGCTGTATCCGGATGGCGGACATGGATAGGCTGGCGCCTTCCGCTTGGAGCTTTCGTTCCAGGGCCCTAAGCAGGAAGTCAGGCATTTCGCTCTCGTCGAGAAAGACGATGAATGCGAATGCCGCTACCAATGCTGCTAAAATGGCAACGGTAAGCGTGTAAGAGAAATCCAGAACGGCTCGGCAAAGCAGACAAGCGCCCTGCCAAGCTAGCTTGCGTTTCGATTTGCTACTGCCTTCCAAGGGTATCCTCCTCGATTCTTACTGATTCTCGGCCGCGGTTGGTTCGTCGGAAGTATCGGGGAGGGGATTGTCGGGATCGAAAGGCTGTTCTGGGAGCGTTCGCTTGACGCGCCCGAATACAAGGTCGCTAAAGGCGTCGATGAAGCTCTGTCTCAACTCGAAGATCGAATTGCGTTCGATGGATCCGCCGAGCAGAACGGGCCCGCCGGTGAGCTCGGAAACGAAGAAATCGTGTTCGCTGCGCTGTTCGCCTTCAGGAGAATCCCATGCGAAGGCGACTTTGATCGAATAGGCCCACGATTGGCGGGTTCCCGCGATGCGGGCATTGGCGCTGTAGCTGTCGCGAATGAAGGATTTGACTTCGAGACCTTCCAGCTCTTGGGCAAGCGCTTCAGGCGCTGTGGGATTGTCCTCGTTGATTTGGAAAATCGGTTGATTGTCAGCCAGGCGGCGGATTTCGAGCGATTCGACGCGCGCTTCGTCGGGGGTGTCGAAAAGGCGCCTGCTGCGATACTGGAAGGTTTGATCGGCGATGGGATCGACGGTGTCTTTGGAAACTAAGTACACGAAGTCCTTTTCCTTCAGTTTTACGTAGCGGAGCGATCGATCTTCGATGGGGCTGTTGCCGAAGAGCAGAGTTTCGACTTGCGGCGGCTCCAGATCCTCGTCGCGGTTCATGAGACGAGAGGACGTTGCGCTGATAGAGAATTCAGGAACTTCCAATCCGTAGGTTTCCAGGTCTGCGGCGGTGGGCGCATCGTGCACGAATCCCGAGCTGAAATCTGAAGCGATGGCCCGGATTCGACTCATCCATGCGAGCGCCTCCTCCACTGCCTCGGTCGAACCTTCTTCGCGTTCGATGCCTTGTTCCTCGTCGGTGGTGAGAATCTCCCAGTCCGCGGAGTCGTCCAGTTTCTGCAATTCGAAGGATCCCCGATTGCGGCTTTCGAAGGAAATGGATGTGGCGAACTCGGTATCGATTTCCAGGATGCGGCGTTCGCGAAGACGCGTCTGGGCGTTTTCGAGATCGGTCACGTAGTCGATTTCCAGTTCGAATACGGTATCCCGACTCTCCAGTTTGGCGTAGCGAAGGGTCTCGTCATCCGAATTGACCTGATCGCCGACTTCTAAGGCCTCGCGGGTTTGGTCGGATTCTACGGCGATGCGCAGGAAGGGATTTTCGAGACCGTAGCTGGAAAGGTAAATGGGAGTAGGCTGGATTATGCTTTGGCTTTTCAGTTCGAGCAATCTTCCCAGCAAAGTGTTGACCTCGATTGCGTCGGCTCGGGCGCGAATAGGAGTTTCGAGGACCCACTGATCTTCGTCTTTGGTCAGGCGCGTGCGGAGGTTGCTGGCTTCGCGAAGTTGGATGTTCCAGGACTCGACTTCGAATATATTGGATTCGAATATGCGCGGGCTGCGCAGCTCTTTCAGGTCGATCGAAAGGCTGTCGAGCAGGCTGCGGTCGACGACGTGGATGTTCTTCTTGTCGTGCGAAAGCAAGTACAGGTGGTCGCCGACGGCAGTCGCGTTACCGATGCCCACTTGGTACACGGTGTCATCCTTGCCGAGTTCCAGAGTGAGCTCGGGGGGCTCAAGCCCGTACTCGGCCAAGGTGGCGCCTGCTTGTCCTAGGCGTTCAGCGTCGAAAGTGACCTTTGTGTCGAGGAATTGAAGTTGGTTGAGGATGCGCTCGATGGCGTAGGCGTTGGCGGGCCAACGGTAGGGCTCGGTAAGGGTCCAGCCGTTTTCCTCGAGCTCCAGGGAAAGCCTAAGGGTTCCGCTGGCATCGGAGATGCGGAGGAAGTCGATGTCTACGGCAATCGAGGCGAGGGCGTTGCGATCGAGATCGTCGCTTTCGTATTCGCGACCCCACGGGTCGATGTAGAAAATATAGGTCAGCAGACCGAGTAGGATGACGAGCAGGGTGAGTGTGATTTTCAGTCGCATGACGATTCCTTACTGTCTTCGGACAAGGTATACGATGAGACCCAAAAAGCCGACGACGAGCGGCGGGCCCAGCCAGATGAGATAGCGAGAAACGAGCAGTTCCTCGATGCTGAGGTCGAGCTTCACTTTGCGAATGGGCCTCGGCGGAATATTGAGCTGAGCAACGCGATCGATGGCGTAGTTGATGGCGTTGAGTATGAAGAAGAGATTGCCCGATGCTTGTATCCGATCGTTGGTGATGAAATTGGAAGTGCCCAGTACGACGAGTCGACCGCCGGGAATGCTGATGCCGAGCGACGAGTCGACCTTGCGTTCGGAGATCGCCCCCAGTCGAACAGGCCCTTTCAGGTCGATTAAAGGATCGAAGGTCGGGTTTCCGGGAGCAGAGTAGTTCTTTTCTCCCCAGCTGTTGGGCGATGCGGCCATCAGCTCGGTGACGATGAGCGAGTCGTCGAGGGGGCGGCCTGGATCTTCGCGAACGATGCGAGCTCGATCGGTCAATAGGGGCATGCCTAGCTTGTACAGCTCGTCGGTGATGGCGTGCTTGGCGAAGTGCCGAATCATGAGGTCACCGCCGTTGACGACCGAATTTCGATCGGTCTCGACGGCCAAGGCATCGTCGGTGAGAACACCCCATTCGAAGAGCAGATCGTCAAGCCCGTGATCGCGTCCGGGTTCGAGCAGGAGAATGAATCGGCCCGATGCCCGGCGTAGGTAGGACTTAAGCGTCTCCTGTTCTTGAGGTAGAAAGCGTGTCTTGGGCGAAGCGCCGATGATGAGGGAGGCGTCCTCGGGAACGGCTCCTTCGGAAGCCAGGTTGATGGTTTTGACGACTATGTTGCGTCTCTGGAGTTCGTCCTGGAGACGAGAAATTCCCTGTGCGGAGGTGAAGTTGTTCGGGTCGAGTTCGCCGTGGCCGATGGTGAAGTAAATGCTGGGGACTGCATCTTGGGAGACTTCTAGAATCGACTGAGTGAAAACGGTTTCGCCGAGAAATTCCTCAAGCTCGCTATTGGCGATGCGGTAGAGCGAGCGAATCGGCACGACACGCTTGGCGTTCCCGGACAGGAATATGACGGAATCCTCCTCGGCGATGCCAAGTTCCTTGGCTTTGCTCGCATTCTTGTAGATGTCCAAGTACTCGACGTCGACGCGATTGTCTCCCTGGTTGCGCGTCTCGTATTCGTATTCGCTGAGCAATGACTTAACGTCGTAGAAAATATCGCGAATGCCGAGATCGGTATCCTGGTCGGAAAGGGTCACCACGACCTGGATGGGGCGTTCAAGCTGATCGAGGTAAGCGACGGTTTGAGCAGATAAGGTGTATTCTCTGCCGATGGTGGTGTCGATCCGTTTGAAGTTGCGCATGGCGATCGTATTGATCGCGGCCAGGATCAGGAAAACGAGGACGAACTGGGCGATCGCGTGCAAGCGATCGACGATGCGATTGGACTGGTAGGATTCGATCAGACTCATCGCTCTAAACGCCTCCCTCCCGATATTCCAAAATCAATATGCTCAAGAATAGGAATGCCAGAGAGCAGCTGATATAGAGTACAATGGCCCGTGTATCGATGATGCCTGACGAGAAGTCGCGCATATGCTGCAAGACATCTGTGTGCTGGGCTAGCTGATCGATCCAAGCGGGTTGCTCGATCCAAAGCAATGCCAGCTCGTCCAGATAGCTGCCGACTACGATGAATCCGAATACGAGCGAAAAGCTGACGATACCGGCGACAAGCTGGCTTTGCGTCAGAGCGCTGGAAAAGATGCCCAAGCTGAGAAACAAGGCGCCGCTCAAGGCGATATAAGCATAGCCCCCGATAATCGGGTAGGGATCGAAAACCGAGTCTTCCTGAACGAACGAGTAGAATAAGTAGTGGAAGCTTGCGGTGAAAATCCAAAGCAGAGCGTAGTAGGCGTAGCTGGCGCTGAATTTCGAGAGAATGACTTCGGTGGCCGTTACGGGAACGGTCATCAGCGTCTCGATGGTGCCCGTGGCTCTTTCCTCGGCGATGCTCTTCATCGTGAGCAGCGGCACCATGAAGAACACTGGCAGGAAGAATAGTCGGAAGAATGTGAGCGATGGACTTTCCTCTTTAGGGTCGTTGGCATAGTCGACCAGTATGAGCTGAAAGAGAAAGCCCATGATCAGCAGGAAGAGGAATGCGGCGATGTAAGTGCTCGGATTGATGAGGAGCTTCCAGAGCTCGGCGCGCAATAGAGTGAAAAAGTGCCTCATTCGGTTTGCTTAGCTAACGGCGCTGGTGGGCGTTTTTTCATTCTCCTTGGATTCGTCGGAACCCTCTTCGTTCGTCAGGTCCGATTCGAGGGTTTCCCAGCTGCGTCGAGTCGCCGCGAGGAAGACGTCTTCCAAAGGCGCTTGGCGCATGCGTAGCGATCGGATGCGCAGGTTTCCTCGTTTGGCGAGCGACTGAAACAAGGCCTCTCCGTAATCGTGTACGCCGTGAATGCGAATTGTCACTTTCGAAAAGCCGGTCGCATCCGCTTCGGCGTATTGGTCGACTTCGAAATCGGCCACGACATTCGAGACTGCTTCTCTTAAATCGGCCAGCGTTCCGTTTATTTCCAGCTCATAGATAGTGGAGTCGATAAAGGTCTCCCTCAATTCCTGCGGGGTTCCCTGGCCAACGATCTTGCCGCCATTGATGATGATGACCCGATCGCAGGTCATCTCGATCTCGGGGAGAATATGACTGGAAATGATCACGGTCATCTTGCCGCGCAAACTGGCGATCAGGTCGCGAATCATGATCACCTGATGAGGATCGAGACCGATGGTAGGCTCGTCCATGATGATGACTTCTGGGTGGGCGAGAATAGCGTCGGCGATGCCGACCCGCTGGCGGAATCCTTTCGAAAGCTTGCCGATGATTCTGCTCTGAGCTCGGGTCAAATCGCAGCGCTCCATCACTTCGTCAACCCGTTTGCCGCGGTGGCGCATAGGGAGCTCCTTCATGCGGGCCCTAAGCTTCAGATACTCGCGGACGCGCAACTCGTTGGGCAGCGGGTTGTTCTCCGGCATGTAGCCGATGCGGCGCTTGATCTCGTGAGGATTGCGCGCGACGGGAATACCGCAAATGCGGGCGATGCCCGAGGTGGCTCGGGTGTAGCCAGTGAGGACTCGCATGGTGGTGCTCTTGCCGGCTCCATTAGGGCCTAAAAATCCGACGATTTGGCCTTTGGCTACTTGGAAAGAGATGCCGTCGACGGCTTCGAGGTTTCCGAAGCGCTTGTGTAGCTTCTCGACTTCTATGGCAAGTTCCTGGGTTTCCACGTTACGGGGTTACGATTGATGCGACCTAGCGACAGGACAATAGAAAGACAGGCTTTTCGAGGGCGGCAATCCCAATATCGTATGCGGCAGCGCCTTACCGAGGCGAATCTCGCTTCGCCTATCTGGAAGACACTCGCTAGCGGGGTTAGGTGCCATCATTTTTCCAAGGTTACTTCGCCTGCCCGCACCTGTATGCGCGAACCGTTGGCCCGTTCGACAACTAGGGCTCCATGAGGGTCGATGCCTCGAGCGGTCCCTTCCACCTTGGCGTTGCCCTGAAACAGACTGACCTTGCGTCCTTCGAGGGCGTCGTAGGAGGACCACCGCTCGCGCAGTCGCGTTCGGTAGGAGTCATTGACGAATTGTTCGTAGGCGAGCATCACGCGGCCCGAAAGGGCGGCGGTGAAGCGGTTCGCATCCTGGATGGCTCCGGCTTCCTGTCGAATCGAGGTTGCGATCGCCTTCAACTCATCGGGCCAGTCGTCGCCCGAGCCGTTGACATTCAATCCGATTCCCAGAACGAGATCGCGGGTCTGGTCGGCATCCATTCGCGCTTCGGTGAGGATGCCGGCGACCTTGCGGCCATTGATGAGAATGTCGTTGGGCCACTTGATATTGCTCTGGATGCGAAAGAAGGCGTTGATGCACTCGCAAATATTGATGCCCATCCACAGAGTGAAGGTGGAAAGGCGGGCAGGCGATACGTCGGGACGGAAAGCGAAGCTCGCGTACAGGTTTCCGTTTTCCGGGCTGTGCCATTGGCGACCGAGCCTTCCGCGGCCCTGCGTCTGCTTTCGGGCAAGAACGAGAAAAGGGTCTGATTCTCCGTTGGCGAGCAAGCGTTCCGCTTCGCTATTGGTGCTGTCGGTCTCGTCGAGCAGAACCAGTTTCAGATTCGAGGCGGAACGAGGCATAGAGGCGATCAGCAACGATTCGTTCAAATCGTTCGGTCGCCTCGTCAAGCGATAGCCTTTGCTGCGGATCGCTTCGAAATCGAAGCCTTGGCCGCGCAGCTTTTCCATATGCGACCAGATGGCGACCCTTGAAATGCCTAGGGCCTCGGCCAGTCGAGCCCCGGATACGTAGTCGTCCTGCCCTGACAAGAGCTCTTTGAGGATCAGTACTTCTTTGGCGTGGTTACTCAAGGCGTGTATAGGCTAGTCCCAATCGAGGCCGATGTCGACCCATGAGCTTTTGTGGACGAGAGCGCCCGTGGATATGAAATCGCAACCGAGATCCTTCAGCTGGGGAAGGGTATCCAATGTTACGTTACCGCTAATTTCGGTAGCGGCTTGGTTTCCAATGAGGGAGACGGCTTCGCGAATGCGATCGACGGAAAAATTGTCGAGCATGATGACATCCACTTTGGCCGCCAAGGCCGCAGGAATCTGATCGATTCGATCCACTTCCATTTCTATCTTCAAGCTAGGCGCCCGTTCCCTTGAAGCGGCGACGGCAGCTCGAGTCGCTTGCTCCAGATCGTTTCCAAAAGCGGCGAGATGGTTGTCTTTGAGCATGATCCTATCGAAGAGCCCCAGTCGGTGATTCCATCCTCCGCCGCAACTGACGGCATACTTTTCGAGGTAGCGATAGCCGGGCGTGGTTTTGCGCGTATCCAAAAGCCGGGTCATCGAATCGGCGAGGACGTCTGCATAGGCCCGAGTAGTGGTTGCGATTCCGCTCAGTCGTTGGAGAAAGTTCAAAAGGACGCGCTCGGCCGATAGGGCCGGCCGGACAAGGCCTTTAAGGATTCCAATGGCTTCGCCCGGTCCGAGCGCGTCCCCATCCTGGACGCGGGCGTCGAAGCTCAGCGAGGAGTCGTAGGCAGAGAGGATCTCGCTAACGAGCGGCAGACCGCAGAGCGTCATCGGCTGGCGAGCGCGAAGGGTCGCTTCGATACTCTGGTCGCTGGGCAAGAGAGCGCTCGTAGCGTCGCCGGTAAGCTCGGGCTTCAATCTCAAGCCGGATCCGTCCAGGTCTTCCGCCACGGCGAGGGCGATCAACGAGCGAATCGGTTCGAGATCGAGGTCTTGCCAACGTATTTGCTGGCAACAGGCGTCGGCTGTCTCTTGCTTGGAGGCGAGCATTTGCGGACACTCTCTAACTCGAATGCTTCAATATAAAGTATAAAATAGCCTCTCTATGACAGTAGACGATTTTCGGAACAGCGTCGCTAACGACTCGCAGCCCGATGCCGAGCTGAACGATGTCCTCAAAGCCCTTTGGTACGACGCCAAAGGCGACTGGGAAAAGGCCCATGAGCTATGCCAATCTGCAGGCAGCGCCGATGGCGATTGGGTGCATGCCTACTTGCATCGCGTGGAAGGCGACTTGGGCAATGCCTCTTATTGGTATAGCCGGAGCGGCAAGCCGCGCTACGAGGGCTCCCTTGAATCGGAATGGGCTTCTATAGTCGAAGCCCTTCTAGCGGTCTAGTCGCCAGGCAGATACGCCTTCAAGAGGCCGCTAGAGGCATCTCTTTCTTTAGCGATTCCAGACGCGAATCGACGATTTCTTCGATGCGGTGTTCGTCGGGGCGAACCATGGGGCGTTCGATGATGGACTCATGTCCCCCCTTGCGGTCGGCCATGTGAATGCGAAGCGGGCCGCGATCGTTGACCTCCTTGTTGGGCTTTTCCCCCCTTAGGCTCAGTCGTTTGCGTGGGTTTGTTTTGCTATCGAGCGGACTCGGCCATTTCCGAGCCTTTTTTGACTCGGGATGGCGCTCCTCGCGTTCGCGTTGGGCTTGGATTCGTTGCAGTTGTTGGTGCAGGCTCATTGTTGTCCAATAAAACTGAAAGTACCTTAGCTCATAGGTTCATGGCGGGAAAGCTCTAATGATATCAGGGAGCGATGAACGGATCCTCGGATCGGTCCTTAGGCGCTACTACTCAAAAATTCCTAAGTAATTGATATATAATGATTTGTTTCACTTATAGTCGAAGACCGCGTTTGCGGAAAGCGCCTAGCCAAGCCCCAAGGCTCAGTTTTAGAACCTAGAATAGGTCGAGCTGGCTGTCGTCGACCTCGACCCGAATTTTCTTGCGCGGCTTGGCTTTCGGGGCGGGTGAACTGACGGTAACCATCGCGTCGTCCGACTCCAATTTCTGGAGTATTTCCTTCGCTCTCGAAATCACGGGAGTCGGTAGTCCGGCGAGTCGAGCGACTTGAATTCCATAGCTGCGATCCGCGGCCCCTTTGATCACTTGGCGGACGAAAACAATGTCGTCGTTCCACTCCTTGACCGCGACGGAGAAATTTTCCAAGCGATTCAAGTGATTCTCGAGCTGGGTCAGCTCTTGGTAGTGGGTCGCGAACAAGGTCTTGGGGCCTTGGTCGGCTTCGCGATGCAAGTGTTCGACGACCGACCAAGCGATGCTCAAGCCATCGTAAGTGCTCGTTCCGCGTCCGATTTCGTCTAGGATAATCAGGCTCTGCGAGGTGGCATTGTTTAGAATATTGGCCGTCTCGTTCATTTCGACCATGAAGGTCGAGTTGCCGCGGGCGAGATCGTCGCTCGCCCCGACGCGCGAGAATATGCGATCGACCAATCCAATGCGAGCTGACGAAGCGGGCGTCCAGCAGCCTACTTGAGCCAGCAGCGCGATGAGGGCCACTTGGCGAATATAGGTGCTCTTTCCGGCCATATTGGGTCCGGTGATCAGGTGTATTTGGCTTTCGGATGCGCTGAGACTGGAATCGTTTGGAACGAAGGCGTGGCTACCCGCTAATCCGGAGGAATCGTTTTTCAGCATCTGCTCCACTACGGGATGGCGCCCTTGCTGTATTTCGAGCGCATCCGACGATTCCAGGCTTGGCTTGCAGTAGTTCCACAGGCGAGCGAGTTCGGCCCAGCCGCAAAAGACGTCCAATTCGGCCAAAGCGGATGCGGTTTGGGAGAGCGCTGCAGATTCTTCGAGCGTGGCCTCCACCAGGCCTGCGAAGAGCTCTTGTTCGCGTCGTTTGCTGTTCTCCTCGGCGTGGAAAATTTCCTTTTCCTTTTGTTTGAGGCTTTCGGTTACGAAGCGCTCTCCATTGACCATGGTTTGCTTTCGTATGTAGTCGTCGGGCACGAGTCCCAGATTGGATTTGGAGACTTCGATAAAGTAGCCGAAAGCGTTGTTGAATTTTATCTTGAGATTCTTGATGCCCGTGCGTTCGCGCTCGTCGGATTCCAAGTTGGCCAGCCACAGCTTGTTGTCGGTGGTCAGGGAGAGCATCTCGTCCAAAGTAGCATCGTAGCCCTGAGCGATGTAGCCTCCGTCGTTCAGGTTGTTGGGCAGCTCGTCCTTAAGAGCTCGATTGAGCAATTCGGATAGGTGGGGCAAGGCGTGAAGCCGATCCGCCACGGGATCGAGGGCAGTGCCGGCAAAAGGCTTAAGCGTATCGAGAATCTCGGGAAGCTGATTGAGCGAGTCGCGAATGCCTCCCAGTTCTCGCGGATTGCGTAGTCGATTCTGCATGCGACCAAGGATGCGCTTTATGTCGCGTACCGACTTGAGCAGATCCTGGATTTCGCTCACCGCGAGCGGCGCTCCAACGAATTGCTCGACGCTGTCCTGGCGGCGTTGCAGCTCGGCGAGATCCCGTTCTGGGGCGATGAGCCATTGTTCCAGCTGGCGGGCC
>Ga0066825_10000341_pt1 | contig 15240 bp, 10 predicted proteins | sample ETNtaG_6_FD_65608 | JGI IMG/M metagenome (GOLD analysis project Ga0066825, IMG submission 65608) | Marine microbial and viral communities from oxygen minimum zone, Eastern Pacific Ocean - ETNP201306SV45 | ecosystem: Environmental > Aquatic > Marine > Oceanic | place: Pacific Ocean: Eastern...
AAAATGATTCTTTATTAAGGGATGGAATAGCTAAAACACAAGAAAAAATGCCTATGAATGATAGAGTATCAAGACTAAGGGCGAGTGCTATGGGTGAATTTGATAGTTTTAAAGAGGAAGAAGAAAGGTCTGTTGATAAGAGAATTGAAAAGATGAATCAAAATGCTAAGGATAACTATAATAAGACCAAGGCATATAGAGAAAATGCATTTAATAGGAAGGTTGAATCAATGAGGCAAAAGATGCTTCATGCTCCAGCAGATAAAAGACCTGCTATGGAACAAAGTTTTAATAGTAAGGTCGCAGAGATGAGAAAAGAAAAAGATGATTTATTAAGGCAGTTTAAGAATTCGCAGGAAAGAGCGTTGAAATATAATATAAGAAAACTTCAAGAAAAATCTAAAGAAAAGATAGAGAAAGCGAAAATTGATAATGAGAAAGATTTAGAAAAGAGGATAGCTAAAACACTCAAAGAAGGTTTAACTAAGGATGAGTTATCTCGTAAGAGAGAGTTAGAAGCTGAGAGGCGTTATTATAAATCGCAGCTTAATAGCTCTACTGAGGAAAGGTTAGAAATGAGTAAGAGTTTAAGAATCTTGGCTAGAGATCAGGTTTTAAAATCTGCGGAGGAGCTTAATAAAAAGGCGAAGAAATTGGCTGAGGAAACTAATATGAGTCCTGCTCAAATAAGTAAGAAATTGGAGAAAGATATGCAAAAACAGGTAGAGAAGTTAGAAAAAATGTATAAGGATTCTGGTATGGATTTTGGTAAATCTCTTACTGCAGCAAGGGAAAATTCAGATCGTTATGTTCAATTAGTAGATGAAGCAATAGAAAGAGATAAAGAAAAGATTTTAGAAAATTATAAGAAGGTGACAGGTGATGAGTTTGTTCGTAAAAAAAGTGGTGATGATGATGAAAGTGATGATGATTTAGACGTTAATATAGAACGAGATAGAGATCGTGATTATGATGATGGTGATTATGATAATGACCGACAGGATGCTTTAGATAGAGCAAAAGAGGATAAGGAAGCTAGAAAATTATCTCAGGATGCTAGAAACAGGATTCCGCGTATAAGATCTAGAATACAATCTAGGCAAAGTATGTTAAGGAATGCAGTTGGTGCTGAAAGAGCTAGGATTTTGAAACAGATTAGAGATTTAGAACAAGAGATTTTAGAACTTGAACAATATCTAACAGAGGAATAGATATGGTATAATTTATGAATTTAGGTGTTTTAAAAACATATTTAAATCAAATATTAAACGTTTTACAGAGTATTTTCTTAAGGCTAGTAAGAAAGGTGAATGTGAAATTATTGTTTTTGCTTCATCTTTTCTTATTTATTTATGCATGTGACTATAGCCCTAGATGTATAGATGCTGAAGATTTTGGACAGCCAAAAGGAAGTCCGTCTATTCATGGGCATAATGTTGAATCTAGATATGGAGAAGATTCTGATTTTAGCTATTTAGAAAAAACTTGGTCTACATATACAGGTTTTGTGTTAACAGGTGACCCGTTAGAAGTAAGAGTAGAAGGTGCTTGGTCTCCTTGGAGTAAGGAGGCTTTGGAGCAAGGAGTCTGCGGTGTAGGGGCAAGGGGTGATGATGCTGTTTATTACGGAAAAGTATGTACTGTTGCGGGTGACTTTGTGAATGAGACGATGCCTGCAAGTGCTGGCTCTTTAGAGGGAATGAGATTTACGTCTGATATTGATTGTGGAGGTGAGACTAATCCAAATATTTGTTGGTTTCCACATGGTCTTGGGGTGTATATAGGTTTATCTAATGATCCAAGAAATAGTACTGAAATTCTGTATCATTTGATTACTAATTATACTTCTGGGCATCATATGTTTACACTGACCCAGGCTGAAGTAGATGAAGTAAAACAGCAGCTTGGTGTGACTTCATGGAGATCAGTAAAAATATACTTAAGGATACATGATAATTTTTATGAGGATAATGAAAGTGGCTGTATTGAGGTTGATAATGAAGGAAAGGCTATAGCTAATCCAACTCATAATCAGATAAGACCATGCGATACTCCGATGGATATTACTTTTGTTAGCGGTGCAAGAGCGGAGGAAGCAGGGTTGTTGGAAAATGCGGCAAGGGTTTTTATGGATCCGGCAGAGGATTTTATATATACTTCATACCATGCTTTAGTTACCTCGGATAATTATAAAAATATATTAAATCTAGTTTGGGCATTATTTTTTACTTTTATGGGAGTTGGTTATTTTGCTGCTTTTATACAGGTATCAAAGGGAGAATTAATGTCTGTTTTTATAAGGTTTGGTATAATCTATACCCTGCTTAGTCCTACTAGCTGGGAGTTCTTTAATTTTTATATAGTAGAAGGATTTTGGGGCGCTACTACTACTATGGCTAATATGGTACTTGAGAGTTTCAATGAATCAATATTTGGAAGTAGCGCAATAGAGTTTTCGATAGGGCAGACGATAGATTCTAATATCTTGCAAAATGTTGATGATATAATGGCAATGTTTGTTTCAGATCCCGTAAATAGTAAGATTATGGCATTACTATTTTCGCATGAATTAGGCTGGCTTTTAATTATAGCATTATATTTTGCATTTTTTGTATTTATTATGTCTATGGTGAAGCTGACAGTAATATTTATTTTCGTATTTCTTACTCTCACAATTTTATTATCATTAGCTCCTATTTTTATTATATTTGCTGTCTTTAAATATACCCGAAACTCCTATTTTCAGCAATGGTTGCAGGCCTTATTCGGAGCGGCAATACAGCCGATGATGTTGTTTGTTTTTGTTGGATTGTTTTTAACTATCATAAGTAGTTTCCTATATGAAATGTTATATTATCAGGTTTGCTGGCAGTCACTGATTAATCTTGTGATTTTTGATATAGAATTTTGGAAAATAACTGAAGTATATAATTATAATGCGGGAGGTGACCCTGTTTCTACAGGAGGTACTAGGCCTAATATTAGTTTGGTTAGTATTTTTGTGTTATTCTTGAGTGCTTTACTAATTCGTTATGTTACGGATATGGTGCCGAAGATTGCTGATAAGATTGCTGGCGGTATATCTTTAGAAGCGGTAGGAGCTACCACTATGCAAACCTTAAAAATGGCAGAATATTTTGCTGAAGAAATGGGTAAATCTACATTAAAAGGTGTTTATAAAAGAGTAAGGAATAAGACGATATCTAAGTTAGCTGATAAGGTTTTGCCTACTAGTTTATCAAAATATGTAGGAGGTACTAAGTCAAGAAAGTTAGACAAAGCTCGTAAGGCAGTTAGAAAACAGATGCGTAAGAAAGGGTGGACTGATAAGCAAATAGAGCAAGGTTTTAAATCAGGTGATCTTAATTCTAAATTAAGAGACCATTTTGCTTATGAGAGAGCTAAAGATAATAAATATGGTAGAAAATCACTGAATCCAATAAAGGTTATGCAAGGTGCTGTTAAGGGTGCTATGGATAATATGAAAATATCGATGCAAAAAGCTACAATGAGAGCCCAAGGTAAGAAATTAACTAAATCGGCAGAACGTAAGTTAAAGAAAAATCTATTAAGAGCCGATATAGCAAAAGCAAAAGAGGAGAAAGTTGGAGGTCTTGGTACTGGTAAAAGGCTTGATAAATATGTTGATGAATTTATGGCAAGACAAGGAGGTGATAATGATTTGAGAAAGACTATTAGAGACTTGAAAGATAGTGGCCAAGATTTCAAAGATATGGATAGTTTAAGAGATGCGATACATGAGAAAATGGCTGATAAGGGGTATGATGGAGATATAGTAGATAACCTTATAGATAAGGATTTAAGTGCCGGTGAAGATAGGCCTGGTTATGAAAAGGCGTATGATTTTATGTTCACTAGAAAAGCTGCATATTCGAGAATAAATAGTGAATTTGGTAAATTACCAGATAGTTCAGGTGGTGGTGAATCTGGTTCTAATTCCAGCTCTAATTCTGGTAATAATAATATTCCAGTTAATTTTAATCAGGCACAAGAACCATCAGCAAATAATGCTGGTGGTGGAAATGATAATAAGGGGGGAGGAGATGCTGATGGGGGTAATAATGCCAATGTTGATGGAGGGGATGATAATAAAGGGGGTGGTAATAATGTGAATGCTGATGATGGTGAATTAGATGGAGAGGTGATGCGTAATTTATTTGGTGATGGCGGAGATGGTGATGGAGGAAATGTGGATGGTGGTGACGGAAATGATAATAAGGATGGAGATAGGCAGCCGGCACAAAACGCTAATAACAACCAAAATAATGATCAGTAACTCTAGAAGATGCTAAAATCATATGCTAAGATTAATTTAACTTTGAATGTTACTGATAAATTAAGTAATGGTTATCATTTGCTGGATAGCTTAATGTCATATATTGATTTATATGATGAGATAGATATTAAGCAAAATGATATAGGAAGACATCAGATTTTTGTAAATAGTGATCAGGTGAGTAAATTTGGTAGCGGAGTTATTGAGATTCATGATAATTTGATCTACCGCTCTATATCTAGATTTGAAATCTATTATAATATCACAAAACCTAAATATTTTTCTATTAATCATAAAAAGAACATTCCAATAGGGGCCGGGCTTGGAGGAGGTTCTTCTAATGCAGCTGTAGTTTTCAATTATTTATACGATACATATGGCATTAGAGAATCACTAGAGAATAAGATCAAAATAATTAAAGATTTGGGAGCAGATATTCCATTTTTTTTAACCGGTAATAGTAAATATGTATCAGGTATAGGAGAGATACTTGGTAATGATTGTTTCTTTCCTAATTTGCCAATATTGCTAGTTAAGCCTCCAATATCTTTACTTACAAAAGATGTGTTTCAGATTTTAACTAAAGATATGTTTAGGTTAGAACAAAAGGAACGGGTTAAATCTTTAGATGTAGAGGAGATATTTAACCATGTATCAAATTTAGGAAATGATTTAAGGGGGGTAGCACAAACTTTGTGTGCTGAGATAAAGGAGATTTTAGATGTTAAGAATAATAAAATAGATTTTATATCAGAAATGTCAGGTAGTGGTCCAACTTGTTTTTTTCTTTTTCAGAATGAAGAAGGGTGCTATGAAATGAAGAAAATTCTAGAAAACAGATTTCCTGGTTTTTTTATATTAAAGACCAGTTTGTTAAATAGAGTTTTAGTAAGGGGTAACGACAGTATCATGCAATGATGCATTACTTCTATTGCATTTAGCTAATATAAATTTTTTTAAATCGTGCGCTGAATGAGGTCAAGATTTCGTATGGGATTGTGCCGGCTTGCTTTGAGAGGAGAGAAAGGTCAATGTGGTTTCCGATTATTTCTACTTCGTCTCCTACTTTAATTTCTGATTTTTTAAAACTGCTAATATCAATTACGATCATATCCATAGAGATTTTTCCCAATGTAGGTACTAATTTATCTTTTAGGTAGCAGTAACTTCTGTTGGTAAGAGACCTTAAGTAGCCGTCTGCATATCCGATAGCAACGGTGGCTAACACCATTCCTTTGGTAACAGGACACATATTTCCGTATCCTACCATTCCGTCTCTTTGCACGGTTTTTATTTGTATGATTTTAGAGGTGAGTCTAATTACATTATTCATGGGATTGTGGGGTAAATATGGAGTGGGGTTAATACCAAATAATGCAGCTCCTGGTCTTACCATATCGCATAAATAATCATTTCCTAAAAAAATAGCAGATGAGTTTGCTATTGTTGATTTATAGCTTGGTAAGATTTTTTTAATCTTATTAAATTCATCTAGTTGTTTTTGGTTTCTGATATTATCTATTTCATTAGAACATGCGAGATGTGTCATAGTATATTTTATGTCCAGATTTTCTGTCAAACTACTATCATCTTTTATTATATTTGCATCTTTAACATCTATGCCTAAGCGATTGATTCCTGTGTCGAAGTGTATTATAGCAGGTAGGGTTAATTGTTTGATTTTAGCAAAGTTATTCCATAATCTTATTTGCTCAATATCGTTCAGGACAGGTATAAGGTTTTGTCCTAGAAACGCTTCGGTTTCACTTTGTTTTATACCGTGAAAAACATGTATAGTAATATCTGACTGTAATCTTCTCAAAAAGATTGCTTCTCCTAATGTTGCAACAAAGAAATGTTTGCATCCTACTTCATATAATGCATTTGATATTTCGGTTACACCAAGACCATATGAATTTGCCTTTACTGTCGCTGCGCAGATAGCAGGAAAGGACTTTTCTTTAAGGATTAAATAGTTTTTTTGTATTGCCCTTAAATCGATATATAATGTTGTATCAAAAAATGTATTAGAAACCATTTTTTATAAGTTAGTTAAGATTGTAAGTTTTTTTTGTTCACGCCTTCAATCAATTTTATTAGTTTTGGTAGCTTGTATCATCGTAATTATCTTGAGACAAGTTGCCGAATTTGGTTGTATAAGGGTCAAATCTTATCGCAGTATTACCAATTGGACCGTGACGCTGTTTTGCGATAATTACTTCAGCTTTATTATTTACTTGATCCATTAGATCTTGCCATTGTTCAAAGTCTTTTGAACCTTCTTTTGGTCTTTTTCTTTCTATGTAATATTGTTCTCTAAAAATGAACATTACTATATCTGCATCTTGCTCTATTGTTCCTGATTCTCTAAGATCCGAAAGTTGAGGGCGTTTGTCATCTCTTTGCTCTACTGCTCGTGATAATTGCGATAATGCAATGATTGGAATATTTAGCTCTTTTGCCAAAGCTTTAAGGCCTTGTGTTATTTCTGATATTTCCTGTACTCTATTATCCGTACGAGTTGAACCTCTGATTAGTTGTAAATAATCGACATATAATACTCCCAGGTTATGTTGTCTTTTGATTCTTCTAGCTCTTGCCCTTATTGCAGAGATGCTAATTGCTGGTGTGTCATCAATAAATAAGTTAAGAGTGTGTAAATCTTTATTTGCTTTAACTATTTCAGAAAAATCTTCGTTAGAAAAATTTCCGCTACGGAATTTTTGTGCGTTTACTCCAGATTGCATAGCTATTATACGACTAGCAAGCTGTTCGGCTGACATCTCGAGAGAAAAGAAGCCAACTGCTTTATCGGAATTTTCTTCTCTGAAATTCAGGCAGTTATTTAGTGCGATATTAACTGCTAGTGCAGTTTTACCCATTGATGGTCTACCAGCTAGTATGATTAAATCTGAATTTTGGATTCCGCCTAATAATTTGTCTAAATCAGCCAGTCCACTAGGAATTCCATTTATTCCAGTAGAGTTTAGAGATGCCTGAATTGTTTCTAAGCTAGTATTTAATGAAATATTTAATTTTTGAAAGTCACTTTCTAGATTTCCTTCAGATGCTAGATGAAATAATTGTTGTTCTGCTTTTTCTATTAGGGAAGAAGATTGTTGTTTTGCTTCAGAGGAGGTGGTTATCTCTGAAACCATCTCTGTTCCCAGATCAATTAATTTTCTTTTTAAGTATAAATCGAAAATTAATTTTGAATATTCTTTAATATCAATGATATTAGCTGCTAACGCTGCTAAGTTGGATAGGTATTTACTGCCACCTAGGCTTTTTAACTCTTCATCATTATCAAAAGCATTTTTAAGTGTGATGGGGGTTGCAATTAAACCTTGGTTATAAAAATCTACTATGGTTGTGTATATTTTTTGATGTACGGGTTCAAAAAAATGTTCGGCTTTAAGAAAATCTCCTACCTTACTGTAGGTTTCGTTATTTGTTAATAAATTTCCTAGCACAACTTGCTCAGCATCAATATTATGTGGTCTTGTATTGGAATGATTATTTTTTGCTATATCCTCTTTTAATAATATGCTGGTATTTAAATTCTTCATTAAAGATTAAAAAAATAGTTTTTGATTGTTTTTTGTTTGCGTTTAGGATAGAAAACTAAACCTATTATATAAAGAAATTTATTTTTTAATTATAATATTTAATTGGATAATAGGTGGATTTAGTAAATATGTAATGAGTTTTGTTACTTGTTTAAGTGTATATAATTAGCTGTTAATTGGATTTTATTTGATTATATTATGAATGTTAAAGCTAAAAAATTAAAAGAAAAAGATTTGATGCCGAAAGTTACTACCATTAGTAAAGAAGATTTCCTAAAAAATTATTATAATATGCTGCTAATTAGGCGTTTCGAAGAAAAAGCCGGGCAAGCCTATGGGATGGGGCTAATAGGTGGTTTTTGTCATCTATATATAGGGCAAGAAGCGGTGGTTGCAGGTGTAAATGCTGCTTTAAAAGAGGGAGATGCAATGGTTACTTCATATAGAGATCACGGGCATATTCTAGCTTGCGGTACTGAGCCCAAATATGTGATGGCAGAATTATTTGGTAGAGAAACTGGAGTGTCTAGAGGAAAAGGTGGGTCTATGCATCTTTTTGATACAAAAAATCATTTTTATGGCGGACATGGAATAGTAGCAGCGCAGGTGCCTATTGGTGCTGGGATAGCATTTGCAATGCAATATCAAAATAAAAAAAATATCGCAGTAACATTTTTAGGAGATGGGGCTGCAAATCAGGGGCAAGTCTATGAAAGCTTTAACATGGCTTCATTGTGGAATCTTCCTGTAGTGTTTGTAATAGAAAATAATCATTACGGAATGGGGACAAGTGTTGATAGATCAACAGCTACTGCAGAATTTTATAAGAGAGGAAAACCTTTTGGGATTCCTGGAGAGCAGGTTGATGGTATGGATTTCTTTGCTGTGTATGAGGCAATGAAGAAAGCTGATGAATATTCTAGGTCAGGAAAGGGGCCTTATTTGCTAGAGATGAAAACATATAGGTATCGTGGTCATTCAATGTCTGATCCTGGAAATTATCGTAGTAAGGAAGAAATTAATAAATATAAGGAGAAGTACGATCCTATAAATAATTTTAAGAAATACGGAATAGACAAGGCAATAGTTACAGAAGATGATATAAAAGAGATAGCTACGAAAGTAAAAGGGGTGATGGAAGAGGCGATGGAATTTTCTAAGAACAGCCCAGAGCCTATTGCTTCTGAGTTATGGACTGATGTGTATCGCGAAACCGAATAGATTAGAGTTGTAGAAATATAATAGTAAAGTTATGGCTAAGATTACAGTAAGAGATGCATTAAGAGATGCTATGAAAGAAGAGATGAGAAAAGATGATAGAGTTTTTCTCATGGGTGAAGAGGTGGCAGAATATCAAGGTGCATACAAAGTAAGTCAGGGATTGTTAGAAGAATTTGGTACAAAAAGAGTTATTGATACGCCAATTACTGAGCATGGTTTTACTGGTCTGGCGGTAGGAAGTGCTATGGCGGGTTTAAAACCTGTTGTGGAGTTTATGACTTTTAATTTTGCTATGCAGGCTATGGATCAGATTATAAATTCTGCTGCTAAAACAAATTACATGTCTGGAGGGCAGGTTCAGTGTCCTATAGTTTTTAGAGGAGCAAATGGCGCTGCAAGTAGAGTAGCGGCTCAACATTCTCAATGTTATGCATCATGGTATGCTCATGTGCCAGGTTTGGTTGTGATATCACCATATGACTCTACTGATTCGAAAGCTCTTCTTAAGAAGGCGATACAAGATCCTAACCCTGTGATTTTTTTAGAGAATGAAATTACATATGGCTATGAGTTTGAGCTTAATGAGAGTGAAGTTGATGATATTGAGATTGGTAAAGCAAGAATAGTTAAATCAGGAACGGATATAACAGTTACTTGTTTTTCTATAATGGTAGAAGTGGTTATGGAAGCTGCTAAAATATTGGAAAAATCAGGAATTTCAGTGGAAGTTATAGATTTAAGGACGTTAAAACCTTTAGATAGTGAGACTATAATAAATTCGGTGAAGAAAACTAACCGTATAGTTTCAGTAGAGGAGGGGTGGTCATTTTGCGGTATTACGAGTGAAATATCGGCTTTATGTGTTGAGCAGGCTTTTGACTATTTAGATGCAGAGCCAGGGCGTGTTACGGCGAAAGATGTTCCTTTGCCTTATGCGGCTAATTTAGAGAAACTGGCACTGCCTTCTGTTGAGGATGTATGTGAAATGGTTAAGAAAACTTGTTATAAAGCATAGAGTAGTTAGTAATTTGGATTCAGATCCGAGTTTTATTTGTTAATAGTTAATAATTATAATTAGTAGAAAAAATGCCTATTGAAATTTTAATGCCAGCCTTATCTCCTACTATGAAGGAAGGAAATCTTGCAAAATGGATCAAAAAAGAAGGAGAGAAAGTTTCTCCTGGTGAGGTTATAGCTGAAATAGAAACTGATAAGGCAACCATGGAGGTTGAAGCAGTAGATGAAGGGGTTTTGTCTAAGATATTAATTAATGAGGGAACTTCTAATGTCCCGGTCAATCAAGCAATAGCTGTATTATTAGAAGAAGGAGAAGATAATGCGGTATTGGATGATTATAAAGTTCAAAATGTTGTTGTTGCCAACTCTAATGATGAAAAAGAGGAGGTGAAAGAGCAAGAGAAGTCAAACGAGAAAAAGGTTAAGACTGAGCAGTCTGCAAAAAAGCCTAAAACCGTAAAAAAACAAGAGGTTTCATATAGCACTTCTACTATTACATCAACTAGTGTTGTTGATAATAATGTTGCTGCATCACCAGTAGCTAAAAGAATTGCGGAGCAAAATAATTTGAATTTGGGACAAGTTAAAGGTTCTGGGCCGAAGGGTAGAGTGGTAAAAGAAGATGTTTTGGAGTTTTTATCTAAACCTGGCTCTTCTAATGTTGTTACTAGAGATACTAATGAATATATTTCTATTCCTAATAGTAATGTGAGAAATGTTATTGCTAATAGATTACTAGAAGCAAAGCAGACAATCCCACATTTTTACTTAACTATAGATTGTAAAATAGACCAGCTTCTTGATATTAGGGCTCAGATTAATTCTGTTTCTCCGAAGGATGAGTCTGGCAAACCAGTATATAAGGTAAGTGTAAATGACTTAGTGATTAAAGCTTCTGCTTTGGCGCTAAAACAGGTTCCTGCGGCTAATAGTTCATGGACTGATGAAGCGGTGATGCAATATAATAATATTGATATATCTGTTGCTGTTTCTATAGATGAAGGGCTAATAACTCCAATTATTAGAAATGCTGATCAAAAATCTGCTATTTCTATATCAAGTGAGATGAAGATGTTAGCCAATAAAGCAAGAAATGGTACCCTTCAGCCTGAAGAATTCCAGGGAGGAGGTTTTAGTATTTCTAATTTAGGAATGTATGGAATAAAACAGTTCAATGCCATTGTTAATCCTCCACAGAGTGCAATTTTAGCTGTAGGGTCAGGAGAGAAGAGAGTATTAGTTAATGATCAGGGTGATTTTGAGGCGGCAAATATGATGACAGTATCTTTATCATGCGATCATAGGGTAGTTGATGGAGCTGTAGGAGCAGAGTTGTTAAATTCATTTAAATTCTATATAGAAAATCCTGCTACGTTATTATTATAATAATATTTGGTGGTGTATATTGAAATGATGTTAGGTAGAAAAAAATATTTAGTTGCGACCTTAGGGGTTTTGTCTTATATCTCTGCTGCTAATGCTGCTGATAAGCCAGAAATATCAGGAAGGCATTATGGAGCTTTTAATATAGATACGGTTACATCCTATAGTGATTTAGATAGTACTACTTTAGATACTCAGTATAATACTGTTGATACATATGTTGAATTTAATTCAAATTATGAAATTAAATTTAATGGCTTTTTTGCGGTTAATACCTCATGGTGGTTTCATAACTTAAAAAGTGCTGAGGCAGGAAAAGATAGAGTTCTTGATGATGAGGGGTTGGTAATGGAGGAGCTATATGCTAGGTTATATGATGATCAAGCGGAATTTTATATTGGAAAAATTAATCCTAAGTTTGGTAAAGGGTGGGATTTGCAGCTAAATACCGGGATGTGGGGGAAGGAGTTTGCAGAAGAATATAAGATAGTAGGAAAATTAGGTGTTGGTATAAAGGCTAAGTTGGATTTAGAAGAGTATGGTGAACATGTTGTTGATTTTAATTCATTCTATACTGATACCTCAGATTTGAATGATTCTATATTAACAAGAAGAGATGTTACTTCGGGAAATATGGGCAAGGCAGGAGATAATGATAGTTTGTCATCATATTCTGTAAATATTGCAGGAAAAGATATGGAGTCTATACCATCGTTATTTTATAATTTGTCATATAGAAATGTTAATTCTGGTGGAGTTCAGCTAATAGATGATGAGGAAGGTTATTCAGCAGCTGTTGGAGTTGCTAAAGATTTGGTTGGAGATCTAAAGTTTAAACCTTTTATAGAATATACAAAAATCACAGATTTTAATACTGTCAACAATAGGTTCGGATTTGAATTTGGAGATAATGATTTACCAGGTGATTATAAATATCTGACTTTGGTATTCCCTTTTCAGTATAATGATTGGTCATTTAACTATGTAACAATGTTTAAGGATATATCTACCAGTACATCTAGTTTAGATGTAGATCAGGAAGAAGTTTCAATCTCATATAAGCTTCCTAATGGTATTACTATTGGTTTAGGACGTAAGCAGGAAGAATATTCTACAGGAGTGAAATACACCACTGCTGGAATAAGCATAGATTTTACGAATGAATTTTAGTATTTTGTTAGAGGATGGTGTTTCTTTTGGCATTTTTTCTGCGTAGGTTTATTTAAACTTATTTGAATTATCTATGGCTAGCCCTGTATTCTTTTAATAAATCTCTACTCGAAAAACTTTTTATTAAATGTCCTTTTAAAGATGAATCTTGGTATTATTTAAGAATGTCTCTCTTTGCCTGATTTTTTGCCATTGCACAGGAGTGAGATGGTATGTACATCTTACAGGTTTGATATTTTGTTTTTGATCTTTGGTATTATATCTTTTGTGACTAGGGATGATATATCTCCGTTTAGCATGGCTATTTGTTTTACAAAGCGTGAAGAGATAAATTGAACATTATCTGATGCAGCTAAGAAAATTGTTTGTATATCTGAATTAAGTTTTGCATTCATGCATGACATTTGAAATTCATATTCAAAATCTGAGACAGCTCTTAAGCCTCTTATTAACACTTTTGTATTATGTTCTTTTGCTAATTCAACTAGTAAGCCGTCGAAAGTGATAATTTTTACGTTAGAAGTTAAAGAGCTTCCTTTAAGAGATTGTAAAACCAACTCTTTTCGTTCTTCTAGTGAAAAGAGGGGATTTTTACTATCATTCTTAGCAATTGCTATAATTAATTCATCAAAAATCGATGTTGCTCTGCGTATAATGTCAATGTGGCCAACGGTTATAGGGTCAAAGGTTCCAGGGTAAATTGCTTTAATCATTTGCAAAAATAAATTTATGGGTGTACAATTAATAATTATTTACAACATATAGGTTGAAAGTCAAAGTAATTATGGCTAAAGCTCAAAGAGGAGATTTCGGTAATAAAGTATCTACGCATCAGAGAATTATGACCTCTGGTGATAACGAGATGATAGCTCGTTATGCGCTGAAGTTTGGAGTGTATATTGCAGGTGCTTTATTTATGGGGTTTGTTGGATATTCTGTATTTGACCCTAATCTAGGTTTATTTGACTGGGGTGCTGCGGGAAATGGATGGAACGACTTAAAGACGGCTGAGAAAGGTTTAATAGTAACAGGGTGTATGACTGTAGGAGCTGCTACTGCGTCGTATGTGGTGCCTAAAGCTGTGCAAATGTCTAAGGATTATGATGCGAGTATATTAGAAGAGATTGATAGAAGGGCTAGAGACAAGCTAAAAGGACGTGCGCAAAATTTGGATAAGATAGAAGATACTAGAGATAAGCAGTTAGATTATTTAGTAAGAGAGGTTACGTCTTACATTAAAGATAATAGAAGTGTTACTGATACTAAGGATATGATATCTAGAGCAATGGATACCTATGCTGATGAAGTTTGTAATTATGCTGATAAGACAATAGCGTATAACGATATATATCCAAAATTGAAAAGTCTTCTTACGGATGGACCTACTAACGCTAGAAAACCTGGTTTATTAGAATTTTTTGATACGAAAAGAGGGCTTCCAGCGAGGGGGGATTATTTGGCAGTTTTCGATATTGAGCATTTTGATGATTCAACAGTAAAGAGGAATGTTTTTATTAATACGATGAAAGAATGCGGATTTGATTATGATAAGGCGATAGGGAACCCTAGGGCCTACCCTGATTTTCATGAGAAATTTCATTCTGCTGTGCATAAAATGTCGAAGAGGACAGCCGTAGAGTTTAATGCTAAGGATAATCCTGAATGTATACCTCAAGGGTACGTAGAAGGGTGTGATTTAGTGGCTTTTAAGCTTAAGGGAAGTAGTCAGACAAGTGAAATTAGAAAGTATGATCAAGATACTAGGAAGTCAACATATGAAGGAGCTTCCCATGATAAAATAGAGAAAGTGAGATATGATCTTCAAGGATACCAGACTATGTTGAAAGATGCAATGGAGCATAATATATCTGGTGAATATTTACAGTCGAAAAATGGTCCTACAACCCAGCTTAGAACAGCTTTAAGAAACTTGCAGTCTAAGGAGGAAGGTTTAGATGCTAGAGGGGAAGTGCATACGCGTTAGGGACTGCAGATTTAAATCAATTTCATATTATATTTGTGTTTATCCGGCAAAATCTAAATATACATATATAGTTAGTAATACCAGTAATTAAGAAGTTATTTATTCTAGTAATAGCAAAATAAGCTTGTAATATAGATTATTTGGTATATTGATTGGTGTAGAGATAGATGTTTTGATAGTTAATGTTGATGTTAGTTAGCTATCGTTTTTTTAAGTCATGTTATTTGTGAGAGAGTAGTGTGACTGTCATTAGTAAGGAGAGAGGAAATTGATGTTAAGGAGTTATTTTATTTTCTTAATATTGTTGTTGATTGCTTCCTGTTCATCAGGAGGAGTTAGTGGCGGTATTTCATCTTTGAGCGGGTCTGTAGTGGATTTTTCACTGGTTGAACCTTCTGAGGTTATAACAAGTGAATATTTATCATCGCCAAATGCAAGCAATTTGTCTTTAGTTTCGGCTTATTTATATAACAATCCCGCCGATATATCTTCTATGATTTCTGGTTCAGGTATAAATGTTGCTTTGTTAGATAGTGGTATAAGTAGCCATTCGGAGATAAATGATAATGTTATTTCAAGTTTTGATATGACATCTAGTT
>Ga0066825_10000344_pt1 | contig 15213 bp, 13 predicted proteins | sample ETNtaG_6_FD_65608 | JGI IMG/M metagenome (GOLD analysis project Ga0066825, IMG submission 65608) | Marine microbial and viral communities from oxygen minimum zone, Eastern Pacific Ocean - ETNP201306SV45 | ecosystem: Environmental > Aquatic > Marine > Oceanic | place: Pacific Ocean: Eastern...
AGAATGATGGTTGATAGTGATTGTAATCTGATTACTTAAAAGTCACTCCCTTTGGTCGCTGTACTTTTGAGTAGAGTAACTGTATTTAATTTACTTGGGATCGGCCCGGCGTAAATTAAATTATTTGTTTTTGTTTAATAATTACTTCATCAAAAAATAAAATCTTATGAAGATACTTCCGGTAATTCTTTCAGGTGGGTTTGGTACTAGATTGTGGCCATTATCTAGGCAGGCAATGCCTAAGCAATTTATGCATGATTTATTTGCTAAGGATAATTTATTTACTAAAGCCTTAAAGCTTGTAAGTGATAAGGAGTTATTTCTTCCTCCTATGGCGATCACTCACCAAAATCATAAGTTTTTTGCTATAGATAGTTTTATTTCGCTAGGTATTGAGCCTACAAAAATTATTTTAGAACCACAGGCAAAAAATACTGCTATGGCAATTTTAATTGCTGCGATGGAAGCTAAGAAAATATTTCGAGATGATAATATTAATATATTAGTTTTACCTTCTGATCACTTAATTTCTCCTAAAGGGTTATTTATAGAATCTATAAAAAATGCTATCCAGGTAGTTGATAAAGATATTATTACTTTTGGTGTAAAACCAGTTTTTCCATCTACTGGATATGGGTATATAAAAAATGCAGAGAAAATTTCTGAAGATTGTTTTTCTATTGATGAATTTGTGGAAAAGCCTGATTTTATTAAGGCAGAAGAATATATAAAAGAAGGAAATTATTTTTGGAATGCGGGAATTTTCTTATTTAAATCTAAAATATATATTAATGAGACGAAAAAATATTTGGAGGACCAAATAGAAATAGCAAAGAATGCAATCAGTAATGCTAACGGTGATAAAGTGTTTTGTGAAATACGAGATGCTGATTATGAAGAGGCAAAAGATATTTCCATTGATTATGGAATATTAGAAAAATCTGATAATGTTGCAACTACAGAAATGAAGGCAGATTGGAGTGATGTAGGGGATTTTAAGGCGGTCTATGATATAAAGGATAAAGATGAAAATGGTAATGTAGTAGATGGAAATGCTGCGCTATATGATACAAAAAATTCTCTAATTCATTCCCAGAAAAATATGATTGCGTGTCTAGGGGTAGACAATATAGTAGCTATTGAATCAGATGATGTTTTTCTGATTGCAGATAAGAGTAGATCCCAAGATATAAAAAAAATCACTCAAGATTTGTTAAGTAAAAACAAGGAAGAGGTTAAATTACATAAGAAGGGATTTAGGCCTTGGGGATATTATCAAACCTTGTCTGAAGGAAAGGATTTTAAAGTTAAAAGAATATTAGTGAAACCTAATTCTGCTATTTCTTTACAGTTACATAATAAAAGAAGTGAGCATTGGGTAGTGATAAAAGGAGTGGCAATGATTCAAAAAGAAGAAGAGATATTTGAATTAAAAACTGGGGAATCTACTTTTATTCCTATGCAAACTAAACATAGAATTATGAACCAGACAGATGTTAGTTTAGAAATAATAGAGGTGCAAATGGGAAGTTATGTGGGAGAAGATGATATAGTTAGAATAGAAGATGACTATGGGAGAGCTACTTAAAAGTCCCTCGCTGCGCTCAGTGTACTTTTAAGTAAAATATCAAATTGTATCTGACTGGTTTGGGGCGGTCCGGCACCAGTCAAATGATTATTTTTTAGTTATATGTTATTTTCTATGAACCATTTGTAGGTTTTTCTGATTCCGTCTTCTAGGTTTGTCTGTGCTTTTATCCCGTAGCTATGCATGATTGAACTATCAACTAATTTTCTTGGCATACCATCTGGTTTTGAGGTATCAAATTTGATTTCACATTCATAATCTAGAGCTTTCATAACAGTTTTAGCCATGTCTAGCATAGTTAGGTCTTTTCCGTATCCAGTATTAATTAGGCTTTCTTTGATGTCATTTCTATTGATAAAATTTTCTATAATATCTGCCAAATCTTCAATGAAAAGCCATTCCCTACATGCGGTGCCGGTTCCCCAAAGAATAATGTGGTCATCATTATTTGATTTTGCAATATGTACTTTGCGAATTAGTGATGCCATCGCATGTGATGTTTTTTCGTCAAAATTATCTCCTATTCCATAAAGATTTGAAGGGTTCAGTGAGATGTAATTTGTGTTATATTGTTTATTATATGCCTCACACATTTTAATCCCTGCTGCTTTTGCTACTCCGTAACCGAAATTGGTTGGTTCAAAATCTCCTTGAAATAAATATTCTTCTTTCATGGGTTGAGGTGCGTGTCTTGGGAAAGCGCAAGAGGAAGCAAGAAAAATTAATTTTTTAACTCCTGATAGATATGATCCGTGAATGATATTATTTTGGATTTGTAAATTTTCATATATGAATTCGGCGGGTTTAGTACTGTTAGGTAGAATCCCTCCAACTTTTGCAGCACATAAAACAACGCAGTCAGGTTTTTGTTCTTGTAAAAATTTTAGTGTATCAGCTTGGTTTAGTAAATCTAATTCGGATCTAGTTCTGATTAAAAGATTGGTATATTCTTTTTGCTGTAAGTTTTGTAATAATGCATTGCCTACAAATCCTCTATGTCCTGCAATATATATTTTTGATTCTTTATTTATCATGTTAAAATTATTTGGTTTTGTGTTTTTAATTTTTTGTATTTGTTTCTAGTTACGAGTTTGTACCATAATTTATGTAAGATGTTTCTTTTTTGTCTGCTATAACATATATCTATGCCTTCGCAGAAATTAGAGGTTAGTTTATAAAGAGATAAATTGGTAAAACCTAGTTTTTTTTCTATTTCTGACATTAATTTCTCGTTTTTAATAATATCAAAAATTTTAAGTAGGGCTATGTTTCGACGTAGACTAAAATGGAATGGTTTAAACTGTTCGCTATTATAAAGTAATATTGCTGTTATAAAGGGTAGTAAATCTTTGTCTTTTTTTTGATCTAATTTATCAGTTAGCATGTGACCTTCGGGAAAAATTTTTGTAAATTCTTTAAAATCCTTAATTTTAAAGAATTCTTCATATAATAAATGTAATTCAAATATATATGACTTAGATTTTTTTTTGTTTTCAGAAATATTTGATACATTGCCTTGGTTTCCCCTAATTCTATATTTGACTAGATATTGATCTAAAATTTTTACTTCTCCTTTCTTTAATAATTCTATCCATAATTTTACATCGGAAAAATGTATCAATCTTGGGTCTAGCATGCTTTTTTCTATCGATGATTTTTTAACCATCACGGTTGGGAAAGCAAATGATTGATGGCTGTAGAATATATGATTTAGATATTCATAACGATTATTTTTTATAACAGAATTGTAGTTTGTTTTTATTAATTTGCTATTATCATTAATACATTTCATATGTGAAAAACAGGCGATGTAGTTACTAGAATCCAATAACTCTTTTTGTGTTTGAAGGCAATGAGGTTCTAAAATATCATCTGCACAAAATAGTTTTATGTATTTCCCATTTGTATAATCTAGTAATTTTCTAAAATTTAATGAGCCGTTATGGTAATTTTGTTTTATTCGAATTATTTTGATTCTAGAATCTTGTTTTTCATATTCTGATGCGATTTTGTAGCTATTATCAGTTGATCCATTATCTAGCATAATTAGCTCAAAATCCTTAAAGGTTTGATTGATAATAGACTTTATTGTTTCTGCTATATATTTGTCATCATTATAGAATATAAGTAGTATAGATATGATAGGTTTCATATTTTTAAATGCTAAGTAAATTAGATGAAAATGATTCAGCTATTTGATTAAAAGTAGATTTTAGTTATTAATATCTTGTGCATATTGTAATGTATAGTATTTTAATTTATGGAAAACTGGTACAAACTAGTTTGCTAATAAATTAAAGAGTATAAAACTACATGGTAAGAAACAAATATTTAGATAAAAATATGAGATACCCATTAGCAGCTCCCAGTTGGGGGGGAGAAGAGATACAGGCGATTCAGGATGTGATAAAAACTGGCCAATATTCAATGAATAAAAAAGTTGAAGAGTTTGAGAAGGAGTTTGCTAGTATGTTTGATTCAAAATATGCAGTTATGGTTAATTCAGGTTCTTCTGCAAATTTAATTATGGTTGCGGCTTTGTTTTTTATGAAAGAGAAATCATTAAAGCCAGGAGATGAAGTGATAGTGCCAGCTGTCTCGTGGGCTACGACTTATACGCCGCTCCAGCAATATGGACTACATGTAAAATTTGTTGATATTGATTTAGGTAGTTTGAATTATGATTTAGAGCAGTTAGAGAGTGCTATTTCTGAAAAAACGAAAGTTATTTTTGCGGTAAATTTATTGGGTAACCCTAATGACTTTAAGAAAATCAATTCTCTGATAGAGGGTAAAGATATAATTTTGATAGAAGATAATTGCGAATCTATGGGAGCTGTATTAGACAATAAAAAAGCAGGTTCTTATGGTCTTATGGGGTCATTTAGTTGTTTTCATAGTCATCATATAGTAACTATGGAAGGAGGGGTAGTGGTAACTGATAATGAGGAGTTATATCATATTTTATTATGTTTGCGTTCTCATGGTTGGACTAGAAATTTACCGCAAGATAATTTGATTAGTAAGAAGGGTAGTGATGATTTCAAAGAAAGGTTTCGTTTCATTTTGCCTGGATATAATGTTAGGCCTATTGAAATGTTTGGAGCGATTGGCTTGAAACAGTTAGAAAAATTACCAGGGATGATAAAGATTCGTAGAAATAATGCAGAAATATTTCAGGATTTATTTAATAATAATAAATCTTTTTTTATGCAGCAGGAAATAGGAAACAGCTCATGGTTTGGTTTTGCTTTAATGATTAAAGAAGGTAGCGAGATTTCCAGAGAGGATATTATTAGCGCTTTAGATGTAGCCCAAATAGACACAAGGCCAGTGGTTGCAGGGAATATTGCAAATAAAGAGATGATTTCTAAATATTTTGATTATTCTATTTATGGGAAATTAAAAAATGCAGATTATGTGGATAGTAGAGGGTTTTATGTAGGAAACCATTCTGTTGATATAAAAGATAATATCTATTATTTGCGTGATGTGTTAAAGAATAAATTTGGTAATTAATATTTTATTAATTATTTAGGGATCAGGTTGCTGGTTGGTGAGAGATATAAAAGTGATGTATTAGCTGAAATTATCAGAAAAAATGGCACAAAATTTAAGAATATTTTATGGTTTTGATTTAAATCTTGCAGAAAGTTTTGGTATGCAAGGAATAGATATATGGACGGCGAATATCTATGACACATTAAAAGATATGGGGCATGATTTGGTGCATTTTGATTATAAATTAGGGGAGTTCTTTCATAATTTAGAGAAACAAAATAAGCGCCATGTTGAATATTCTAAGAGAAATCGTCAGATTGTAGTTGATGAGTTTTTGAGGCAGATTAAAAAGGCTCATAAACAGAAGCCAATAGATATACTATTTAGTTATTTTTATGATCATTTTATGATAAAAGAGGCAATAGAGGAGGTTAAGAAGCTTGGAATTTTGACTGTTAATTACAATTGTAATGCATCCTATCAGCTGGATTTAATTAGTGATATTTCTCCAGCATTTGATTACTGCTTAACTGTAGAAAAATTTCGTTTAGATGATTATAAAAAATTAGGAGCAAACCCTGTATATTTTCAAGAAGGAGCAAATCCTAAATATTACAAGCCATATGATCTAGAAAAAATTTATGATGTAGTATTTATAGGCCAGTGTTATGGAGATAGACCTTCTAATATTAAATATTTAATTAATAACAATATTGATATTAAGGTATTTGGTCCTGCCTGGAATAATGTCATTTCTACTCCCCATAAAGAAGTGAAAAATTTATTTTATAAATTAATTTCTAAAAAAAGGAAAATAAGGAATTTGTTACCGAGCAGTATTATAGGTAAGAAGTTAGAATTTACTGATATGATAAAAACATATTCTAAATCTAAAATTGCTATAAATTTTGCAACATGTGGTGAAACGCATTTATCAAATAATCGTATTACCCAAATTAGGTTGAGAGATTTTGAGGCGCCGATGAGTGGGGTATGTTATATGACGGAGTATAATGAGGAGTTGGAAGAGTTTTATAAAATAGATAAGGAGATAGTTTGTTATAGTTCGATAGAAGAATTGAAAGATAAGATTGAGTTTTACTTAAAAAACGATAAGGCTAGGGAGGCTATAAGAAAGGCTGGATATGAAAGAGCGGTAGGTGATCATAGTTGGGAACAGAGATTTAAGAAATGTTTTAAAGAAATTAAAATTAGTTAATATGTTAAAAATAAAAGTAAGTTGTAATGGGTACCCTTCTACTACAATAAAGGATGAGCAGGGTTTTACTTCTATTTCCAAGTTTTTACCTCAGGGAAAAAATATATGGAAGGGTTGTCAATTTTTTGTGAATGAAGATGTTAAAGATCCAGATTACTGGATAGTAATAGATGATATTGGAAAAGATAAGGAGTTTGCTAATATCAGAAAGGACCGTGTGTTTTTTTGTACTGATGAGGTGCCTTTTGTAACATTCTATTTTGATGATACAAAATTTTTAGATCAATTTTATAAGGTTATTTCTCCTCATCCTGTTTACAATCATAATAATGTAGAATCTGCCTTGTCTTTAACTCCCATAACTATTAATACAGTCTATGGTGAAAGTCTGTTTAAATACGACCCTGTGTATAATTATGATAATATGATTGCTCAAGATAGAGTAGAAAAAACAAAAACTCTTTCGATTATTGCTTCAAGTAAAGGGGCCCAAGGAAATAATATGACTGATTTTCATAAAATTAGGTATCATTTTGCACAACGGTTAAAGGAACATTTTAAGGATAAGATAGATTTGTATGGATATGGGTATAATGAAATAAAAAATAGGGCTGATGCTATTGTGCCATATAAATATCATGTTTGTTTAGAAAACCAATCGACTTACAATATAATTACAGAGAAATTATATGCATCATATCTAGCTCTTTCATACCCTATATATTGGGGGGCTCCGAATATTACTGACTTTTTTCCAAAGGAGTCTATTACTTCAATGAATATTCTGGATTTTAAAGGTAGTGTTCAGGCAATAGAAAAGGTATTAGAGGAAGACCCTTATGATGACAGCCTTCCTTTCTTGGTAAAAGCAAAAAATGATGTGTTAAATAAATATAGTACATTTCAAAGGATAAGTACTATATGCGAGGATGATAATAAAGCTAGAGGGCAAAATGATATTGCTAGATCAGAAGTAGTTGTTCAATCTAGGGATTCATTTATAGTTAAGGAAAGTAAGCGTAAGAAGAAAATTAAGAATATAATGAAATATTCTTTTCCTTCGATCGTTGCTTATGAGGTAGTTAGACAATTGTTTTTTTAGAAAGGTTATGAAAGTAGTAATATTAGCAGGAGGTTTAGGAACCAGAATTTCAGAAGAAACTACTGTGAAACCAAAACCAATGGTAGAAATAGGAGGGATGCCAATTATTTGGCATATAATGAAGATTTATAGTAATTTTGGTTTTAAAGATTTTGTGATTTGCCTTGGGTATAAGGGGTATGTAATCAAGGAGTTCTTTGCTAATTACAGGAGGCATACTTCTGATCTTACTATAGATTTAAAAAATAATAATATTACTATTGATAATTCTAATACAGAGGATTGGACGGTTTCACTTGTGGAAACTGGTGCTAATGCAATGACAGGAGCTAGGATAAAAAAAATCAAGAAATATGTACAAGATGATGAAGGGTTTTGTTTAACATATGGAGATGGGGTGTCTAATGTTAATATTAAAGAGTTAGTTGATTTTCACAAATCTCATAAAAAAATAGCGACATTAACAGCCGTGAAATCTCCTAGTAGGTTTGGGGTATTAAATATAGATGATAATAATAATGGGATTGTGGATTCTTTTAAAGAAAAACCAGAAGAAGCGAAGGACTGGATCAATGGTGGTTTTTTTGTGTTATCTAACAAAGTATTTGATTATATTGGTGATGGGGATGATGTGGTATTTGAACAGAATCCTTTGCAGGGGTTAACAAAGGATGGACAGCTAATGTCATTTAAGCATCATGGATTTTGGCATGCAATGGACAGTTTAAGAGACAAGATGAATTTAGACCAAATGGCATCACATAGTGATATTCCACCTTGGATGAAATAATTATTTTTTTTGAATTGTGATTTCTCCAGAAGTATTAATTGTTGGCAGAAATTTTATTTAAGAAAAATAAAAATCATATGTTAATTGTAAGCCTTGATCGAGACTGGTAGTAGGCTTCCAGCCTAAATCTGTTATTTTTTTATTATCTAAGCATTTTCTAGGTGCTCCATCTGGTTTACTAGTATCAAACATAATTTTTCCTTTATAACCTACAACATTTGCTATTTTGTTTGCTAGGTCTTTTATTGAAATTTCATCCATTGTGCTTAGATTTATAATTTCACTAGAGTTGTAGTTTTCTGCAAGGAATAATAGGCCTGAAACAAAATCATCTACATAAATAAATTCTCTTAATGCGTTTCCTGATCCCCAGATTTTTATTGATTCTAGATTCTGTTTTTTTGCATCATGAAATCTTTTCATTAATGCTGGTATAACATGTGATTTTTCTGGATCAAAATGATCTCCGATACCGTATGTGTTTGTAGGCATAGGGACTACTATGTCCATATCATATTGTTTAGCAAAAGATTGTGCTGTAATAATTCCGTTAATTTTAGCAGCTGCATATGCAATGTTAGTAGGTTCTATTTTTCCATCTAAAAAAGAATCTTCATTTATTGGTTGTTTTGCAAATTTGGGATAAGTGCATGCTGATCCTGGGAAAATGATTTGTTTAACATTATTTTCATGTGAAGCATTGAAAATATTAGATTGCATTATGGTGTTTTCATATATGAATTTTGCAGGAAAGTCATTATTTGCTTTTATTCCTCCTACTATTGCTGCCAAATGAAAGACAATGTCAGGTTTGTGTAGTTTGAAATATTTATTTACATCTGACTGAATATTTAAATCTAGTTCTTTGCGAGTAGGGTGTAGGAGGTTTGCGTAATTTTCATCCTGAAGTTTTTTTAGGAGCCTTGATCCGATCATTCCCGTGCTTCCTAGAATTAGAATAGAGCTTTTTTTGTTGATTTTACTTATTTTTTTTTTATACATGTCTAGTGATCTTACTACTATAGTTACTTTGCCACCTAAAGGTTGGATAGTTAATATGGTATTAAAAATCAGTTTAGAGGTTGATACCAATTAAATCTATTAAAGAATGAAGATAAAAGAAAAGCTATATAAATCAATGCTTTTAATTAGGCGTTTTGAAGAAAAAATATCGGAAATATATCATACAGATGCTATAAAAAGCCCCGTTCATCTCTCCATTGGACAAGAAGCTGTTGCTACTGGTGTTTGTTTTGCGTTAGAGGAAGAAGATTATGTGTCCAATACTTATAGATGCCATGCAACGCATATTGCTAAGGGAGGAGACCTTAATAAAATGATGGCGGAGTTATATGGTAAAAAATCTGGATGCGCGGGAGGTAAAGCTGGTTCTATGCATTTAATTGAAATGGAAAAAGGTATTTTAGGAGCATCTGCAATCGTTGGTAGTACGATTCCGGTTGCTGTAGGGTATGCTTTAGCGCTTAAAAAAAATAATGAAAACAAAATTTTGGTATGTTTTTTTGGTGATGGGGCTACAGAGGAAGGTTGTTTTTCTGAAGCTCTTAATTTTGCGGCACTACATAAGTTGCCTATGATTTTTATATGTGAAAATAATGGGCTTGCAATACATAATCCAATTAGAAATAGATGGGCTAATTTAGATATTTGTAAAAGAGTATCAACATATGGAGTTGAGACAGTTAAAATTGAGAGTGGAGATGTAGAGGAAATCTATGATACTACTAAGAATGTTGTAGACTTTGTTAGAAGTAAAGGAAAAGGGCCGTATTTTATGGAAATTTCAACATATAGATATAAAGAGCATGTTGGGCCTTATGAAGATTTGAATGAGGAGTATAGGGATTTAAAGGAATATGAATATTGGAAAGAAAAGGATCAGGTTTTGAAATTGGAGAAAGAGTTGGATTCTGATGTTGTGGAGAGAATAAAAAATGAAGTTGAAAGTGAGATTCAGGCTTCGATAGAGTTTTCTGAAAATTCTGTTTTTCCTGAAGAAGAGGAGTTATATAATAATGTGTATGCATAAAGTGATTTTATGAAAGATATAGTAAATTCTGATAATAATAATTTAAGATTAATAAGATATGTGGATGCTTTAGCAGAAGCTCTTCATCAAGAGATGGAGCGTGATGAGAAAGTGTTTTTATTTGGTTTGGATGTTGATGATCATAAAGCTATACAAGGTTCTACTGCAGGATTGTTAGAAAAATTTGGACCAGAAAGAATATTTGGGACTCCGCTTTCTGAGGATGCAATGACCGGGGTTGCAATTGGAGCGGCAATGGCGGGTTATAGGCCAGTGCATGTGCATATTAGGATGGATTTTTTAACTTTATGTATGAACCAGTTAATTAATATGGCTGCTAAGGCGCATTACATGTATAATGGTGCGGTTAGAGTCCCTCTTGTAGTTCGTACAATGATTGGTCGTTCATGGGGGCAAGGTGCGCAGCATAGCCAGGCATTACATTCTTTATTTATGCATATACCGGGTTTGAAAGTTGTGGCCCCATCTAATCCTCATGATGCAAAGGGGTTGATGATTTCTGCTATAAGGGATGATAACCCTGTGATTTTTGTTGAGCATCGCCTGCTTTGCAATAATGAAGCATATGTCCCTCAAGATGATTTTGAGGTTCCTATTGGCAAAGCAAGAGTAGTTAAAGAAGGAGAGGATATTACGGTAGTTGCTATTTCTCACATGGTATTAGAGTCTTTACGGGCTGCTAATAAATTGGAAGAATATGATGTTAAGGTGGAGCTAATTGATCCTAGATCATTAAAGCCGTTAGATACTAAAACAATTTTAGATTCTGTTATTAAGACTAAAAAACTATTAGTGGTTGATAATGGATGGCTTTCTTGCGGTGCTGCTAGTGAAATTATTACTAAAATTACAGAAGAATTGCAAAAAGTAGGTGATTTATCAGGTTATAAATTTGCAAGATTAGGTTTTGCTGAAACTACTTGTCCTACTACGAGAAATTTGGAGAATATTTTTTATCCGAGTGGTAAGACCATTAGTGGAAAAATAATAGAGATGCTTGACATTAGAGATGTTAATGTAGAAAAATTGGATTTTCAGCAAACAGAAATAGAAGAATTCAAAGGCCCTTTCTAGCAAGCTTGAAGCTTGACGCGTTAGAGGTTAGGTTTGTGAGTTAGTAGAAAGTTTGTATGGGGCAGAGGGTAGGACTGTTGGAGTGTCTTTGGCCTTTGCTATTTTTTCCTTACTTACAGGAGGAGTATGGTAATCTACTAGGTTAGTTGGGATTTTTATGTGTGGGTGGTAGAGTGAATATAACTTATTAAAAAATAATTATGACAAAGAAAAGAGCTTTAATTACTGGAATTACAGGGATGGTAGGATCCCATTTGGCAGATTTTATTATTGAAAATACTGATTGGGAAATATACGGAATTTGTCGTTGGAGGAGTCCTCTTGATAATATTGATCATTTAATAAAAGATATAAATGATAAGAAAAGAGTTCATTTAATTTATGCGGATTTAAGAGATTATTTGTCTATTTATGAGGCAGTTGATGAAGTCAAGCCTGATTATGTATTTCATTTAGCTGCTCAAAGCTATCCGAAAACAAGTTTTTCTGCTCCTTTAGATACGCTAGAAACTAATGTTCAGGGTACCGCAAGAGTATTAGAAGCTGTTAGAAAGGTTAAGCCAGAGGCAGTAGTTCATATATGCGCTTCTTCTGAAGTGTTTGGAAGAGTTGCTAAAGAGAAATTGCCAATAGATGAGGAGTGTACTTTTCATCCGGCATCTCCGTATGCTATTTCAAAAGTAGGAACAGATTTGATTGGGAGATATTATGCCGAAGCGTATAATATGGTAGTAATGACTACTAGAATGTTTACTCATACTGGTCCAAGAAGGGGGGACGTATTTGCGGAAAGTACTTTTGCTAAACAAATAGCGATGATAGAAAAGGGTATTATTGATCCGGTAGTTAAAACTGGGAATTTGGATTCTCTTAGAACGTTTGCCGATGTGAGAGATGCAGTAAGGGCTTATTTTATTTTAGTTACTCATAATCCTAAGGCTGGTGAGTACTATAATATTGGTGGTACTTATACTTGCACTATTAAAGAGATGCTTGATTATTTGATTTCTATTTCAACTGCTAAAGATAAGATAACTGTAGAGACTGATCCAGAAAGGCTGCGCCCAATAGATGCTGATTTGCAGGTTCCAGATACTAGTAAATTTACTAAACATACAGGATGGAAGCCTGAGATTTCGTTTGAAAGAACAATGCAGGATTTACTGGATTATTGGAGAGATAGAGTGTCTAGTAATCAGAATTTCTTGGTTAGATAATAGTTAAATAAAATTGAATTTTAACAATTATCTTAGTATAAGGAGTTACCCTTGCACTAGCCAATTCCACATTGAATAATTTAGATTTCTGGTTTTGCAGTATAGTTATTAGTAATAAAAATAAGGATTTAGTATGTTAAACACAAAAGATTTTGCTCCTATTGAGCTTGCCGTAAAAGAGTATTGTGATAAAAATCATAACTTCAATTTTGATCCTAGTAATCCTGTAGTAAGGCTGCATGAGCCTACTTTTAGTAGCGCAGAAATTTCTGCTGCTCTTGTTCCAATGCTTACCACTTTTGTGACTATGGGTAAGGAAGTAAAGAAATTTGAGCGTCAATATGCAGATGAATTTGGTTATAAATATTCGGTGATGAATAATTCTGGTTCTTCAGCGAATTTATTAGCTGTTGCAGCGGTCGCAAATAAGAAAACAGAAAATAATTTAAAACCTGGAGATGAGGTGATAGTGCCTGCATTATCATGGTCCACAACAATATGGCCTATTATTCAGTTAGGGCTAATTCCAGTTTTTGTGGATTGCGATCCTGGAACTTATAATTTTGATTTAGAGAAGCTAGAAGCAGCTATTTCTGATAAAACAAAAGCGATTATGCTTGTGCATGTTTACGGTAATCCATGTGACATGGATGTTGTAACCACTATTGCTAATAAACATAATTTACAAATTATTGAAGATTCTTGTGAATCTATGGGTGCATATTACAAGGATAAGCCTGTTGGAAGTTTTGGTAGGGTTGCAACATTTAGTTTTTATTATTCGCACCATATCACTACTTTAGAAGGAGGTATTTGTGTTACAAATGATTATGAGTTAGCTGAAAATATGCGTATTTTAAGAGCTCATGGTTGGTCAAGAGAAGCAGAGCAGCATGACAAATATGTAGCGGAAAATAAAGAGATTGATCCGAGGTTTATATTTGTAAATTTAGGATATAATTTAAGGCCTACTGAAGTACAAGCTTGTATGGGGCAAATACAACTTCCTAAGTTAGCTGGTCTAGTTGATAAAAGAAGAGCTGCTCAGAAAGATCTGAGGACTAGGTTTAATAAATATTCTGATTTCTTTAATTTTCAGGAGGAAACACAAGGAGGTAGATCTAGTTGGTTTGGTTTTGGTTTTACATTAAAATCTTCTGCGCCATTTACTGTTAGTGAAATTACTGAATTTTTGCAAAATAAGAAAATAGAAACCCGTCCTATCATAGCAGGTAATGTTGCAGCCCACCCGGTTATGAAAGATTATGAGCATAGAGTTGCTGGTAGTTTAGATGCAGCAAATAATATTATGCGTAATGGATTTGCTATTGGTTGTCATCACGGTGTGTCTATTCAGGCAAGAGATTATATAGAGCAGGTATTTGCTGATTTCATGAAGGGAAAAGGAATATCACAGGCTGCATAGCTGTGTTTTATTTTAGTATAAAGAAATTTATTTAGATTAGTTATGACAAAAAAAATATTAATTTGTGGTGCTACAGGTTTTATAGGGCGTAATATGACCGAGTATTTTTCTCAAAAGGAAGGGTATGAAGTGCATGCAGTTAGGTTTAATAGGCCAGAATATGATATAAAGAATATAACTTGGCATCAGGCAGATTTAAGAGATCCTGGAAAGGTTGATGAATTAGTAAAAGGAGTTGATATAATTGTACAAGCAGCAGCTACAACTTCTGGGAGTAAGGATATAGTAACAAAGCCTTATATTCATGTTACAGATAATGCGGTAATGAATTCCTATTTATTTAGGTCGGCATTTGCTCATAAGGTAAAGCATGTGGTATTTTTTAGTTGTACTGTGATGTATCAATCAAGTGATGTTTTGCTAAAAGAAACAGATTTTGATGGTAATGAGGAGCTTCACCCTAGATATTTTGGTGTAGGTAACACTAAGCTGTATATAGAAAAGATGTGTGATTTTTTTTCACGTATAGGAGATACAAAATTTACAGCAATAAGGCATTCTAATATTTACGGTGCATATGATAAATATGATTTAGAAAGAAGTCATTTTTTTGGCGCAACAGTAACTAAAGTAATGACTGCTAAAGATAAAATTACTGTGTGGGGTACTGGAGAGGAAGAAAGAGATGTACTTCACGTTTCTGATCTAAATAAATTTGTAGATCTAGCTATAGAAAAACAATCACCAAAATATCGTTTATATAATTGCGGTTTGGGTAAAGCAAATAGTGTGATTGATATTATTAAGAAAATTGTCAAAGCTAGCGGTAAAAATCTTAAAATTGAGCATGATACATCAATGCCTACAATAAAAACTAGTCTGGCGTTAGACTGCTCATTGGCAAAAGAAGAGCTAGGATGGGAACCTCAAACTTCTTTGGAAGATGGCATAGACCAAACATTATCCTGGTGGAAAGGAAATATTGATCAAAATACTTTGACTATAAAAGTATCTTAATGACAAGTAATTTTCTTGTTTCTTCTTGTAATGCTTTATGTCTCTTCTGCAAAATATGAGATTCTGGATAGGGAGAAAGTGGTAAAGTGGAGTGTCTCAAGTTAGCTATTTTTTTAGTTTATAAAATTTCATCTACTTTCCACTAAATTTAGTAATTATTTTGCTAAATTTCCCATAAACCTTCTTGATTTACGGGGTTTTTTAATAA
>Ga0066825_10000347_pt1 | contig 15156 bp, 16 predicted proteins | sample ETNtaG_6_FD_65608 | JGI IMG/M metagenome (GOLD analysis project Ga0066825, IMG submission 65608) | Marine microbial and viral communities from oxygen minimum zone, Eastern Pacific Ocean - ETNP201306SV45 | ecosystem: Environmental > Aquatic > Marine > Oceanic | place: Pacific Ocean: Eastern...
AGGCAAGGCAAAGGTAGTGTCATTGAGTTTGAAAATAAGATTATAGAAGAAAGGAAGTTTTCCAAGTTCGTAGGATGGTTTAGATCGAATATTTCCTCTTAGTGAAGGAGTGTCATCAGATAAAACAAACCCTTCATGTGGGAGTACATAGGGTCCCCATTTTGTAATATCAAGTTCCGACATACTGAAATTAATGTTGTATTGGTTGTGTTTGATATTATACTCGCCGGATACTTTAAGTGGAGATGCCGTACTTTCTATTGTTCCAAGTAGTGACAGGATAGCTGTGTTATTTTTTAATTCTATTTTTCCTGTTAGATGACCAAGCTTTTCTTCAAACGGCGAATCAAGAGACTCTCCAGGTTTCCATCCTTTATGGTCTCTATAAATGACATTTAAGTTCTCTACGTCGATGGTTCCAGATAAGACTGGTGGTCTTGGGATAATCGTTTTTCTTTTATCAGATCCAGATTCACCAAACTCCCATTTTCCTTTTTTGTTTCGCTGAACAACGAGTGTCATATTTCCAATTTGCATATTTTCAATAGCGCTAGGAATGTAGCCTGCGTAACGAATGAATTTTAAGGGATTGTATTCGAGATTTATCTTATCTACATTCATGAGAATGTCGTCTGATTTTGGGTCTTTAATGACGATGTTTTTAAAGGAAATATTAGAAATCATATTTCCATCTATTGAGCCGATTTCGATGTTTTGTTTGAAACGGTTTTTTAAGTCGGTAGAAATGAACCGTTTAAGTGTCTCTTGGGGAATGTTAGAGCTAAGAAGTACAACTGATGCTACTGAGCCTACAACAAGCGTTCCCCCAAGGAATAACCCTATTCCTTTTAATACCTTTAGAAGGGAGGAGCTAATGTAGAACATAATAAGTTAAGTCGTTACCCACTGCATTTGGTGCAAAACAGCATAGAACTTCCTCATAACTATGTTTTGGAGATAATGAGGTGTTGTTGGTGTATAAAAATTAATAAGGTCGAGGCTGCGAAAGCCCTCTTTAGCATGGTTAGTATCTATAGGTTCATCAGCCATGCCGTTACCGAGGCAGATGATATGTTTAAACATACACGAAAGTGTAGCTTATTACTGTGGATTTGTCATTGATTCTTCAGTGTAATCAGTTAGTGCAAGTTGAGTTTGGATATAGTCCTGAATATAAGGCTTAACAGGTTGAAGTAATAGGGACTTATGAACAACGGATACATTAAAGAAAACTAAAGGAACAATGATTGGAAGTGCGATAAAAGCACCTTTAGCTGTTCCTAGTATCATTCCGCCAATTCTATTTACTAATCCAAAGCCTGTAACAAAAATAACACTGTTTACAAGTTTGCTCAGTAGTGAAATGCCTATATATAAAATACCCCAAATTGAACAAAAGCTAATGAGCGAGGCGTAGAGATGAGGTAGTGCTGTTAGCTGTTCAATTACACCAGCTAAAACGTCATAGTGACGAAGGCCCAACATAAATCCACCAAATATTGCGAGGATTTCAAAGACTATTCTTGCAAAGCCTCTTTTTAAACCCATAAATGCATGGAAGAGTAAAATTGCAACAATGCCGTAATCTAATGTAGTCACACCCATAATTTTCCCTTTAGAATGAAAATTTAAACATTCAAAGGACTTATCGGGTTACGGAGAAATAAAGTTGTATGGTATTTTTCTGTTTGGTTAACTTATATGTTTGCTAACAAAGCGGTGCATTCTATCTAACGCCTCAGAAAGTTGGTTAATATCGGTTGCATAACAGCATCTAACATAACCTTCTCCGCCTTGTCCGAATACATTGCCAGGTACAACAGCAACTTTTTCTTCTTTTAAAAACTGAATTGCAAACTCTTCAGAGGTAAGTCTAGTAGGTGCGATGTTAATAAACCCGTAGAAAGCACCGTTTGCAGGAGCACAGGAAAGTCCCATTTTCTTCACCTTATTTACCAAAAGGTTTCTACGTGTGTGGTAAGAGTCTTTCATAGTAGTGACTTCTTCTTCACAAAGCAGTGCTGTTTCTGCAGCGGTTTGAGACATAATAGGTGCACATAAAGCCGAGTATTGATGTATTTTTAAAGCTAAAGACACAAGTGCTTCAGGAGCAGCAATATAACCTAATCGCCATCCAGTCATCGCAAAGGCTTTTGAAAAGCCACTTAAGATAATGACGCGATCTTTAATGTCATGAAAAGATGCCATTGATGTGTAGTCTTTATCGTATGTGAGCTCAGCATATATTTCATCTGAAATAACCCAAAAGTTATGCTCTTTTGCTAAAGCAGCTATTTCTCGAAGAGTTTCTTTTTGAATGACAGTTCCTGTTGGGTTGTTTGGGGAACATAAAATGAGCGCTTTTGTTTTGTTTGTAATTGCACGTTTGATATCTTCTGGTTTTGGAATGAAGTCACTAGTGCTCGTATCTATGGAGATCATCTTCCCGCCTGCAACCTCAATTAGAGGTTTGTAACATACATAATTTGGTTCAGGTAAAATAACTTCGTCTCCATCATTTAGAAGAGACCTTAAGCAGATATCAACGGCTTCTGATACCCCGTTGGTGACGAGGAGCTCAGTTTCTGAATTATAGGAGGCATTAAATTGCTTTTTCAGATACGCTGCAATTGATGAACGTAATGAATCGAGGCCCTTGTTCGATGTATAGGATGTTTGCCCTGTTTCGATAGACCGTATAGCAGACTGGCGAATACGCCAAGGGGTAGGGAAATCTGGCTCTCCAACGCCAAGCGAGATGATGTCATCGGCCCCTATTACAAGCTCGAAAAAGCGGCGAATGCCGGAGGATTCGATGCTTTCAACTTTTTTTGAAAACTCTAAGCTCATGGCGATACCGCGAGTCTATTTTCTTGTTGTGGTTCGTCTAATTTAACACCTAATTTTTTATACGTGTTTAAAATAACGTGAGTGGCAGTCTTTTGAACGTTTTCAATTGAGGCAAGATCAGAAACAAAATTTGATACTTCTTTCAGGTTATTTCCTTCTACAACAACTAAAAAGTCGTAGTGGCCAGATACTAAATGAAGGTCTACAACATGTTCATGTTCTACAATTCGTTTTGCTATTGAGTGATAGCCCAGTTTTTGTTCAGGTTGAACACAGAGCTCGATTAAGGCTTTAATCTTTTGAGGAAAGGCAATTTCGTCGTTGATAACGGTTGTGTATTGTACGATTTCCCCTGAGTCTTCGAGTTCAGAAAGTTGTTTAAAAACGTCGTCTTCTGAAAGTGAAAGAGCTGCAGATAGATCTGTGATGCTAATCCGTGAGTTTTTCTTAATTAAACTTAAAAGTGTTTTTTTTGTATCCATTTGATCTTAGATAGTAGTACGATTTTGGGTTCAAATTCAATACTTTATCCTTAGAAGGGGATGAAGGGAATGTTTTTTAGAATGGACTATTTGTATAAAGAGTCGAATTCTCTTTCAGCAAATGTATCTGTCATGCCTGCAATGTAGTCGGCCACAACGCGCTCTAAAAGCACGCCATTTCGAATGAGCTCTTGTTGCTTAATAGGTAGTGTTTTTGTGTCTTCTGTGAAAGCAGAAAATAGTTTCTGGATAATCATCTGACCTTTTTTATTCATTTTGTAGACATCTGGATGTTGATAAAAGCGTGTAAATAGAAAGCGACGTAATTCCAAATTTTTATCGTGAAGCTCAGAACTAAACTTTGCTATTGGACCAGATGTTTCTTGTACATCTTCGAGTGTGTTTATGCCAAGTGATGAGATATTCTCTTGAGTCGTTTTAACAAGATCGTTGATAAACCAAGAAATTAAAATACTGTTTGTCATATGATGACGTTCTTTTGTTGAAAGGTTTGTATATCTTCTTAAAGCTTCTTCTTGAGCCTCTTTATACAGGGTTACATTTTCAATGAGTTCTGATTCTACAAGAATGCCAGATAAAAACCCGTCATCGATATCGTGGTTGTTGTATGCGATTTCATCTGCAAGATTCACAGATTGGGCTTCAACACTTTTAAATGTTGCAGAAGGCGCACTGTTATTTTTTGATTTATGCTTTAGTAAGCCTTGTCGTACTTCGAATGATAGATTTAAACCAGGGAATGATGGATACTTTTGCTCTAACTCGGTTACAATGCGGTAGCTTTGGACGTTATGTTCAAACCCTTTGTGTTCTGTCATGAGCTCGTTTAAAGTACGTTCTCCTGAATGACCAAAGGGTGTATGTCCAAGATCATGAGCAAGTGCAATAACTTCACAGAGATCTTCGTTTAGGTTTAATAATTTCGCCAGGTGGCGAGAAATTTGAGCGACTTCAAGAGTATGTGTTAATCGAGATCTATAGTGGTCTGATACCGTAACAATAAAGACTTGCGTTTTATGCTTTAGTCTACGAAACGATTTTGAATGTACGACTCTATCACGATCACGTTGAAAGAAGGTGCGAGTCTGAGATAGAGGTTCAGAATGCGCTTGGCCTCGTGAATCGCAGCTTTTGACTGCGAACGAGGCCAAGGTTTCACGTTCTCTTTGTTCGAAAACGTTTCTCATTACCCAAGTTGGTAACGAACGAATTCTGTAATAGTTACTCCGTTAGAAAGAAGATCTTTAATGGCTTTCTTGTCGTCTTTAACAAAAGCTTGTTCAAGTAAACAGTTCTCTTTGTAGTACTTGTTGATTTTACCCATAACAATTTTCTCTACAACGTCAGCTGGTTTGCCTTCGTTTTCTGCTTGAGTTTTAAGAATGTTTTTCTCGTTCTCAAGGTCAGCTTCAGAAACTTGCTCTTTGTTTAAGAAAAGTGGGTTAACAGCTGTAGTATGCATTGCGATATCTTTAGCTGTTTCTTCTTCTGTGTTTCCAGTGAATGCGATTACAGTAGCAATTTTACCTGTCATGTGAGTGTAGCTCGCTACATACTCTCCAGAGATAAGTTTGAATTGCTTAACTTTGATGTTTTCACCAAGTTTAAGTACGTACTCACCTGTTAGCTCAGAAAGGTTTTTACCATCGATGCTAGATGCTTCTAGTGCTTCTAGTGTTTCGATGTTTTGATCTAGAATCGTAGATGCGATTTTTTGACCAAAAGCTACGAAGTCGTCGTTGTTTGCTACGAAGTCTGTTTCGCAGTTAACTTCAAGAATAACAGCTTGTTTTTTATCAGCTGATTCAGCAACTGTTACTTTACCTTCATTTGTAGAACGGTCCGCTTTCTTAGCTGCTTTTGAAAGTCCTTTTTCACGTAAGTATTGAATAGATTGATCTAAATCGCCGTTGTTTTCTGCTAGAGCTTTTTTGCACTCCATTAAGCCAACGCCTGTTCTTTCTCTTAATTCTTTAACTTGAGAAGCTGTGATAGTTGCCATTATGCGTCTCCCTCTTTATTTTCTGCTTGTGCAGCTTGCGATGCTTCGTTGATTGCTTTGCCTCGTCCATCAAGGATAGCTTTAGATACGATGCTACATAGTAGTTTTACCGCTCTGATTGCATCATCGTTAGCAGGGATTGGGTATGTTACTTCAGTTGGGTCAGCGTTAGTATCAACAACACCTACAATTGGAATTCCTAATTTTGTTGCTTCTTTAATTGCAAGTTGTTCTTTTTTTGTATCAACTACAAAAAGAAGTGAAGGAAGTTGTTTCATGTCTTTAATACCTGATAAGTAGTATTCAAGACGTGCAACGCGCTTGTTGATTTTTGACGCTTCTTTTTTAGATAATGCGTCGAATGTTCCATCTTCTTTCATTCTTTCGTATTTACGAAGTTTGTTGATGCTCATTCTAATTGTTTGGTTGTTAGTTAATGTTCCGCCTAACCATCTATGGTTAATATATGGCATGTCACATTTCTTAGCTTCAGCTTCGATAGATTCTTGAGCTTGTTTTTTTGTCCCAACAAATAGAACTGTACCGTTCTTTTGAGCAACATTGCGGATGATTTTATAAGTATCTTTGATAAGTTTGATTGTTTGTTGAAGGTCAATTACGTGAATACCGTTACGTGACGTAAAGATATATTTTCTCATTCTTGGGTTCCAACGCTTTGTTTGGTGACCAAAGTGAACACCACATTCAAGAAGTTGGCGCATAGAAACGATTTCGTCGTTGCGTTCCTCTTCTGATGTATTCTTTTGCTTTGTTTCAGCAGTTGCTTCTGTCATGGATTTCCTCCGATTCAAGAGTGCTATTTAAGGTAGCTCTTTAAGTGTTTTATTTGCCTGCAAGGCAGGTCGCGATATTACAGTCTATATATATTAGGGTCAAGATCTAAAAAATCAGTAGCGGATTAAAAATAGGAGTGATAAAATTTCGACTGGGAAAAAATCATGTCTAAACCATTAGTACTCGTTGTTGAACCTGATCATAAAACACCGTCATTGGGGCCTTTATTGAAAGAGGATTATGACGTTACGGTAGTGAATACGGGTAATGATGCGCTACATGTTTTTGAAAAGAACCATTTGAAGATTCGTTTGGTTCTTATGGAGATAGTTCTGCCAGACGTTTCGGGCATGTATGTCTTAAGACGTCTAAGAGAGATTAGTACTCTTCCAGAGATAATAGTGTGTTCTGGTCGCGAAGATATTGATTTGGCAGTTAGCGCTATGAAGGAAGGTGCTTATGACTATGTTATTACGCCAACGGATAGTGTTCATTTAACGCAGATTGTATCTCAAGCTATTAATAGTTCAGATTTCGTAGCGCGTATGCAAAAAAGTCAAAAGTCTATTTTTGATTTTATTGAAAGTGATATGAAAATTTCGGCAGTAAATACTCTGGGATCTCACCAAGATACATTTTTAAAGTCGTTTGTTGCAGAAGATATTGTGAGTTTATTTCCTGGTCCAAATTCCGAAGAAGATTTAGAAGACCCTGAAGATTTTAAGGCGTCTATGATAGTCCGTTTAGAAAAGTCGTTAGAGTCTTTTCCAAAAGCTAAGGTTTTGGTTATTGAAGACGAAGATTTATATAGGACTATGATTGCAAAGTTCCTTTCAGAAAAATATGACGTGATTACAGCGCGTGATGCTCAAGAGGCGATTGCTATGTGTGACCATCATGACAGAATCGAAGTTATTTTAACTGATATGGTTTTGCCAGATGTGTCTGGGCCAAACTTAGTTCCTGTTCTTAAAAAGAAACACCCGACTTCGGAGATTATAGTTTTAACAGCCTTTGAAAGAATCGATAAAGCCGTTCAGGCTATTCGTGGTGGGGCTTCAGATTATTTAAATAAGCCAGTATTAAAAGAACAGCTTTTAGACACTATTCATAAAGCGTTTGAGCGACGTTATTTTCAATCTATTTTGCCAGAAATTAAGCGTCAAATTGTAGAGAGTAAACTTTCGGATTCATCTAAATATATATTGTTAGAAAACTTAAGTGGATCAAGAAAACGGCAAGGACGTTCAGTTTCTATGTTAGATATTTATGCCTTTTTCCCAGAATTAAGAAATACATTTATTCCTGAAGGACTGACATTACCAATGAGAATTCAAAATGGTTTAGAAGTATTTGTAAAAGACTTAAAAGAAAAGTTATCTCAACTTAATACAGCAGTATGATGGATATTGAACTCTTGTATTGGCATTGGGTTGTATTTGGATTAGTCCTTTTAGCTATCGAGATTTTGTTGCCAACATTTACTCTTTTTTGGTTTGGGTGTGGCGCTCTTGTTGTTGGTATTACGTTAATCTTTGCTCCTAATTTATATACAGAAGAGCAGTTTATTCTATGGGGCGTTTTGTCATCGATATTTACTATTGCCTGGTTTGTATTTTTAAAGCCTAAGTTTAAGGACAGAACAAAAGCTGGTTTAACTAGAGAGGCTGTTGTTGGTCAGATTGGCATTGTTATTGAGCCGCCTTCATCAGGCAAGAAGGGAACAGTACGATTTACAGTTCCTGTTTTAGGCGATGAAGAATGGCAGTTTGTTGCAGATGATACCCTTGAAAAAGGTGAAAAAGTATCTGTGGTAGATGTACTTGGGAATACATTTAAAGTTCAAAAAATGGAGGAGAATAATGTCTGATTTTTTTATGTTTCCAATTTTAGTGGTGTTTGTATTTTTTGTGGTGTCTCGAGGGGTTAAAATTGTTCCTCAGGGATATAAGTTTGTTGTACAGCGCTTAGGGAAGTACTTTGTAACTCTAGGTCCAGGTATGCACTTTATTATCCCTTTTGTAGATTCGGTTTCTTATAAAGTTACAACTAAAGATATTGTTTTGGATATTCCGTCTCAAGAAGTTATTACTCGGGATAATGCCGTAATTATTGCTAATGCGGTTGCCTACATTAATATCCTTTCTCCTGAGAAAGCGGTGTATGGCGTTGAGAATTATGTGCTAGCAATTCAAAACCTTGTGCAAACGTCCCTTCGTTCGATTGTTGGTGAGATGGATCTGGATGATGCGCTTTCGTCTCGGGATACAATAAAAGCAAAGTTGAAAGGTGCGATATCTGATGATATTTCAGACTGGGGTATCACATTAAAGACAGTAGAAATTCAGGATATTAATCCGTCTACGACGATGCAACAGGCGATGGAAGAGCAAGCTGCTGCAGAACGTGAAAGACGTGCAACAGTAACGCGTGCAGATGGGGAAAAGGAAGCAGCTATTTTAGAAGCCGATGGCCGATTAGAGGCGTCTCGACGAGATGCAGAAGCAAAGGTAGTTTTAGCTAATGCGAATAAAGAAGCTATTCAGCATGTGAAAGAGGCAATTCAACAAGAGGAGCTTCCTGCTTTGTTTTTATTAGGTGAAAAATATATTGATGCTGTGAAATCTGTTTCTAGTTCTAATAATTCAAAGATAGTGATGCTTCCTGCAGACTTACCTAAAGCCATTCAGGGTATTTTGAAGTCTTAGAAGTTTAGAGAAATAGAAAAGTAGTTGTAGTTATCAAACTCTGGGTGAGCAGAGGCTTCGTATCCATACTTGAAGTCTACGCCTTCAACAGATAACCCTACGCCTAGTGTCGTAGAAGATTCTACATCGCATATTGCAAAGTATTCTTTATAGCCACCATATAGCTTTAAAATGGTAGCCAGCTTGGACGAAATGCAATGCCAGCTGCTTTAAGAGGCGATTTTCTAAGTCTCTCTTTTTTTAATTGAGCTATGACGTCAATGTCTCTAAATTCATATTTTGCACCTAATAATAGCTGAATTGGAAAATTTTCTGTGGCATCATTTGTGTATTCTTTTTGAAGGTTTATGAATACATTTTTTGCAGTTGCTGATAGTGTCCAAGGATAAAATTCCCAAAGTAATTCAACATCTGCGTTAAGGCCGCTTCCTCTTAGATCGTCCATTCGGCTATTAAAATAATTTGCTGTGAATCCTATATGAAGATTCTCTTTTATGTCGAATTGGTAGGTGATTTTTGCTAGGTAATCTAGGTAATCAAAGTATCGAATAGCGTAGTAGCGATTTTGTCCGTCTACTTCTCGTTCTGCAGTTTAAGGGATTCCTCCAACACTTGCTGACATATATCCAACTCCGAATTGTCCATATTTCGTTCGTGTTGCGTAAGAGAGGTTGATATACGTTACTTCATCAATAATTTTTGATGTAAAGGCAGATATCGAATGATTTTTAATTTTTGCTAAGCTCGCAGGGTTTTCGAAAACTGCATTGGATGTCCATGTGAACCCTTCAACTCCTCCAAGTGCGATCATTCGAGCGGATGAGCCCAAATCGGTAATGAGTAATTCGTCTGCATCTCTTGCATAGGACCAGGAGCAAAATGATAGAAAGACGGAAAAGGCTAGTATGGTTTTTCTCATGGTGTTACCGCCATTTTTCCTTTTCCAAGAGTTTTTCCGTCATGTTTAATTACGTAAAAGTAGACAGTGGAAGGAAGTGGGAACTCATCAACTTGAGCGCTTCCAAATGGAACCTGATTGTAGTGACCTCCGCCGATGCCGCCTTCGTCTCCTGCTTCTATAAAGGTTCTCCATATTCGTTGTCCTCGAATATTGTAGAGCTCAATTTCAATGTCTAAGTCTAGGCTAAGCTCGTATCCTATTGTTGTTCCTTCAGACATTCTGAATGGATTTGGGAAGTTGAACACGTCTCCTATAATTGCAGGTTCAGATGTTGTTTGAGGCTTTACTAGATTAGAGCCTGCTGCCATTGGCGTGATTTTTCCTTGGAAATAATTGATTTTTGAGTAAGCCGTACTGGATAGGGTTTGCTCTGGTAGGGAGTTTGTTCTAAGTACAGAGGCATGCCGCTTGGTAAAGCTGCCAAAAGACGCTTTGTCTGCTTTGAGTGTGGCTAGGATGCCCGTACTAGTTACTAAAAGTGCCGCGATGACTGCGACGAAAATATTCATTTTTATGTGTCCCCCAGGTGACAAACATTGTTTAGATTAATATCGTGGTTCTTTGAGTATAAATTACATCGATATTACTGGTATATTTGAATGTAAAAAATATATGACTATGGTATAGTTTCTTCTAAGTTTTTTTTATTTGATTGATTTAGGAGAAAAATGAATGTCATCTACAGAAGTTTTAGACTACAAAGTTAAGGATATCTCTCTAGCCGATTTTGGGCGTAAAGAGATCGAAATTGCAGAAAAAGAAATGCCAGGACTAATGGCGTTACGTGAAAAGTATGGTGCATCTCAGCCTTTGGCAGGAGTTAAGATTTCAGGGTCTTTGCACATGACAATTCAGACTGCTGTTTTAATAGAAACATTAACAGCATTAGGTGCAAATGTGAGATGGGCATCATGTAATATTTATTCAACTCAAGACCATGCGGCGGCGGCCATTGCCGTGACTGGAGTTCCAGTATTTGCATGGAAAGGTGAAACACTTGAGGAGTACTGGTGGTGTACACAGCAGGCTCTTTTGTTTCCAGACGGATCTGGCCCAGACATGATTGTTGATGATGGTGGAGACGCAACCCTGTACGTTCATAGAGGTGCAGATGCAGAAAATGATGCTTCGATTTTGGATGAACCTACAGATAATAAAGAACTCCAGATTGTTAACGCAATGTTAAAAGAAAGCATTTCAGAAAATACGTCTCGTTGGACGTCGATTGCTAATGGAATTAAAGGGGTGTCTGAAGAAACAACTACAGGTGTTCACCGTTTGTATTATATGGCAGAGAAGGGCCAACTTCGTTTCCCAGCTATTAATGTAAATGACTCTGTAACAAAGTCGAAATTCGATAACCTTTATGGATGTAAAGAGTCACTAGCCGACGGTATTAAAAGAGCTACAGATGTTATGGTTGCTGGAAAAGTGATTGTGGTATGTGGTTATGGAGATGTTGGTAAAGGCTGTGCTCAATCTATGAAATCGTTTGGTGCACGTGTTCTTGTTACTGAGATTGATCCGATTTGTGCGCTTCAAGCAGCGATGGAAGGGTTTGAAGTAACAACTGTAGAGGCTGCTTTAGCTGAAGGGGATATTTTTGTTACTACTACTGGTAATAAAGATGTTCTAACTCTTGATCATATGAAGGGCATGAAAGACCAGGCTATCGTATGTAATATCGGGCACTTTGATAATGAAATTCAAGTAGAAGCGTTAGAAGCTTATACTGGAATTAAAAAAGTGAATATCAAGCCTCAGGTAGATCGTTTTGAGTTTCCAGAAGGACATAGTATTTATTTGTTAGCAGAAGGAAGATTGGTGAATCTAGGATGTGCGACTGGGCATTCTTCATTCGTTATGAGTACATCGTTTACGAATCAAGTCGTAGCGCAATTGGAGCTTTGGGCTAATAACTATGAAGTAGGTGTTTTTACATTGCCAAAACATTTAGATGAGGAAGTTGCACGACTTCATCTGGATAAGCTTGGTGTGAAGCTTACTCAACTATCGCAAGATCAAGCTGACTATATTGGGGTATCAGTTGATGGCCCATATAAGCCAGAGCATTATCGATATTAAATAGTTTTCAAGATACTGATTACAGTGTCTTGATATTTTTCAGGCTCTTCTAAGTGAGGGCAATGAGCTGAATTAGGAAATTGGAAAAGCTGCTTTTTAGGTGCCGAGATATCTGAAAAGTAGCTTTTTCCGATTTCGGATACCACAGTGTAGTCGTGTTCTCCTAACATAAAATAGATAGGGATATCGTAGTGAGTCATCTTAGATGTGTTTGTCATAAGGATTTCTCCGAATAAACCTTGGACACTTTTTTGGTACCCCAACATGTAATTCTTTTTATCGTCTTCTGAAAAATAATCGAACTTATTTACGTGTTCTTGTGTAAACGCACTATATTCATCATTGTTTTTATTGAATAGAATTCCTCCAAAATCATGCAGTACTTTTCGTTTAAGTCCCCAGTGTTCAGGCTTTTTATAAGGAGGGTTTCCTATAGCTACTAGTTGTTGATGAAGTTCGAATAAATTGTGCTCTTTTGTTTGCTTAAGCAAGAATTCGTAGGAAAGTTGTTCTGAAGCTAGTGTGTTAACTATTTGGCTTATGCTAATAAAGGCGTGAAGAAGAGTAGGATCTTGTTGCGCTACTTTTGAACCTACTAATGCACCCCAAGAGTGTCCTACAAGAACAATTTTTTCTTTGTTGAACTTTTTTTGTAAGTGGCGAATAACATGTAGTGTGTCTTCTACATACGTATTAATTGTTAGAGATTCGAAATTTGTGTTTGGAAATGATTTTCCAGCGCCACGCTGATCCCAATGCACAATAGTGGCGTGTTTGTTTAGTTTTGAGCTAAAGAGGTCTTTGTAGGGTGCTTCCGAAAGACCAGGTCCCCAATGTAAAAATAAGAGTAAGGGATTTTCTTTTGACGACGAATCAACGTAAAGATGTTGGGTTGTTCCATTTACATCAATTGAATATTGTTCAGTTTTTTGTGTTTTGGATAAAAATAAAACTACACTAGTTAGGAGTATTAAAAAAAAGATTGTATAACGTTTCATTTTTTCATTTTTAGCATATAAAAAAGGTCTAATAAAGTTAAATTTGTATTCAGTTTTTAGGTTTGTATGATATAATTATCCTGTTTGCTTTTTTAAATTTGCTGCAAGTCAATCATGAAATATAAAATAATCGCTGCTAATCATTCGTTGTTAGAAACGGAAGAGTATAATCGTCAGAATGCTATTAATTGGGGTCTTGATGGATCTGATGCCCTAGGCTTGGAGTCTAAGACGACTAGTATTCTGCGTGACACTATTGGTGCTATGGATAGTCTCAAGAAAGAAAATGAACCTGAAGTTGCTAGACGGAAAGCCTTGGAAAAGTACCCAGAAATAGTAACAGCTTGTTCTACTTCTGATACACCTAGGTCGTTGTTAGGGATAGTGCAGTCTATAGCATTTGCAATGGTCTTTAAGAATGTTCCAGTAACTAGGACCTTTGCAACTCAATCTGTAGATTTTACGAAAAACCTTAATTCTTCTGAATCGTTACGTGCACTTAGAGATTTAAAGCCAGGAACTCATTTTGATGTTATGCCTGGTGTAAGTATCGATGTATCTGAAGAAGGTACGATTCGTGTGGAACAAGCAGAAATGGAAATGCCAATACATGCTGAGTTTTATGGTTTATCTCCAGAAGCAGTGGGAGGCTTTCACAGATTTTCTTGTGCGCTTGATACACACCATCCTCTACATGCATTAAGCGTTCCTGTTAAGTTTAATTCATACGTCTCTGATCCTATTTCAGATATGGTAGCTACCTTAAATAAAGAAAGAATTATTTGTGATTCGCCAGAACAGTACAGACGAACTTTTTATGAAAGTCTTGATAAGTATTTTGAATATAAAAGCAGAGAAAATAATCATAAAAATATAAGATCTTTTTTTGAAAAGTTTGGATGTGATGAAAGTACTTGGTACAAAGCGGCTCAGTTTAGGGTTTTTAATGGAAAACTTTCTGTGAATTTACCACAAGATAGTTATTTTGATACTGCCACGAATTGTACAAGGCCTTTGCCAAGCCCTTCTGGGAACAATATACATATTTTTGGAAATTCGGTAGGCGGAGAAATTGGCGTAGCTCAAGCTGCAAAAGGGAGGTTTGCTTCAAAAGGTGGGTCGATTTGGTTTTATGATAAAAAGCCGCAGAACCTTACAAATGCAAATAGAATGACGACAGAGTCTACTTCTATTGGTACTGAAAAAGCCTTGATACGAATGTGTCAAGTTAATAACGCTCTCCCATATCAGGCTATGGGTGCAGACACAGAAGGATTTACATTTGGAAAGTATTTAGAACATGTGCTTGTCCCACTTTTTCGAGGTGGCGCAAGGCAGTTTGTATTTAATGAAATGGATGACTCTGCCGCAAGATCTGTATTGCAACTGGCTACTGGAGCAGCGACTCAAGCATATTATTTAGTTACAGGGAAGTCGTTGCCTCTTTATGAAATAGGGGTTGCAGATAATACAGGGCCTTCTCCTAGTGGATTTCCGATGACATATATTATGTTCCCAGAGGACTATGTAATGGCAATGGAACAGAGCATAGACAAAAGCATAGACAAAAGCATAGAACAAAGTATGGATCAAAGGGCAGAAATATCTCCAGATAGGGCAAGGTTATATAATCCATCCCTATTATCATTAGTAAAAGCAACAGGCTGGACAAATGTAGCAGATGGTAATTTCGATAAAGTACAATTGCTTCTAGATTCAGTGGGAGGAATAGACAACCTTTCACCAGAGTTGAAAACCTCTGTTCGAAACAAAGATCCACTTTGTCAGCCTCCTGAAACTGTGATGAATGCTGGAGGAAGATCTATTGCTTTTATGAGGATTCTTATTGAGCATTTAAATAGGATTCGGGATGAGAAAGATCCATACAAAAAGGCTGCGTTGAGATTAAAGCTTTCATCGAGTTATACCTTTGATGGACCATTGGGAGAGCTTAAAACACTTGGTCTGTTAAAAGCAACTCTTTCAAGAACGTATCTTGTTTCAGAGGCTAAAGATCCTGCAAATACACTTTCATTTTTTAGTGGTGAAAAGCGAGACTCGCTCTTGTCGATAAGTTCCTGTGGCATCACCAAGATCGACTAATCAAGTGGACTCTCGTAATCGTGCAGGTTCTGATGGAAGTAACAGAAAAGATCGTGAATCATTTTTTCCAGATATTGTGCCTAATCAGAGAGGTTATGATTCTATTTCAGGGAGAACTAGTATAGCGACTATTCGAGAATCGCACCCTGAG
>Ga0066825_10000348_pt1 | contig 15125 bp, 13 predicted proteins | sample ETNtaG_6_FD_65608 | JGI IMG/M metagenome (GOLD analysis project Ga0066825, IMG submission 65608) | Marine microbial and viral communities from oxygen minimum zone, Eastern Pacific Ocean - ETNP201306SV45 | ecosystem: Environmental > Aquatic > Marine > Oceanic | place: Pacific Ocean: Eastern...
GTTTGCTAGGCTCAAGGAAAACAAGCGTTTGGCCATGAGATATGAAAAGTCAGATTTACTGTTTTTAGCATTTATTGCGCTAGCTGCTATAAAAATGAACCTTTGTTAACAGTGCCTAATCTGATTGGTTATTAATTATTAAAATTTTTATGCACCACATAGTTACTATTGTACATTCATTGTGTAGAGAGGTCAATGGGTTATAGTTAAAAATATATATGTGCATAGCATCCTACCGAAGTTGATGATTTACTGCATGTTACTGTTGTATCAGATAATCCAGTAGAAATGATTACATTCCCATTTGAAAAATTCCCATTGTCGATCTTTCTATCAATTCGATATCCAGTTACACCTGTAAATGCTGGGGAATATGGTTTTCCTACATTGCTTGAGTTGCTTCCTTCGTATCTTGTCCCCATGAGTATTTTTATTGGGGTAACCCCGTTATCTTTACCCCAGAAGGCATAATATCCTTTTTTTTCTAGTTCGAAGAAAGGGGTATTATTTTGGTTAATTGAAATGTATTTTGTCTCTGATGAATTAGGAGAAGATTCAAAATCTCCTTTATATGTTTTTGCAAGAGATAGATGTAAGTATACATATACATGTTCCCCTACTTTTCCATCAGCAGCATACATACTCCCTATAATGCCATTTCCATCTCCATTACATGTGAGCTGGCTAAAGGTGGCATGATTTGTGCAGGAGCTACTACTAAAAAAATTTGAGGCTTTTGCAAAATCTCCGGGTAATGCTTCGTATATTCCTTCGAAAGTATTAATAGAGGTTTTTATTTTTTCTAATTCTGAAATTACCTTATTAATTTTACTTGAGAAAAGCAGTCTTGATCCACCTGAAATACCAGCAATTAATAATGCTACGATGGTAATCACTATTGACATTTCAACTAGGGTAAATGCTGTTTTTTGTTTAGTGATCATTTTGTACCAATGGATTAATAGTAATTAATAGTATCAAGATTCATTTTTAAAACAAAATTTTCTATACAGTTTTTCGTCATAGATTTATTTAAACTCATTTGAACAATACTAAATCCCATTTAAAAAGCGCTTTTAAAATGGGAGCGTTCAATTACCGCGCATGCTACGTTCCACGGTAAATATAGCATACTATATTTACTAATACCAATACAAAATTTATTTATAGTATTAAAGATGAGAATTGGTATTAGCTATGGCTAGTCCTGCATTTCTTTAAATAAATCTCTACTCAAAAAACTTTTTATTAAATCTCCTTTTAGAGATGAATCTTGGTATAACATGGTACTATAAGTTTTTAATGCTCGTCAAGTATTAGTCATAACTAATATTGGTAATGCTACTAAGTAACTACCTAAAAATATTGCTACCCAAGTTGCCCCAAAATCATAGAGTGTCATAGTAATAAAATGTTATTAATTCAACTTATGCTAGAATAAATAGTTAATTATTTATTATTTTCAATTATTAATTATTGATTTTTCGGCAGTTGATATTTTTGTATACTATAATATGATAGGCTTTTTTAGAGATTTTAGTATTTTAGATTGATGTATAAAATTATAATTGCGTTAATTGTTAGTTATTACAGTATAATATTTTCGGCTTTTTCTAGTGATATTGAGATAAGCGCAATAGTGGAAGGAAAAATTATTACTAATTATGATATTGATCAGCGTATTAAGATAATTTCTTTAACTTCAGGGATGGTGTTTAATCAAAATACTATTGGAACTGTTAGAAAACAGGTAAGGGAGTTATTAATTACTGAAACATTGCAATATTTAGAAAGTTCAAAATATAGCTTGTCCATCAAAGATGATGAGGTTGATAGGGTTTTTGATTCGATTGCTACAGATAATAAAATGTCTAGGAAATCGTTTGAAGATTTTTTATATAAGCGTAATATTGATATTGAAGCATTTAAAGGGCAAATACGTAATTCGCTTAATTGGCAGAATGTTATTTTATATAAAATCAGGCCTTTAATATCTATTTCTGATTATGAAATTGCTAATTATTTTGAATCAATTGAAGATGGAGCTGATGGGTATGAGTATCTAGTAGACATTGTATCTTTTCCTATTTCTCATAACAAAGGAGTAAAAAAATTAGTGAGTAAAATATATGATAAAGTAAGTAAGGATGAGCTTGAATTTTCTTCAGTAATAAGAGATTTTGGAAAAGATTTGGGCAGAAAAGAAAAAAAAATCTGGAAATATAAGAAGGATTTTCAGCAGGAGGTACAAGATGCGATAGTTAATTTAGCAATAGGTGATGTAGCTAGCCCAATAAAGATAGAAGATAGTTATTATCTTGTTTATTTGGTTAATAAAAGGCCGTCTTTGGTAAATGTGGAAGATAAGAATTATAAGAATGAAATTTACAAAAAATTATTTGTGCAAAAATTAGAAAAGAAGGTAAAAAGCTATTTAAAAACTCTTAAACAAAATAGCTTTATAGAATATAAGAGTTAGTGGAAAGCCATAATGTCTGTTCCTTCAATTTTCTTACAACATACTATAAAAGAGATAATAAAAAAATTTGGTTTAGATGCTCATAAATCATTGGGACAAAATTTTATTATTAATCCTTCTTTGACAAGAAAAATAGTAAGCGTAGTTGAGGATCTTGGAGATAAGTTAGTATTAGAGGTCGGATCAGGGCCGGGATGTCTCACTATGGCTATTTTAGAGCAGGATATAAAAAAACTATTTATTGTAGAAAAAGATAATAGATTTAGGGCGTTATTAAATAGCATAGAAGATGATAGTAATAATAGGGTAAAGGTATTATTTGATGATGCTTTAGATATTGATTTTTCTAGTTTGTTGGAGGGGAGTAAATTAGCAGAAGAAAAATTTATAATTATTTCAAATTTACCTTATAACATAAGTACTCCATTTTTATTGAAATCTTGTAACAATTATCAATATATTTCTGAGATGTTACTTATGTTCCAAAAAGAAGTAGCAGATAGGATTGTTGCTTTGCCAGGAAATAAAAATTTTGGTAGATTATCGGTTATGACTCAAAGTTTTTTTGATGTGAAGAAGGTTTTAAATGTTAGCAATAGTGCATTTATACCAGAGCCAAAAGTACAGTCTGCTGTGGTTCATTTTAAAGTTAATAAGAAAATACCAACGTCTATTTCTAGTGATGATTTATCAAAAACTACTCAGCTTCTTTTTTCTAAGAGGAGAAAGAAAATATCAACTATTTTATCTTCATATAAAGGTATAGAGGAGTTAGGGATTGATTTAAATTTACGCCCTGATCATTTGCAATTAAGTGACTTTTTTACAATAAGTGAGTTAGTTAAATCTTGAATATAGAAAGACTATGCTAAATATAACTAAAATGATAATAAAAAAGTTTGATAATCTAACGTAATTTCTAGATGGATGGTATTTTTTAGGGTAATTATCGTCTGTTATGAGTTTTAAATTAAACCATGCTATAAATGGGGCTGTTAAGAAAGAAATTATCGTTGCCACATATATTAAAGATTTCATACTTGTTAGAAAGAATAATATTATAATGAGTGAACCAGTTAGTGAAAAAGCTAGTGTTTTTAAATATGCTTTGTTTTCATTAATTTCGATATTTCTAGAGGTAAAAAACAACAATTTTATGGTCCTGGTTAGAGTTCTGGTAAATCCGTCTAAACAGGTAATTACTGTGGAGAACATGGTAAGAAAGGCAGCAAGTGCAATGATAAAGAACGCCCATTTTCCAAGCTGAGTAGTGTATATGTTAAATAACTGCCCTATAAAACTAATACTTTTATCTGATAATTTTATTCCGGTACTATAAAAAATAAGGTTACCTAACATTAAAAAAATTATGCCTAATATTGCGGTTGTAAAGAACCCAACTCTGAAATCTAATATTGATTTAGAATAATATACATCATTTGGATGATTGTGTTTTTTTTCTGTGATCCAAATCGAATTCCATACAGAGCAATCAAGTGGACATGGCATCCATCCTAGAAATGCAATAAGAAATAAAATGTCATTTTTATTGTTAAAATTAAAATCTATCTTGAAATCTGCTAGTTTTTCTACTGGTGAAGAAAGAGCCATTAGAACAGCTATAATAGTACATATGGTAAGAAGTAGAATGATTGGTTTGACGGTTACATCTAATAATTCATATTTTCCCCACACTAGAATAATACTACATGTGATTAAGATAATACTGGACCAAATCTTTATATTTAAATCAAATGGCAAAATATTGGCTAAAATTCCTCCTGCTACTACGCTTACTGCCGATATTACAGCAAACATAGATAATAATGTAATGATCAGATAAATGATTAGATATTTTGGATTTAGTAAGAAGTATCCATATAGTAAGCTTCTTTTAGTTACTGAGCTATATCTTGGTGCTGCTTCAAAAAAAGGATATTTTATTATATGGGCTAAGAGAATCATTATGATAAAGAAATATCCATACTTAGCTCCTGCTTGCACAGATTGTATAAGGTGCGACACCCCAATTGCTGTTGCTGCTAGTAATATTCCTGGACCTAGGCTATGGTATAGTTTTTTTAATTCTAAGAGTTTCATAATTGATGATTTAGCGGAGAAGTTAATATAGAAAATTTATACTGAATTATTCGTTTAGAAATGCTTCAATATCAAAATCATTAGGATCTATATTTTTAAAAGGATTATTTCCTTTTTGTTCAGATTCTTTAGAGGTGCTAGTTTTACTATCAGGATTTTTGTTATCACTGGAATCACCTTGATCACCAGAAGCATCGTCGCTTGCTTCTTCATTGTCTTTTTTATCTTCACTGGTAGAAGTTTTTGTGTTTTCTATTTCTTTCTGATTTACATTTGTTTTATTTTCAGGAGGTTGTGGTTTTATATCTATTTCTTCTTCTATATTAAGGAATGGATCTTCAGTTGTTATCTCTGTTTCCTTTTGGCCTTCAGTTGGAAGTTTAAAATCAGGTTCATTGATATCAGTAGATAGTTCTCCTATTTTTTCTGATTCTGCAGCTATTTTATCTGCACTTTCACTGAAGTCTTGTATTACAGATTTAGTTTCGGATTGATCTTCCTCGTCTTCCATCATTTCTTTTTCTATTACTGGCTTTAATGTGTCGTCGATAGGGTTTTCTTTAGCTATATCATCTGCAATATGGGATATGTCATCTTCAGCAGTAGTGTTAGGTGATGCTTGTTGTGGCTCAATTGAGCCCAGTTCTAAATCTCCACCATCTAGAAATGTTCCGATGTTAAATTTATCTATATCAACTTTTTTATGTTCGGGCTCTACGCCTAAATCTTTTGTGTCTTCTGTTTTTTGTGGTTCGATATTATCTGTATCATCTGTAGGAAGGGTTTCAGTGTTGTTTGGTTCTTCTGTATTGTCTATACCATCTATATCTAAATTCATTTCTTCTACTTCGGTGTTGCCTGGTATAGGAGCGTTGTTCTTATTCTCTAGATCGGTTATTTCATCTGTAATTGTATAGGATGAGAAGTCTTCTAATTCATTTTCATCATGTTTTATTTCAGTTTCTTCTTCTGCGATGTTTTCTGATTTTGTGTCTTCTCTTATATCATCTGATGCGATTGTGAACTCATCTTCTTCAATAATATCTGATAGGATTTGGAATCTAATTATATTTTGCTCGGCAAATAAAGTGGATTTTGCATGTAAAATAAGATTTACAATTCCTGCAGGGGTATAGTGGTATATATTATTGTTATTAGCGTATGAAAAAATGTCCGGATTAATTTCACTTAATAAACTAGTGATATTTTCTGATGGTAAATATATACATGGATAGATTTTATCTATTTTAGCTATTCCATCAAGCTCATTTATTGTTTCTATTAGCTCTGATTTAAAAGTTTCGTTATTTAGAAAATCAATTCGTTGTTTCAATGTGTTTTCTAAATCTTCTTTTATTGAATCAGCATTATTTTTTATTAATTCATAATTTTTTATTAAAAATTCTGATAATTCTCCATCTATAATAAATGCTCTAGCGTTACCAGAGAAGATAATAACATAACTTAATATATTTTGTTCATTTTCTGTTTGTTTTTCGGTTGCGATATACTCTTTATTTTGTTCTAAATTTGAAGAATTTATTAATTGTAATAATGATATTTTATTATCATCTTTATTATCTTGGTTTTTGATTTGTAGTGATTCTAAATTTAATTTAGAATCAAGTATTTTGAAGTTTTCATCTTGAAATGAATTTATTTCTTTTTTGAATTTTTTTGCAACTGAATTTGTCTTATTTCCTGATTGTGTAGATAATTCTTCATTTTTATTATTTAATTCGATAATTTGCTGCTCTAAATTAACAATTTTGTCTTTATAGCTATTATTTGAATTATCATTTTGCTTGTTGTACTCTTTTAAGGCTTGTTCATATATTTCGTTTCGTTCTGAGTCAAATGATTGAATCTTTTTTTCTAAATCAGTTAGCTGGTTTTCATGTTGGGATATAGTTTCTTCCTTATCTTTTATTTTTTGCGTGAACTCGTCGGAAAGCTTTCTGTTTTCAACTTGTTTCTCAAAAGAGAGTTTTTGATATTTTTTTAGGGCTAAACCTAGGACTATTGAAGCTGCGATTGCTATAACAGAAACAATTGTTAAGACTAATGACATTATTATGACCTCTATTAACTAATCATTATGATTTCATAATATAATGTATTTTTAAGTTTGCATAGCTATAATAATTATTTTTTATTAGTAATTTTTGATTGTTGGATTAAGGGGAAAAATGAATTCTGTTAAGTTATTGAATTTTGTTGTATTGGCTGCTGGTAAAGGAACTCGTATGAATTCTGACTTACCAAAAGTTATGCATAATATTGCTGATATGCCGATGATTAATATTTTATTAAATGAAGTTAAGTCATGCAACCCTAAACATTGTCATATTGTCGTTTCGCATGAGGGAAAAAAGATAGTTGAAAGTTCAGTAGAAAAGGTTGGTTTAGCTTCTGTTAGTGCGGTGGTGCAAGAAGAAAGGTTGGGTACTGGACATGCGGCGAAGATAGCCCTTGATAGTTTTCCGAGTGATTCTTCTAAGGGAGTATTGATTATTTTATATGGAGATACGCCATTTATTAGTAAGGAAACGATTTTCTCGTTAGAGGAGGAAATTTCTAGTGGTAATGCTGTTTCTATAGTTGGTTTTGACGCTCCCTATGAAAATGAATATGGAAGATTAGTTGTTGATAGTAAGGGAAGCTTAAAAGAAATAGTAGAGTTTAAAGATGCTAACCAAGAGCAAAAAAATATTACGTTATGTAATTCTGGTATAATGGCCCTCGATTTGAAACTTGCTGGGCAGCTATTATCTGAGATTAAGGATAACAATGCTAAAAAGGAGTTTTATTTGACTGATATAGTGGCAATAGCAAAATCAAAAGGGTTAATGGTAAGCCATATAATTGCCGATGAATTAGAGGTTCAAGGGATAAATAATAAAGTTGAACTCGCTAAGGCAAATAAATATTATTTTTCTAGAATAAGGGATCGAGTTATGCAGCAAGGAGTAACTTTGATTGATCCAGAAACTACTTACTTATCTGCTGATACTGTGATTGGCAAGGATGTGGTGATTGAGCCAAATGTTACAATATTATCTGGGGTAAAAATTGGTAATAATGTAAGGATAAAATCTTTTAGTCATATTGAGAGTTCGGATATAGGTGATGACGTAAGTGTTGGCCCCTTTGCTAGAATTCGTCCGGGAAGTAAGTTAGATAATGGAGCCAGAATAGGGAATTTTGTTGAGATTAAGAACTCTAATTTAGGAGTAGGGGCAAAGGTTAACCATTTAAGTTATATTGGTGATACTGATCTCGGGTCAGATGTAAATGTTGGTGCGGGGGCTATTACCTGTAATTATGATGGGTATAAAAAATATAAAACGAAAATAGGAAGCGGTGTTTTTATTGGATCAAATACTGCTTTAATTGCACCCATTGAAGTAGGTGATAGGTCAATTGTGGCAGCAGGAAGTACAATAACGCGTGACATTCCTGAGGATTCTATTACAATATCGCGCTTAGAACAAAAGGATATTATTGGTGGAGCAACAAAATATCGAAACAAAAAAAAAGAAGCTTAATGTATTGCTAGCTAACCCTAGAGGTTTTTGTGCTGGGGTAGAAAGGGCGATTTCAATTGTGGAAAAAGCGCTAGAGAAATATGGTCCTCCTATATATATTAAGCATGAAATAGTGCATAATAAATTTGTAGTAGAGAACTTAAAAAAGAAGGGTGCGGTATTTGTGGAGAATATTTCTGATATTCCAGATAATGCTTTAACCATATATAGTGCGCATGGGGTTTCAGTTCAAGTTGAGGAGGACTCTTTAAAGAAGGATCTTAAAATATTTGATGCAACTTGTCCCCTAGTAAAAAAGGTTCATAATCAGGTGGTTAAGCTTAATAATGAGCAAAGGTCTATTATAATGATAGGGCATAGCGGCCATCCAGAAGTAGAAGGGACTAGTGGTAGAATTAAGGATCAAATTTATCTAGTGCAGAATATTAAAGAGGCAAGAGAGCTAAAAATTAACAATAGTGAGAATGTTAGTTATGTTACGCAGACCACGTTAAGTGTGAATGATACCAGGGATATAATAAAAGTTTTAAAAGAGCGGTTTCCTTCAATTGAGTCTCCTAAGAAGGATGATATTTGTTATGCGACGCAAAATCGTCAAGATGCTGTTAATGATCTAGCTAAGGAAATAGATTTATTGTTAGTGATAGGGGCAAATAATAGTTCTAATTCAAATAGACTGCGTGATATAGGTAAAGCTCATAATATTCCGAGTTTTCTTATTTCTGATGAGACAGAAATAGATATGGAGTGGTTTAATGATGTAAGTAATATTGGCCTTACTGCTGGTGCTTCAGCTCCAGAAATTCTTGTGGAAAGAGTTATAGATTTTTTAGAACAGAATTTTTTAGTGAGTTTAATTAACAAAGATGGTAAAAAGGAAAATATTATGTTTAATTTACCAAAAGAATTAAGGGGGTGAATAATGAAAAAATTTATTAAAATATTATTTTTAGGTTTTATTATGAATGCAAATGTTGGAAATGTTAATGCGGAAGTGTCGTCGGCAGATTTAGAGAATATGATATATTTGGATGTATCGTATGGTAGAGTGGTTATAGAGCTGTATCCAGAAGTTGCTCCCAATCATGTTAAACGTATCAAAGAATTAGTTAGAGATGGTTTTTATGACGGGTTAAAATTCCATAGGGTAATACCGGGATTTATGGCCCAAACTGGTGATCCATTGGGTAATGGAACTGGTGGAAGTGGTCGAAATCTTAAGCAGGAATTTTCTGAACTTCGTCATGATAGGGGTATAGTTTCTATGGCTAGAGCTAGTGACCCTGATTCAGCAGATAGTCAATTTTTTATTGTATACAGTAAAGCATATCATTTGGATGGTAAATACACCATATGGGGAAATGTCATTTCTGGTATGGAGCATGTAGATAAAATTAAACAAGGAAATATTTCTAATAATGGGGTGGTTAAAAACCCTGATATTATAGTGAAGATGATGGTAGCTGCGGACGAAGCTAAAAAAAGTAAGTCTAAGTAGTTCTTTTATAGCGAGAATGTTATGCAATATCTTATAGAAGTAGTGCAAGGTCATTCTCTTGCTATTCAGGTTTTTGTAATTGTATTTGTTACTTTACTGTCAGTATATTTATCTGGCAAATTTTTGACCATATATGCAAGGAAGGTTAAAAATACCAGTAATATGTGGGATGATGCGTTAGAATATGCGATAAGACGTCCTTTGAAGATTATTATTTTTGTTCTTGGCATTAGCTATGTAATTCAGATATTAGATGAGGAGTTAGAAATTCCTTTATTCATAGCAATAAATAGTGTCCAGGAAGTATTTATTGTTTTTGCGCTTTTTCTATTTGTTCTACGTTTTATAAGAAAGTTAGAGATAAATTATATTGATGTACATAAGGGGGACCAGGAAAAGATCAATACAGTTAATGCTATTACTAAATTATTGCGAATAAGTGCAGTAGTTACGACTATATTGATTATAATGCAGACTCTTGGAATTAATATAGGTGGAGTTTTAGCTTTTGGAGGAGTGAGTGGTGTTGCTGTAGGGTTTGCTGCTAAGGATTTATTATCTAATTTTTTTGGGGCTTTGATGATATATTTGGATAAGCCTTTCAAGGTAGGAGATTGGATTAGGTCTCCAGATAAGGATATAGAAGGGGTGGTTGAATTAATAGGGTGGAGGCAAACTATTATAAGGACATTTGATAAAAGACCTATTTATGTTCCTAATTCTGTGTTTTCTATCATCACGGTTGAAAACCCTTCTCGGATGTCACACCGCAGGGTATATGAAAATATAGGAGTTCGCTATAATGATATAAAGCAAATGGAGAAAATTATATCTGAAATTAGAAGTTATCTTGAGAAGTCAAAGGATGTTGATAAAAAGCAAGCATTGATAGTGAATTTTAATAAGTTCTCAGAATCTAGTCTGGATATTATGGTATATTGTTTGGTATTTGAAACTGATTGGATAAAGTTTCATGTGCTAAAGCAAAAAATATTATTAGATATAGCTAATATAATATTTGATAACGGAGCAGATATAGCATACCCTACTACTGAATTAAAGGTGGATATGATAGAAAAGAGGGGGTAGAATAATAAAAAGGGCATTATATTAAAGTTATAATAATGCCCTTTCTTGTAGATATAAAATATCCATTAGAATTTATATTTATATGAAATTCCATATTTGGTAGTTTTATCACCGGATGTGTATTTGCTATTGTTAGATAGTGTATCATCAGTATCTATTTGGCTAAAGGAAACAGATATTGCCGATTTTTCAGGATCAATAATAAAATTTAGCTTTGTACTTAATGTTGTGGAATTTCCTCCGGAGCTTGAAACTCCATCAGTTGATGAGTTTCCTTTTAGGTTTTTTGTAATTCCGGCATTTGCTGATATCATATCACTAAAACGATATTGAGTTTTTAATCCAAAACCTATATCGGTTCTATCATCATAGGTGGTAGTGGTACCATTAGTTGCGGTTGATTTTGCATCATCATAATAGGTGGCATCAAAATTTACCTTATAGGTGAGTTTTTTGACATCTCTACCATAATCGATTCCGATAGAATATACATCACCACCTGCAGCAACTGATCCTTTAACTGAAGTGGATGCTTCATCATAATCGAATAGATCAGGTGTATATGATAATTTAAAGTCAAAAAACTCTCCATCATCTTTTTGATTTGCTACTCTATATTTTGTTTCAATTTTAGGATTGGTCAGACCGTCAGACTCTACGGCAGTACTTCCTAATGTGGTAGATTCTTTTTCTTGATAAGCTATATCAAGATTAAAGGATAATTTGCTAGATATTCCGTAATTAATTATTTCTCTTATTTCTGCTTTTTCTACTGTTACATCAGTACTAGATGAATTTTCATAATCTTGTTCATATACGTTATATGAAGTTTCAGACACTATTTGTTTAGCTTTCGGTTTGTAAAATAAATGCGTGATGTCACCTGCATTAGCATTGTTGGTAATAATGCTATTACTAGCAATAATTGATGTAAATAAAAGTGCTTTTTTCATAACATACCGTAGTTAGATTATTAATAATCAACTATCATTCTTGATTTTAATTACAAGTTTTTTGTAATAGTACAAATTTCTTATGAAATATCGTATGTTTTATTTTGATTGGAAGATTTTGATTATGGGGTATGGCTTTAAGGTTTTTGTAATCCAGATTCTTCTATGGTTTTTTTTGCTTGCTTTTTGAGTAATTTTTCTTGTTCTGATATTGCATTATTCATTTTATGCATAATAAGTCGTTCAATTCTAAAAACTTCTTCTTTATATGGCAGATTAATATTGGGGTGATTGGTGCTTACATAGTGATATCCGTATGAGACCATCAACAATCCGATTGTTGGATATAAAAGCGGTTTTATCATAGGCTTTCTATTATATTAATTTTATCTGACTTATATATAAGTTTAACCTTATTTAGTAATTATATCAAATTTTATATTTTGGGCAAGTTCTGGAATTTCTGTTCCGTGATATACTGTACTAGTTTGTCTTCTCATATAGTTTTTCCAGCTATCAGATCCAGATTCCCTTCCTCCTCCGGTAGATTTTTCTCCTCCAAAGGCACCTCCTATTTCTGCTCCTGAAGTACCAATGTTTACATTTGCTATACCGCAATCTGAGGTTTTACGGAAATATTCAGCTTCTATTATATTATTTGTGAAGATACTAGATGATAGTCCCTGGCTAACTGCATTATGCATTTCCATAGCTTCATTAAGATCATGATAAGGTATTAAATATAATATAGGTGCAAAAGTTTCCTCCAATATAATTGGTATTTGTGTGTTTGCTTTTACGATTGCTGGCTTAACGTAATAGCTATTTGGATATTTTGATTTTAGAATTCTATCACCAAAAAATACCGTTGCCTCTTGTTTTCTTGCTTCTGACAAAGCATTTTGCATAGCTTGGTATGATTCTTTGGATATTAAAGGACCGATTAGGTTCTTTTTATTTAATGGGTTTCCGATAATTTTATCTAAATTTTTATATGATGATATGAGCTTGTTACTAAATTCTTCATAAATTGATTTATGGATAAATGCCCTTCTGGTAGTTGTACATCTTTGTCCGCAAGTTCCAACTGCTCCAAATAGAATGGATTTTAATGCTAGTTCTTGTGATACGTTGTTGGTTACTATTACAGCGTTATTTCCTCCCAATTCTAGAATTGATTTGCCAAATCTATTTGCAATTATTGGAGCTATTTTTTGGCCCATCTGACAGCTTCCTGTTGCACTAATTAATGGAATTCTATGATCTTTTACCATAATTTTACTGAGCTTGGTATCGGATATCACTAGATCATGAATTAAGGATGCGTCATCTATGGAATCAAATTTTTTAGCGGCTGATTTTAACAGGTTGTGACATGCGATTGCGCATAATGGAGTTTTTTCTGATGGTTTCCATATTGCGACATTCCCGCAAATTGCTGCTAAAGCAAAATTCCATGCCCATACCGCGACTGGAAAATTGAATGCACTTATAATTCCTACTATACCAAGTGGGTAATAGGTTTCATACATATTATGATTTGTTCTCTCTGATGCAATTGTAAGGCCATATAATTGTCTTGATAAACCAACAGCGAAATCGCATATATCTATCATTTCTTGAACTTCACCTCTTCCTTCAGCTAATATTTTTCCGCTTTCTAACGTTACTAATTGTGCTAGATCTTCTTTGTTGTTTCTTAGTTCTTGTGCAAATAACCTTATAAATTCTCCGCGTTTGGGAGCAGGGATTTTATGCCATGTGGAATATTGGGTTTCTAGATTTTTAATTTTATCATTGTAACTTGTGATGCTATCAAATTCTAATTCTGCTATATTTTCACCATTAATAGGGCTTTTCACAATCAGATCTTTTTTCTGGTTATGAATGTTATAATTAATATGTAATTTATTAATGATTTGCGCAATTTCCATATTTACCTCTAATATGTAAGTTATATCATTTGTCAATCACGCTTTCGCGTTTCCAGTAGCTATCAAAATGGGAATTGGCGTGAATAATTTGCATTAGTTAATGTAAAACTGATTCGTAATTTAGTTCTTTTGTCATAAATAATTTTCCCATTTGAGTATTCAATAAATCATGCAAATTAATTTCATTTATTTCTACAAACCCTCTATGTTTTATAGTATTTTTGCTTAGAAGTTCTATTATTGCAGCCATTGATCCTGCTGTGGTCCAGGCTATGGCAGTATATTGTTTATTATATAATTTCCTTGAATGATAATCTGCGATTATTTCTTTAGTTCGTAATCTTTGATTAAATTTCCCCAAAACTGAGGCATGTATTAATACTCTGTCATTATTATCTGGTGGCAGTGCTTCTTGTAAAATTTTTATTAAGTGGGGTCTTTGAAATTTGAGCTGTAATTCATTAAATAAAAATTTAATTTTATCCAAGTGCCCTAAATATCTGATTGTCTTATAGTTTAGGTTTTTTACCTTTTTTTGTAAGGAATAAATTAATGTACCTAACCCTCCTGAGGTCAGAAAGGCTTCGTAGTTATTACCGTTAATTTTTATCATTTCTTCTCGTTCTAGGGAGGGTACTTTGCATCTCTTACTATTTTCTATTATTTCTGTGGGCTTGATATATTCGTTAATTAACCCGTCAATTGACCAGTTGCAAGCGTAGCCAAGTGATCCTATAGGGTTTTCTGGTAGTGCTCCTACTCTTAATTTTAAATGTTCTGCGATTCCGTCATCGCACTCAGATATTAAATGGTTACCTAGAATTCCAATAAATCCAGGTGCTAAGCCGTTTTGAGGCATGAATATGTTATTACTATTTCTGCTGATTCTTTTTATATATTTGCTAGTATCGATATCCTCTGTGAGATCAAAATAATGAAGTTTATTATTGCTGCAGAAAAGAGCTATTTTTTTGTTAAGATGATAGGGGAGGCATGAAATTATGGTGTCAATTTTATTAGATTCTATATATTCTGTGAGCTCTTTTATATCTTTTGCTAAATCTAATTCAGAGTGAGAAAATTTGATCTTTTTGGGTATGTGATTATCAATAATGAAAATTTGGAATTCAAGTTGATTTAGCATTTCTGCTAATAAATGGCCAATATTACCATACCCTAATATTAATATGTTTTTTATTATCATATTTATATAAATTATGGTTCTTTTATTCAGCTTTTTTTTAAGAGGCAGTTAGATTGGTATACTGATTATAAAATATCGCTGATTAATTTGTATTATGGCAGATTTTGAGGTAGATTGCAAATTTCTATTTTTCTTGTAAGGCTTTTACTATCACGCTTTAGCTTTGGCTGGTACCTGAAAATAAAAGATTGTTGCTATACTAATCCCAAGTCCCATCTTTGTAGCACATTTTTCTATGCAATTTTTTGGCATAAGATTTTTTAAAATATCCTCTGTTATCTGCCCGATAGCAAAGAATATTTTAGAAAATCTTCTACTCA
>Ga0066825_10000350_pt1 | contig 15067 bp, 9 predicted proteins | sample ETNtaG_6_FD_65608 | JGI IMG/M metagenome (GOLD analysis project Ga0066825, IMG submission 65608) | Marine microbial and viral communities from oxygen minimum zone, Eastern Pacific Ocean - ETNP201306SV45 | ecosystem: Environmental > Aquatic > Marine > Oceanic | place: Pacific Ocean: Eastern...
TTTTATTAATATTTATACACGGATTTCGAATGCCTCTTTTTATGATTATCAGTGGATTTTTTTCACAAATGATAATAAATAAAAGAGGTGTTATAAAATTTATAGATAACCGACTAAGGCGAATAGGACTACCGTATTTAATTTTCGTACCAATAATAACAATTCTATTTATTTCTTCATTTTGGGTAGGAAGCGTTTTTGTCGATTGGGATTCAGTAAATATTACCAATGATGCAAAAGAATCAAAAGCTGATGATGAATTTAACCATGGGCATCTTTGGTTCATGTATTTTTTATTGATTTTTACATTTATTTATTCAGCAATTATTTATTTTTCAGAAAAAATAAATATAAAAATAAAGACAATTTATTACTTAATAACAATGATAGTAATGAGCTTATTTTTTTTGATTTTTCAACCAGGAGAAGTTATATCTAGGCCCGATACTGATTTAAACTTTTTCCCTCACTGGTCAATATTAGGTTATTATTTTACATTTTTTTTATTTGGAGCATTATTTTTTAGACTAAAAAACAATGGCCAGGGATTTTTAGAAAGAATATCTAAAATGCAAATATTTTTTTATTGGATTCCTGTAGCTTCATTTATAATTTGTTTAATTATCGAGGATAATAAGACTTACATGCTAGGAGAGTTATTTAATTTCATATTTACTTGGAGCTCTATACTGGTAATAGTTCTTATTTTTTATAAATTTATAAATAAATCTAGCTCAAAAATAAGGTATTTATCTAATGCATCTTATTATATTTATATTATTCATATTCCTTTTATAATTTTGCTTCAAGGAATGTTTTCAAGATTAGAAATACATCATTTAATAAAATTTATTATGATTATCTTTTTAGTAACAATTTTTTCTATTATTTCTTATCATTATTTTGTTCGAAATACTTTCGTTGGTATTCTTTTAAATGGAAAGAAATTCAAAGGATAAAATTACATTGTCTAAAAATTTAGAAAAAAACACTATTGGAAATACTGACCTAAAAATAACTAACATTGGAATGGGTGGAGCTCCATTAGGGCATTTAGATGAAATAACAGCTATAAAAACACTAGAAAAAGCATATGAATCTGGAATAAATTACTTTGATACAGCTCCATTGTATGGAGCAGGTAATAGTGAAAAACTTTATGGTAAATTTTTACCAAGTTTAGACAGAGATAGTTTTGTAATATCAAGCAAAGTTGGTCGCCTAATTCTTCCGGAATATGAAGCAAAAAAACATGTGTCTAACCAGGATTTAACACCTGCATTAGAGACAAATTTAAAAGCATCGAGTTATAAAAACAATGTTGTTTTTAATTTCACTAAAGATGGTGTGTTGAGATCTATCGAAGAAAGCTTAAAAAGATTAAATATTGATAGCATAGACATAATTTTTATTCATGACCCTGATGATTATTATGAAATGGCGATAGATGAAACTCTTCCAACCTTAATTGATTTAAAAAAACAAGGAGTAATTAAGGCTATAGGAGCAGGAATGAATGAGTGGGAGATGCCATTAAAGTTTGCTGAAAGCGGAGGGTTCGATTGCTTTCTCCTTGCTGGAAGATACACATTATTAGATTATTCAGCTTTGGATAAATTGCTCCCAACTTGTGCAGAAAATGATATTAGCATTATTATTGGGGGGCCATACAATAGCGGGATACTAGCATCTGACCTAAGTAAGCCTACTACCTATTTTTATGAACCTTCACCCATAGAAGTAATAGAAAAAGCAAAAAAAATAAAAAAAATATGCGATAAATATAATGTTCCGCTGAAGGCTGCTGCATTACAATTTGGTCTTAATCATTCTTCTGTTGCATCTACTATTCCTGGGCCTAGAAGTCCAGAGGAGATTGAAGAAAACTTAAAAATGTTATCTTATAAGATAGATAGTGAGCTTTGGATAGAATTAAAAAATAACAATCTTATTCCATAATAGAACTTTTTTCTTAAATCAAAAATTCTCGTTCAATAATCTCTTTGTTAAAAAAACTCCTAGTATGTATGTTTTGAAGACATATATTTAGAAAAGAGGGAAAATGATTTCTAAAAAATTCGCGTCAATAATGATGATTGTAGGACCAATTTTGACATTAATTATGGCGTTTACAGGTCCTTTAAATCCTGGTTCTGGAGTTTCATGGTCAGACACACAAGCTGTTCTTGGATTACTAGCTACTGCAAACACAGATTGGGCTCAAATTAATTTCTTGTTTTTGAGCATAGGATTGATCATGCAAGTTCTAGGAATACGATACTTTGTTAATTCTATGAACTCTAATGATAGAGTAGTCAATTATTCTCTAACTGGTGGCATGGCAATGATTATGGGTGTAATTGTAGTTTTTGGAGAAGGATTGTTCTATGGAGCTGCTGCTAATGCTGCTGCTATAGCTGGAGGAGCTGGAATGGGAACTGCAGCCTCAATGTGGGCTGGAGGTCAAGCTTTTGGAGCTGGAGGAAGCATACTTTTATTCTTAGGGACTGCACTTGTGAGTATCAGTGCTTATGTTACAAATACATTTAATAAAATAATTGCTGTATTACTAACTGTTGTAACTATAGTAGGAGTAATTCTTTGTCTTATTGGAGAATATACTAATGATCTAATGATTATCCCATACTTAGGAACTACAATTGGAATTGTAGCTCTTGGAATACTAACCTTAAGATCTAAATAATTTTTAAGTATTTGTGCATTCATAATTTAATGGGTGCACAAATAATTAGTTATCTAAAACTGCAATTCTTAGACGTTTATTTATTTTACCCTTACTTTCATGACCTGTTATTTTGATATAACCTACTTTGGAAGTACTGGAAACATGCGTCCCTCCATCAGCTTGAAGGTCCAGTCCGTGAATATTTATAGTCCTAATGATTCTTAATGATTCAGGAAGTAAATTAATCTTAGTCCTTATAAGGTCAGGAATTTGAAAGGCTTCTTCTCTAGGCAAAAAATCAACAGTGATTTTTCTATCTTCTTGAACTTCATAGTTAATCTTTTTTTCTATTTCTTCCGTTAATTCAGCTGATAAAGAAGGAAATTCAAAGTCCATCCTTCCTTTTAAAGGTTCCATATTACCCCCAGTTACAGCAGCGCCATAATCTCTCCAAATAACTCCACACAAGATATGCAGTGCTGTATGCGTTCTCATCAGTTTGAATCTTCTTTGCCAATCAATTTTAGTCTCTATTGAGTCTCCAACTTTTAAATTATTTACATTTAAAAAATGTGAGATTTTACCGTCTTTCCATGAAACTTTTTCAATTTTTACTTCTTTTTTATCTACAAAAATTGAACCTAAGTCATTAGGCTGCCCTCCCCCTCCAGGGAAAAAAATAGTTCTATCTAAAACTATATTATCTTCGTTGACTTCAATAATTTTAGATTCTAATTCTTTTATATATGCATCTGAGTTATATATTTGCTCTGTCATTTTTCACCAAATTGTTTATATTTTAAGAAATTAATATTATTAATTATCATAGGGAATTAAATATAATTAGAAAGAAATCTAGGTATAAATTTGAATTATAAAGAAAAAATAAAATTTCTTGTTCCAAGAGCTATCTTATTAATTATCTTCTCCATAATTGCAGTATTATTAAGAAAAAATTTATAAAGGGGGAAGAATATGGAAAATAATGGTGTGCATTTTATGATGCCAACTATTTTTAATGATCAAAATATAATAGATCTAGATTCTATGGGAAGTATTTGTAAATTTGCAAAAGATTCAGGTTGTAAAGGATTAGTATTGCTTGGTGTTATGGGGGAGGCGCATAGGCTTTCAGAATCAGAGAGAAACTTATTAATAGATGAGGTTTCAATTATGGCAAATGATCTATCTTTAATATTAACTGTGGGGGTTAGTGCTGAGAGTGGATACCTAGCAGCTAGTTATGCTAAAAAAGCATCAGAAAGTGGCGCGCAACAAGTTATGCTTGCTCCACCTATAATGAAAAAACCTAATGAAAGTGTATTATTCAGATATTATGAGGAAGTGAATAACACTATTTCAAAAGATACAAAGATAGTGATACAAGATTTACCCGAGCAGTCTGGTGTGCATATGAGTCCAAAATTTATGGTAGATCTTGATAAAAATTTAGATAAAGTCAACTCAATTAAATTAGAGGACCCTCCTACACCATCTAAAATTTCCAAAATATCAAAAATAAAAAATAAAGACTTAAAAATTTTTGGAGGATTAGGAGGTCTCTTTTTTCTTGAAGAACTTATGAGAGGAGCCTCAGGAACAATGACAGGCTTTGCTTTCACTGAAATACTTGTGGAAATATATGACCTGTTTTCAACAAACAAGATAGAAGAAGCAAAGAATTTATTCTATAAATGGCTTCCTATTATCAGGTATGAAAATACAGCAGGGATATCACTTTCAATTAGAAAAGAGATAATGAAACAAAGAAAAATAACTAAATATTCAAATGTTCGATATCCAACTCCTAGCCTAGACATTGATGACAAAAATGAATTAAATACAATCCTGAAAGATTATCTATAAAGAAGGGAAAAAATGAGACACTTAAGCTTTAAAGGGATTTTTCCTATACTACAAACACCATTTAACAAAAAAGGACAAATTGTTTTTGAAGAAGTTGAGAATGAGGTAGATTGGCTCATAGATATAGGTGTTAATGGAATAGGAATAGCAATAGCTAGCGAAGTTTTCAAATTAAACGATGAGGAAAAGCTTAAGTTACTTAAAACTGTTGTTGATAGATCATCAGGAAAAATTCCTATTATTATGAACTCAGGGCAAGAGAGTACAGAATATACTACTTATTTATCAAAAAAATCTGAAGAATTAGGAGCAAAGGGATTAATGATAAAGCCTCCAGTTTTTGATAATGTACCTCAAGCTATGATTGAAGAACATTTTATAAATGTAGCAAGTTCTGTAAATATTCCAATATTTTTACAAGATCAAGGAAATTCTCCAATATCTGGGGATTCTGCAGTAAGACTGTCAGAAAAACATGAAAACCTATCTTACATAAAACTAGAAAGCATTCCTACCATTCCTCGCTTTGATTATTGCAACAAAAATTCTTCAAGAGATAAATTGATATTATTTGGAGGTGTGGGAGGCTCATTCTTTATGGAAGAGCTAAGAAGAGGTTCATCAGGCACAATGCCAAGCTCTGTGATCCCAGATATGTTCGTTAATGTTTGGAAACTATGGAACGAAGAAAAAAAAGATGAAGCACATAAATATTACAGCGGATTCGCTGAATTAATAAAAATCCTAAATCAAGGTCTTGGTTTAGCAAGCTGGATTAATAAATATGTTCTATACAGAAGAGGTGTATTTAGTAAAGATTCAAGCTTTTCAAGAAATCCAGGCTTAAGACCAACTCAGGAACATTTATATGAAATCGATAGACTTATTGAAATAAATAATCTTATCTAATAAAAAGAATTTTTATAATAAGACTTTAAGTGATTATTGAAATCTAAAGTGTTCTCCTCATATCCATTTGCATGTTCGCAATTATCATAAATAATATATTCACTATTAGGAGGCAAAAACTTATTAATTCTATTAGAATGACTTATCGGAATTCTTTCATCATTTTTACAATGGAATAGCAAAACAGGGCTGTTAAATTCATTCACAGAATCAATTCCTGAAATTATGTCTTTAGTCCTTATTCCATACAATAAATCTACACTTTGTATAATTCCAAATTTCAAAAGTCTAGCAAAAAATTCTGGAATAAATGTTCTGCTTGATACTTCTGAGGCTAATAGTTCTGGAAGATCATAGAAAGGGCTATCAACAACTATTCCTTTGATAGAGTTGTCCAAATTTGAATTAGAAACCACTATTGTGCCACCGTAGCTTATGCCGTATAAAACTATACTTTGAACATCAAACTCTTGTTTCAAAAATTTTATAGAGGCCAGTAGGTCTTTTTTTTCTTCATATGCTAGACCTAGATTTTTTCCTTCAGAATCTCCATGAGCTCTTAAGTCAAAAGCAAAAACTGAATAACCCATATCATGTGTATCTTTCATTAGATCCAATATATAGCTATCAGACTTATTAGAATCAACTCCATGGATAATAATTACAGTATTCAAGTTTTTATTTGGAACAAACCAACCACTTAATTTAATTCCATCTTCAGAATAAAAATCAACATCTTGGTAAACTAGACCAACAGAAGCAGGGTTGTCTTCCGGAAGCTTTCGAGTAGCTTTTATAGCTAGAGTAGTTATATATATAGATAGAGCTAAATATAATGAAAAAAGTATTAGAATAAATGAAGATAAAAATATTATTATTTTTTTAGAAAACATAGCTATAGTTATGAATTGTAGTTACAACCAATTCCTCTAAAACCAATTTCCACGTCTCCATTAGGACGAACCAGAACAGGAGTTATCCTGTCTCCACCTGATAATTTTTCAACTTCTTTCCACATTTCAGGGTTTTTAGACACATCTATTTCTTCAAAATCAATAGATTTTTCGACCAACTCTTCTCTCATCAGATCACAATATCCGCAAGTAGGGTGACTATACATTAAGGCTTTATTGTTTTCTTTATTTGATTTATTCAAATCTATCCCTTTCAAATATGCATAAAAATCTATTGATTATTCTACTTAAAAATCTTATCATAGAAGAATAATAGAAAAATATATATACCCGCTCTGCGAGCTGACCTAAATCGTTGAGAGGGTTTTTTGTTTTAAAGCAACTGGAGAAATTTGATGGTAATAGCAGATAGAAATACTTCGAGTATTGATAATAAAAAATGGTTCAATAGAATTGAAAACGTTGTAGATGTTCCAAATCTTCTAGAGATTCAAACTGAATCTTTTGAATGGCTCAAAGGGCCTGGAATTGTTGAATTGATTGAAGAGATATCTCCAATTGAAGACTTTTCTGGAGGAAGATTTGAAGTAAGGCTGATAGACCATGAGATTCGGGAGCCAGAATTTACTGAAGAGCAATGCAGAGAGAAGGAAATTACCTATCAAGCTCCCTTATATATCACTGTTCAACTAGTAATCAAAGAGACTCAAGAAATCAAGGAGCAAGTTCTATTCTTTGGACACTTACCTCTTATGACAAAAACAGGTACTTTTATAATCAACGGAGCAGAAAGAGTAATTGTTTCACAGCTAGTCAGATCTCCTGGTGCCTACTTTACAACTGAAACAGATCCAGCGACAGGTAGAGAACTTTGTTCTGCTAAGCTTATTCCTTATCGAGGAGCTTGGATCGAACTAGAAACTTCAAATAAAGATATCATTTCTGTGAAAGTAGACAGAAAAAGAAAAGCAAACATTACAACATTACTAAGAGCTATTGGTTGGGACACTGATCAAAAAATCATGAATCAATTTAAAAATGTTGATGTAGATTCTCAGCACAAGTTTATAAAAGCGACTCTTGCAAGAGAAGGAAAAGATGTTACACAAGATGAAGCTTTGATTGAATTTTATAAAAGACTTAGACCTGGTGAGCCACCAAGTGTTGAAAATGCAAAAAATCTAATTGACGGCATGTTTTTTGATCCTAAAAAATATGACCTTGGAAAAGTTGGTAGGCACAAATTAAGTACAAAGCTATTAAATGCAAAGATCGATCAAAACTTATCAGCTGAAGATAGGACTCTAACTAAAGAAGATATTATAGGGATCATCAGTAGGTTGATTCAAATCAATAATGGACAAGTAAGAAAAGATGACATTGACCATCTAGGAAACAGAAGAGTCAGGGGTGTTGGAGAGCTTATTCAAAATCAAATTAGGGTTGGATTAGTAAGAATGGAAAGAGTTGTAAAAGAAAGAATGTCAACTCAAATAGACCCAAGTAACACTACTCCTGCAGCATTAATTAATATTAGGCCAATAGTTTCAGCACTTAGAGAATTTTTTGGAGCTTCTCAGTTATCTCAATTTATGGACCAAACAAATCCATTGGCTGAATTGACTCACAAAAGAAGACTTTCAGCATTGGGCCCAGGTGGGCTTTCAAGAGATAGAGCAGGGTTTGACGTAAGAGACGTTCACCATTCTCATTATGGAAGAATTTGTCCAATTGAAACACCTGAAGGTCCAAATATCGGCCTATTAGGATCTCTTTCTACATTCGGAAGAATTAATGAGTTTGGATTTATCGAAACTCCTTACCGAAAAGTTTTGAATGAGTGTGATAGTAAAAGCGAAGACATTATAGGAAGAATACCATCAGAAGATATAAAAGACGATAAAGGTAAAGTTTTGGTAGAATCCGGAAAGGCTATAAGCAAACAAGCATTCGAAGAAATATCAAATCTTTCTAAAAGAAATATAGAAGTGGTTCCATTCCCTTCATCAAATGTAAATGATGTATCTTATATGACAGCAGATATTGAAGAAGACTATAGAATTGGACAAGCAACTACTCAAGTGGATAGCAAAGGACAAATAGTTTCTCCACAAGTTGAGGTAAGAGAAGAAGAAGGGTTTGCTCACGAAACGCCAGAAAACATTGATTATATGGATGTTTCTCCAATGCAAATTGTATCTGTTTCTACTGCATTAATACCTTTTCTAGAACATGATGATGCAAACAGGGCGCTAATGGGATCAAACATGCAAAGACAAGCTGTGCCATGTATCAAACCTCAGGCTCCACTAGTTGGAACTGGGATGGAAAGAAGAGTAGCGATTGACTCAGGTCAGGTAATTGAATCTAGAGCTGAAGGAATTGTTTCAAGTGTAAACGCTGACAGAGTTATTGTTACCGATTTAGACGGAAATGATCATGTGCATGAAATGTATAAATACAGAAGGTCTAATCAAGGGACATGTATCAACCAAATCCCGGTTGTAAAAAAAGGTCAAAAAGTTGAGTTTAAGCAACCGCTAGCAGACTCTACTTCAACAGATGGTGCTGAGTTATCTTTAGGGCAAAATCTTACTGTGGCATTCATGAGTTGGGAAGGCCTAAACTATGAAGACTCAATCGTCTTAAATGAAGATCTTGTAAGAAATGATAGATTTACGTCAGTTCATATTGAAAAGCATGAAATCGAAGCAAGAGATACAAAGCTAGGGCCAGAAGAAATTACAAGAGATATTCCAAACGTTGGTGAAGAAGCTTTGGTTAGCTTAGACCAAGAAGGAATAGTCAGGATTGGAGCCAGAGTTAACCAAGGAGATATCCTAGTTGGAAAAATAACTCCTAAGGGAGAAACCGAGCTTACAGCTGAAGAAAAATTACTTAGAGCTATTTTTGGTGAAAAAGCAAGAGATGTAAAAGATAGCTCACTTAGAGTTCCACATGGTCAACATGGAAAAGTCATAGATGTAAAAATCTTGACAAAAGAAAATGGTGACCAACTGTTGCCTGGTGTACAAAAAATAGTTAGAGTATGGATTGCTCACACCAGAAAAATTACTCAAGGTGACAAGATGGCAGGAAGGCACGGAAACAAAGGGGTTGTATCAAGAGTTTTGCCTAGAGAAGATATGCCTTACTTGGAAGATGGGACACCAATAGACATTATATTAAATCCAATTGGAGTGCCTAGTAGAATGAATCTTGGGCAAATAATGGAGACGCACCTTGGATGGGCTGCTAAAATCCTAGGATTTAAAGCTAGAACACCTGTTTTTGATGGTGCCAACGATGTTATTATCGAAGACCATTTAGCCAGAGCTTGGTTCGTTACTGAATCAAATGCAACCGATAATACAGGATCTGATGAAAGCGACATAGATTGGGAAATCGTAGACGAGTGGTTAGAAGAAAGAGGATACCAAAGAGATAAACTTTGGAGTGACGCTGCATCAAATCAAGGCGTAGCAAGAGATGCATGTTTATCTATTTGGCTAAAAGAGGTTGCTGGAGAAAAAATTGATGACTTAAAACCTTCAGGACTAATGCAAAAAGCACTTGAAATTTCAAGAGAAAAGAAACTTTCTGCTCCAATTTTTGGAAAACAAAAAGTTTTCGACGGTAAAACTGGTATTGCATTCGAAAACCAAGTTACAGTCGGAAGTGTTTACATGATGAAACTAATTCACCTTGTTGAAGATAAAATTCATGCAAGGTCAACAGGTCCTTATTCTTTGATAACTCAACAACCGCTAGGTGGTAAAGCTCAGTTTGGAGGACAAAGATTTGGAGAAATGGAAGTATGGGCACTAGAAGCATATTCCGCAGCCTATACCCTTCAAGAAATGTTGACAATTAAGTCTGATGACGTTGTTGGAAGAGTTAAAACCTACGAAGCAATTGTCAAAGGAGAACAGGTTATTCAACCAGGGGTTCCTGAATCATTCCATGTTTTATTGAAAGAGCTGCAAGGTCTTGGTTTATCTATAGAACTTTTGAATAAAAGTCTATCAGAAGAACTTCCTCAAAGAACAGGCGGTCCTACAGGCGAAATAGACTGGAACGACATGTTGGATATTTCAGAATTTGATGAAGATGTAGACCTAGAACTTGATGACGAAGATTCTGAAAATATTATAGATGGAGAAGCTTCTAATGTTGATGACTCAGAAGACAAAGAAGAAGAAATTGAAATAACTCTTCCTGAAACAGATATAACCGAGGTAGATAATTCAACCGAAGACGATCCTGAATCAGAGGAAGAAGAAGAGGAACAAAATTAATTTTCTAAATTAGAAAGATTAAACAAGGAGAAAAATAATGACAACTAGATCATCATCAGACTTTAATTCAATAAGAATTTCACTTGCTTCGCCTGAACAAATAAGAGCTTGGTCTTATGGAGAAGTAACTAAACCTGAAACAATTAACTACAGAACATTGAGGCCTGAAAAAGATGGTCTTTTTTGTGAAAAGATTTTTGGACCTACCAAAGACTGGGAATGTTACTGTGGAAAATATAAAAAAATAAGATACAAAGGTGTTATTTGTGACAGATGTGGAGTTGAGGTTACAAGAGCCAAAGTAAGAAGAGAAAGAATGGGGCACATAAAACTTGCTGCTCCTGTTGCTCATATATGGTTCTCTAAAAGCACTCCTTCTAGACTTGGGCTTCTTTTAGATGTTTCACCAAAAAACCTTGAACGTGTTCTTTATTTTGCACAATACATTGTAACTTCCATCAATAACGATGAAAAATTAGATGCTATAAACTTCTTTAGGCAAGATACAGAACAAAAGATTCAGGAAATAAATAAAAGACATGAAGAAATTCTAAGCTCTGGAGAGATAGAACAAGAGCTCGAAAGATTAGAAGTAAAAGTAAAAAAATCAGACCTTAAAGATCCAGAAAAGCTCAAAGATTTACTAAAAAGTAAGTATGAAGACCTTGTTGAAGAAGAACAAGATCTTACAGAGACAAGAATAGAGGAGCTTGAAGCTTTAGATGTAATGCAGTTGTTAACTGAAGCAAAATACAGAGAATATAGAGATTTATATGGGCCTGTGTTTGTAGCTGAAATGGGAGCTGAGGCTATTTTAAAAATCCTAAAAGAATTTGATTTAGAAAAAGCAACTAATCAATTAATTGATGAAATCAGGCAAACATCAGGGCAAAGAAGAAAAAAAGCTATCAAAAGACTTAGAGTTATAGAAAGCTTCAAACAGAGCGGAAACAAACCAGAATGGATGGTGCTAACAGTACTTCCTGTTCTGCCCCCAGAGCTACACCCTATGGTTCAATTGGATGGTGGAAGATTTGCAACATCTGATTTGAATGATCTCTATAGAAGAGTTATCAACAGGAATAATCGATTGAAACATCTTCTTGATTTACAAGCACCTGAAATTATAATCAGAAATGAAAAAAGAATGCTCCAAGAGGCCGTAGATGCTCTTATTGACAACGGTAGAAGAGGGCGTCCAATTTTAGGATCACATAACCATAAATTAAAATCATTAACTGACCTTTTAAGAGGAAAGCAAGGAAGATTTAGACAAAACTTACTTGGTAAAAGAGTTGATTACTCAGGAAGATCAGTGATTATTTCAGGTCCTCAATTGAAGTTATACGAATGTGGATTACCAAAAAAGATGGCACTCGAGCTTTTCAAACCATTTGTTATGAACTCATTAGTCGTAAAAGGGTATGCTCATAATATAAAATCTGCTAAGCGATTGGCTGAAAGATCTCAGCCAGAAATTTGGGACATCTTAGAAGAAGTAATTAAAGATCACCCTGTGCTTCTAAATAGAGCTCCAACCCTACATAGACTAGGTATCCAGGCATTTCAGCCTGTACTTGTTGAAGGGTCTGCAATTCAATTGCATCCTTTAGTTTGTACAGCTTTTAATGCTGATTTTGATGGAGATCAAATGGCTGTCCATGTTCCTTTATCCAAGGAATCAGTTCTTGAAGCAAAAAAGATTATGTTATCAACAAATAACATGTTAGCTCCTAGATCTGGTGAGCCAATAGTTGCTCCAAATTTAGATATGGTACTAGGTATTTACTATCTAACTGGTATGGAAGAAGCTGAAGATAAAGAAAAATTGCCTACTTTTGACACAAGAGAATCTGCAATATTTGCACACGAGGTAGAAAATCTTAGATTAAGAGAGCCAATAAAAATTAAGATCAATGACGAATATTTAGAGACAACTGTAGGAAGATTGCTATGGCATGAAATAATTCCTGAAGAATTAGGATTTAGAAATCAACAGTTCACAAAAGGATTAATTGAAGACTTAGTTTCAGATTGTTATGGACTTCTTGGAAAAGATGTAACTACAGTCGTTTTGGATGACATTAAAGATATTGGATTTAAGTATGCAACTGTTTCTGGAACTACAATAGCTATTAAAGATATTGTTACTCCTCCTCAAAAACAATCCTTGCTATCATCAGCTGACCAAAAAATAAGAAAACTAGATGAACAATACATGGAAGGAATGATAACTCAAACAGAAAGATACCAAAGTTCCATAAATGTTTGGGAAGATGTTTCTAAAAAAATGGAAGCCGCTGTTTCAGACTCCTTGCCTAATTATGCTGGAATTTATTCAATGGCAGACTCAGGTGCTAAAGGAAACCTTGCTCAAATTAAACAAATGGCAGGTATGAGAGGATTGATGTCTGATCCAAAAGGTAGAATTATTGAACTTCCTATCAGATCTTCTTTTGCAGAAGGTCTTACTGTTATGGAATACTTCATCTCAACTCACGGAGCTAGAAAAGGGCTTGCTGATACAGCACTTAGAACAGCTGACTCTGGTTACTTAACTAGAAGATTAGCAGATGTAGCGCAAGACTTAATTATCAATACTGTTGATGATGAGAATGCCGTTGGTATTAAAATACAAAAAGAAGATAACAATATGGGCTCGAGCCTTGCAGAAAGAATTGTTAGCAGATACCCGTCTGTTCCTGTTACTCATCCTGAAACAGGCGAAGTAATAGTTGATACAGATACTTTGATTTCTCCTGCTTTGGCAAAAGAAATTGAAGCTCTAGGCATTGAGGAAGTATGGTGTTTCTCTCCTCTTTCATCTACAGCGAAAAAAGGTATATCTCAAAAATGCTATGGAGCATCTTTGGCTACTGGAGAACCATCCTTAATGGGAGAAGCTGTTGGAATTATAGCTGCTCAGTCTATTGGAGAACCAGGAACACAGCTTACAATGAGAACTTTCCATACTGGAGGAATTGCCGGTTTAGATATTACATCTGGTTTACCTAGAGTAATAGAACTGTTTGAAGCTAGAATTCCTAAAGGAGTATCAATTCTTTCGGAAATTTCTGGAGTAGTTAATCTTGGTAATGTTGGTGAGTTAAGAGTAGTAAGAGTATCAAATACAGAAAAAAATTCTATTACAACTCAAATTCCTGAAACCCACAGAGCTGCAGTAAAAACTGGACAAAGAATTGGAGTTGGAGAGCCAATAGTTTCTATAAAAAAATCATTAGTTGCAAAATTAAAAAAGGAAGATGATTTTGAAGAGATTTCAAAAGATATCGTAGCTCCTTACGAAGGAATTGTAACTGTTGCAAAAAATGAAATCACTATTACATGGGAAGACGAAAATGAAAGGGAGTATGCTATACCTGCTGCTTCTGAATTATTAGTTTCAGATGGACAAAAAATAGAATCAGGAGATCCTATAACATCAGGTCCTAAAAATCCACATGAAATATTAAGAATTCAGGGAGTCGAAGAGGTACAAACATACTTGGTAAACGAGGTTCAAGCTGTATACAGATCTCAAGGTGTGCATATTCACGACAAGCATATTGAAGTTATTCTTAAACAAATGTTAAGAAAAGTAAGAATTGAAAATGCTGGTGATACTGGACTTTTACCAGGAGAATTAATTGACAAATTTGATTTTGAAGAACTAAATGCAAATATGCTCAGTGAGAATAAAGAACCAGCAGAAGCAACTCCTGTTTTATTAGGTGTTACAAGAGCATCTCTAGTAACAGACTCTTTCTTGGCAGCAGCTAGTTTCCAAGAAACAGCAAGAGTGCTAACTGAAGCTGCGGTTAACGGATCAGTAGATCAACTTTCTGGACTTAAAGAAAATGTAATCATTGGAAGATTAATTCCAGCAAGAATGGATCAGTCACCTGAAGGATTAGCATTACTAGGAATAGATCCTGATAAAGCTTCTAATGAAGGAACTGGATTAACAGGTATGACTGAAGCTCCTGCAACATTTGAAGAAGCATTGGCTGCAATTGCAAGCGATGATGATTCATCGTCAAATAATGGGTCTGATTCTAATGAAGATATATTAGGATTATTAAACTTAGATGAAGATAATCCTGCTGATGACGAGTCCGCGGGAGAATTGGATTTAGATAGCGTACTTGATTTAGAAGATGATTCTGAAAGTGATATTGAAGAGGAAACTGAAACAGAAGATAAAGAATAAAATAATATTTTGGGCGGTTAGCTCAGCTGGCTAGAGCGCGTCGTTGACATCGACGAGGTCACAGGTTCAAGTCCTGTATCGCCCACCAGTATAAAAATAGGTGTTTTTGATTGATCTAGAATATGAATCCTACTTTAAGAAAAATAATAATAAGAAGTGTTTTTTGGGTTGTTTACACTTACAT